>Ga0209109_10000630_pt1 | contig 19162 bp, 13 predicted proteins | sample Rifsed10ft2_FD_184004 | JGI IMG/M metagenome (GOLD analysis project Ga0209109, IMG submission 184004) | Soil microbial communities from Rifle, Colorado, USA - sediment 10ft 2 (version 2) | ecosystem: Environmental > Terrestrial > Deep subsurface > Rock core/Sediment | place: Rifle, Colorado... | reverse complement strand
GATGGCTCCGGCCATCCCGCCGAGGCCGACCACCGAGCCGACGGCGTGGCGCGGGAACGTATCGGAGACGAGTGTGAACACGTTGGCCGACCAGCCCTGATGGGCCGCGGCGGCCAGCGCGACCAGCCCGACCGCCACCCACTGGTGCGTCGCCCCCTGCGCAAAGACGATCGGCACCACCGGATAGCCCCAGGTGCGATAGGGGCGCGGGAGATCGGGCCGGCGACGGCGCAAAGCGATCACCGCCGCTCCGGTCAGCCCGTAAAAAATCCACTCGGCGAAGATCACGTAAGTGAACAACTGGTCGTAGCGCCCGCTGAGCGTCAGCAGACTTGCCCAGACCGCCTGAAAGAGCAGGGAGAGGTGCGGGGTGAGATAGCGCGGGTGGACTTGCGCGGCGCGGCGGAAGAAGAGTCGCTCGCGCGCCATGGCAAAATAGACTCGTGTGCCGGTGAGGATGAATCCGTTGTTGGCACCCAGGGTGGAAATCAAGATCAAGACCGCGATCAACGCCCCGCCATGCTTCCCGATCACCGCCTGCGCCAGCTCGGTCGCCACCAGCGGCGCTCCCGCCATTCGCGTCACCGAAAGCACCGAGATGTAGGCCAGGTTCAGCGCCAGATAGATTACGAAGATGATGACCATGGACAGAATGATCGCCCGCGGCATCGTCCGGCCGGGATCCTTTACCTCGCCGCCGACGTAGGTGATGTCCACCCAGCCGTCGTAGCACCACAGCGCTGCCACCAGCGCCAGGCCAAAGCTCCCCACCAACCCGCCTGACCACTCCTGCGGAAAAAGAGGATGAAAATTTTCGCCTTTGCTCACTCCCGGCAGGAAGCTGAGCGCCAGCAGGCCAAGCACAATCGCCAGCTTGGCAAGCGTGAGCGCATTCTGAGTGGTAGCTCCAAGGCGCACGCCGCGATAGTTCACCCCGGAAAGAATGAAAATCGAAAGCATGGCCACCAGTTTGATGCCCCAGGGACCCAGGGGGACGAAATAGCTGAGGTAGGTCGCAAAAAAGACTCCCACGGCGGCGATCGCCCCGGTCTGGATGACCCAGAACAACGACCAGCCGTAAAGAAAACCCCAGATGGGCGAGAAAGCTTCTTTAAGAAAAACAAAAATGCCCCCGGCTTCCGGCATGGCCGCTCCGAGTTCGGCAAGGATGAGCGCGCCAAAGAGCGAGAAGACTCCAGCTACCACCCAGACCGCCAGGTTGAGAAAGGAGGAATCGAGTTGAAGCGCGATGCTGGCCGGCACCAGGAAGATGCCGGAGGCCAGGATGGTGCCCACATTGAGCAGAGTCGAGTCGAGCAACCCCAGTTCGCGCCTGAGCTCAGCCATCCCCTCGCGCGGGTTCGCCATGATCTTCAGCCAGTGCCGTTCCAACTATTTCGGAATAGGTTTTTCAGGAACGTAGCGCATATAGGCGATTTGTTGCGCAATCTCTGTATTTGGCGCAGATAGTTGGAACGGCACGAGTCAGAGTCAATGCCTTCTGCTGCCGCGTGCCCGGCCAGTGGGCAGTCGCCAGCGCACCCCTTGGTGGATGCCTCTTATCCGTCCCGCCTTATATCACAAGCTGCTTCGCTGGCGGGAGCCCGCGTCACCGCCGCCATCACGATAGCCGGTTCATGGAGGCTGTCAGCCTCACCAGGTTAGCTCGTAATTTGTTGAGCAACACATCCCGGTCGTTTGTTGACTCGGCGTTGCGCCGTCCGTGCGATGCTGCCCATTCCCCCGGTCGCCCTCGGAGGCGAGCGATGGGTCCGAGTTACCGGTGGTGTCGTTCGCGCAAGCCGCTCCCCTGCCAGCCGCGAACGATATAGTAGGGATAGGCCTGCCAGAGATGGTGCAATCCATACATCTGGCTGAGAACGGCTCGAGGCGGAAAGAGAATGCTTCTTGCTACGCGCCACTGGTCCGACACCCGCCGCATCATCAACCACCAAAGAAGCGAAACGTAAGGGCCCCCGTCCCGACGATAATCGGGCGGGATTCCGTTCCGGCGCAGCCACCAGGCCGTCATCCGGCTCCGCCAGCGCCCCGCTGCCACTGCTTTCCCCTCGTTCGGAGAGAATCGTTCCCCCAGAAGTTCCCGGCACTGGCGTCCCACCCAGTAGAGGATTTGCTCCAGGTCAAACTCAGCCAACCGGGTAGCGAGCTCCTTCCACGCGGGTGCCCCGGGCGAGCTGCTCGATCGGCACGCGGCAAAGCCGCCGGTAGCCCAGCCCTTCCAATTGGCGGTCGGCCGCAACCAGATCGGCGGGACGGACGAGCAGGTCCACATCACTTACCTGGCGAGCCTCCGCTTGCCCGTACAGACGCCTGGCCAGAAAAGTCCCTTTCAGCGGGATGACAGCCAGTCCATTCCGCTCGGCAGCGCCAAGAACCAGACGCAGTTCCCGCTCCATCCATTCGCAACCTAGCGCATGTGTCCGCCACCAGAGTTTGATTGTGTCGCCCACTTCAACCGGCGGCTCACCCGGGCCCGCCTGAATGGCCCGGATGGCAGCGGGCAAAAGATGATGTCGCCGGGCTCGCCGGAGAATCTGCGGCCAATCCAGGGAGGGGTCATCCCACCGGGCCGGAGCTTTCTCCGGGCCGCCGAACAGCCCAAGGCGGAGAAGCCGCATATCCTGTTCCCATTTTGGCTCGGGCCATGGCTGCGGGGCGGACATCAATCAGAAAACCTCCGAGATTCGCCTGTTGTCATCGAGGACACACGCTGTTGACACTCTGGATACACCTCCATAGAGTACCAACTGCGGTCACGTTCGCGCCACCGAGCCGTGTAAGAGCGTAGTGGAGCGATTTTCAAAGGTTTGCTTTCGGTCACTTCCGAAGCTTCGGGACAGATTGAGGATAGTTAGCGGCACTGGCGGCCGCTGGCAGCAGAATTAGTGTAGGCATACAAAGAACGCAACCGCAAAGACTTTGAGGCGGCTTCCTCCCCTTCCCGCCCAAGCCCCGCAATATTTCTGCGGGCCAAGCCTGAGAACGACTTTCCTCCAAAAAAAACCGTTTGTCGTTTGCTGTTCCCTTGCGGAGCGTATCCGCCCAAGTGAGGATCACCGTGGCAAGGATCATTTGTCTCCTGCTGTTGTTTTTCTTTCCGGGCGCGCCCCTTTGCGGTCAAGAGTTGCAGAAGAGCGCCGATGTCAACACCCAACTCTTTCGACTGCTCCACCTCGACCGAGCAGCCCATGACTACACCATTGGCCCGGATGACGTGCTCCGGATTAGCGTGTTCGAGGTGCCGGAAATCTCAGGCGACTACCGGGTCAGTTCCCGCGGACAGCTTTCTCTGCCGCTCTTGCCCGGAAAAATCCTCGCTGCCGGCCTGACCGCTGCTGAACTGGAGACGGCCCTGGAGGAGAGCCTCCTGGCAAGCCGGCTAGTCAACTCGCCACAGGTAAGCGTCGCCGTGAAAGAGTACCGCAGCCACCCCATCACGGTGGTGGGGGCGGTCCGCCGGCCAACCGTGTACCAGGCGGTCGGCCGGACTTCTCTCCTCGAAGTGCTTGCCCACGCCGAGGGATTGGCCGATGACGCTGGCGGCACCGTCGTCATCACCCGCCCAGCCATCCGGCCGCTGGCCGGGTCACCGGCTGACCGGACGGCTGGCAACCCCGGTCTCACCGAGGCGGGATCGCCCGAAACCACCGTCATCCGACTCAAAGACCTGCTCGACTCCGGCGATCCCCGCTTCAACGTTCCGGTTGAGGGTGGCGACACGGTGGCCGTGCCGCGCGCCGGAATCGTTTACGTGGTCGGAGCCGTCAACCGCCCCGGCGGTTTTGTTTTGAAAGACGACCGGGAGGAAATGACCGTGTTAAAGGCATTAGCGCTGGCCGAGGATCTGAAGCCCAGCGCCCTGCGCAGTAAAGCGGTAATTGTCCGCAAAGACTTCCGCACCGGCCAGAGCGCTGAAATCCCCGTCGATCTCAGCAAGATCCTGGGCGCCAAAGGTTCGAACCCGGTTCTTCACGCCAACGACATTTTGTTTGTCCCCGACAGCGGCGGAAAGCGAGCCCTGCGCCGGGCGGCGGAGGCCGCGCTTCAGATCACCACCGGCATCGTCATCTTTCGGCGTTAGCCGGAGTTCGGGACTTGTGGTGAGCGAAGCCGAACCAAACGAGGGAAAAACCAAATGAGCGAGCACAATCAACTAGCCCCTTACCATCCCGCCGGGGTGGAGCGCGCCGATTCCCGGCAACTGGCGACGCCGTACTACGATGGCCCGCCCATCCAAACCCTTTGGCCCGAGCATCCCTTGCGGGAGTACTGCCGGATTCTGTTCAAGCGACGGTGGACGGTTTTGACCATCGTCCTGGTCCTGACCACGCTCGTGACCATCGCCACTTTTCGCATGACCCCTATCTATTCGGCCACCGCCAAGGTGGAGATTGCGCCGGAACAGCCGGACATGCAGTCGCTCAATGAAATGTTCCGCTATTACCCCACCGATGAGTACTTCCTGCGGACCCAGATCAAGGTTCTACAGAGTGACACCCTGGCGCTCAAGACGATCGAAGATCTCCAGTTGCAAAAACACCCTGATTTTGCTTCGCAGGGAAAGAGCTGGCGGCAGTTGGTCAGTTCCTCCCGGGATAAGGCCGAGACCATTTTGGTGGAGCGGTTCCACTCCCGACTGCAGGTTGAGTTGCTGCGCATCAGTCGTTTGGTGGAAATCCGTTTTGAAAGCCCCAATCCGCGGCTCGCCGCCGACGTGACCAACACCTTGGTGCGCAACTATATTGATTACAACTTTCGCCGCAAGTACCAAACCACCACTAAGGCCTCGGAGTGGATGACCGAACAACTGGATGAGCTGAAGGCAAAGGTGGAGCGCTCCCAGCAGGCGCTGGTGGACTACGAACGCCGGCACCAGATCGTGAACCTGGACGAGAAACAGAACCTGGTCACCCAGAGAATGGTTGACGTGAGCCGCGAATTCACTTTGGCTCAGGCCGATCGTATCCAGAAAGAATCGCTTCACAAGATGGCCCGGGGCGGCGATCTCCAAAAAGTTTCCGCCGTCGCCCAGAACCAGCTCATCCAGCGCCTGAGCGAACGCTACATTGAGCTGAGCACCCAGATGAGCGAGGTCAACACCCAATTCGGGCCCAACTATCCGAAGTTCGTCCGCCTCCAAAACCAGCTCACCGAGCTCCGCAATCTAATTGAGAAAGAAGAAACCAAGGTTCTGCATTCCCTCCAGGCAGACTACCGGGCAGCCCTCGAACGCGAGCAACTGTTGCTGGCTGCGGTACAGGCGCAAAAGGCTGAAGCCAGCCGGCTGAGCGAACTCCTCATCCAGTATGACATTCTCAAGCGCGAGGCTCAGTCCAACCAGCAGCTTTACGACGGCTTGCTTAAGCGATTGAAGGAGGCGGGAATTTCCGCCGGACTGAGAGCGAGCAACATCCACCTGGTCGATCCCGCCCGCATCCCCGTCGAGCCGGTCCGGCCGCGCAAGGCGTTGAACCTCGCCCTCAGCCTGCTCGTCGGCCTCGTGCTCGGGGTGATGGTGGCCTTGGTTCAGGAGCACCTGGACAACACGGTGAAGACACCGGAAGAAGTCGAGCAGGTTGCGGCCATCCCATCGCTCGGATTGATCCCCGCGCAGATTTCGCCGAACGGCTCCCGCCGGAGGCGACGCCGGCTCGCTGCCGGGCGGCAGGAATGGGCCCTGCCCGCTGAGCCGGTGGAGTTGGTTTCATTGCAGAGCCCGAAATCAGCCATCGCCGAATCCTACCGCTCGCTGCGCACCGCCGTTCTGCTCTCCGCCTCCGCCCGTCCGCCGCAAGTCCTGCTGGTCAGCAGCCCCCAGCCGGCCGAGGGCAAGACCACTGTGGTCACCAACCTGGCGGTGCTTTTGGCCCAGCTCGGCGGACCGGTCATCCTGGTGGATTCCGACATGCGCAAGCCGCGCATCCACAAGATCTTTGGCCTGTCCAATGAGCGCGGCCTCAGCACCTATCTCACCGGCACCGATCAGCTTGAGCAGACCATTGTTCCCATCGAGAGCGTCCCCCACCTCTCGGTAATGACCTGCGGGCCGCTCCCGCCCAATCCAGCCGAATTGCTTTCTTCCACCATTATGCAAGAGATGGTCGCCCAATTGAGGCCGCGCTTCACCCACATCTTGCTCGATTCGCCGCCCATCATCCACGTTACCGACGCGGTCATTCTCTCCTCGTTGAGCGACGGAGTCATTCTGGTTGCCCAGGGCGGGGTGACCACCCGGGAGGCGCTGAAGCGCGCCCGCAAGATCCTTCACCATGTCAACGGCAAGTTGCTGGGCATCGTGCTCAACAATGTAGATGTTCGTTCGAGCGATTATTCCTACTATTATGGCGGCCGTTACTACTACTATTACGATTCGGCGGAACCGATGAAGGAAAAATCTTCCGCCGAGGTTCCGCTCGCCCCGATGCAATCGGGGAATCCGCCTCAAGAGGGCGGAGGAACGACGACGTAGCCTGGCTGCGAATCGGTCGGTGTCTCCGCCTCAGCAGAGTGGAATGGAGCTTCGAACGCAATCGCCGACTCTACGGGTGCTCATGCTCGCCGGGCTCGCGCTTTTAGCCGCAGCTTTCGCCTACCGGTGCTTCCAGCTTGCTGCGGCGGATACGCTTGCCGATGGCGGTGAACTCGAAAAGCTGGAGTGGGCGGTGCGGCTGGCCCCCGCCCAGGCCGACTATCACAATCGTCTCGGGCGCGCGCTCATCTATTCCGTCACCGTGTTTGAAATGGACAGGGCCACCGAGCAGTTGGAGGCGGCCACCCGCCTCAGCCCGCGTACCGGCCAATATTGGATGGATCTGGCCCTGGCCTACGAAATGCAACACCGCCCGCCCGACGCGGCGGCGGCGATGGAACGAGCGGTGGTCCTCCGGCCCCACGGCGTGGACGCCCTGTGGACTGCCGGCAACTACTTTCTTCGCACCCGCCAAATCGACCGCTCCCTGCCCTACTTCCGCCAGCTTCTCGAATTGACACCGGCCTACAACTGGCTGACCTTTGCCATCCTCTGGCGGGCCAGCGAGAACGCCGAGGCGGACCTCAATCGCCTGTTGCCGGCCTCGGTCCAGGTCTGGCTCGAGTACCTTCAGTTTCTCGTGGCCAACAACCACCCGGAAGCCGCCAGCCGTCAATGGGAGAAAATTTTCGCGCGTAAGGACCCCTACGACCCCCGCATGGTTTTTTCTTATTTCGATCTTTTGCTCAGCCGGGGACAACCCGATGCTGCCCGCGCCGTCTGGCAACACTTGCGCGACGCGGGGTTGATTCCGCCTCGCCCGGATGGGGCTCGCGGCCAGGCTCCCTCACCATCCGCTCCGGGGCAGGCAGCGGGCAACCTGCTCTACAACGGTGACTTCGAGGAAACACCGCTGCTCGGCGGTTTTGACTGGCGCGTGATGCTCTCTCCGGATGTCACCGCCGATCTCGAGAGCCCGGTCGCCCACACCGGAACTTTTTCCCTCAAGGTCGAGTTCACCAGGAAAGAAAACTTTCACTTCGCCGGGGTCGCGCATCTGGCCCCGGTAGAACCGCTGCATCGCTATCGTTTGACCGGTTTCTTGCGCGCCGAAGGCGTTTCGAGCGACAGCGGGCCGCGCTTGCTCGTCACCGACTACTACTCGCCCGACAAACTGCGAGTCATGACACCGGACGTGCTCGGCACAACGGATTGGAAAGAGGTTTCCGTCGAGTTTCCCACGCTCCCCGCCACCCGCTTGCTCCAGGTTGTTCTTTACCGTCCGCCGAGCCGAACGTTTGACAACAAGATGAGCGGGCGCATTTGGCTGGACTCCGTGCGTCTCGAATCGCTCGGCCCGGTGCCATCCGGTGCAGGGCTCGGCCCGGCTCCGGGCAAATCCGTCCCGCCTCGGCGGCGTGGCGCCGGGCGGTCGGATTCTCTCGAACGACGAAAGGTAGGTTGAGAACAATCTTGACCGCTGCATACCCTGCGTCCGAATCGCCGCTGGTGAGGACGGCGGAGCCGCCCTCCCGAAGCTTCGGGACGCATTGGCGAGAGTGGTATGCGCCGTTGCTCCTGGTCTTTCTCCCGGCGGCAGCGTCGCTCGCTTTTGGCGCCGTCGAAGGCTGGGCATGGGGCGCCGTCAGCCTCGGAGGATTGCTGCTCCTGCTCGTCTGGCTCGTGCCCGCCATCGCTCGCGGCCGGCTTTCTATCGCCCCCAACCCGCTCTATGCGCCGGCGCTGCTCTTCGGCTTGCTTGCCGCCTTTCAATGGTTGAGCCGCCGTTCCCTGGACCCGGGCGCCACCGAATTGGATCTGGTCCGGCTTACCGGCTACGGAATCTTTTTCTTCCTTGCCGCCAATCTTCTCGCGACGCCTCGCCAGCTCCGGCGTTACGCCCAGGCAGCCGCTATCTTCGGATTCTTGCTGGCGCTTTTTGCCATCGTGCAGTTGCTGACCTTCAACGGCAAAATCTACTGGATATTTGAGACGCGATTTGGCGGCTATATTGTCGGCCCTTACGTCAATCACAACCACTTCGCCGGCCTGATGGAAATGCTGGTGGCGCTGACTGTCGGCCTGCTGCTCGACCGTGGCGTCGCAAGAGAGCGCAAACCGCTCGTTGCTTTCTGCGGCGTCTTGATGGCGGTATCGCTGATTCTGAGCGGCTCGCGCGGCGGCCTGGTTTCCTTTCTCTTTCAGGTGATCTTCTTTTTCTGCCTGATGCTGCGTGGGAGCCGTCTTGCGACAGGCGCCCGCATCGGGCGCGCGTGGTTTGCCGTGCCGCTTCTCGCCGTCATTTTGATCGGTTTTCTTTGGCTCGATCCGGGCAACATCTCCCGGCGTTACGCCCACTTCATGAACCAGTCGCTTGCCGGCGAGGTGGGGTTGGAGCTGCGTCCCCAGGCCACCCTGGATACGCTCGCCATCTTCCTTGATCACCTCCCGCTCGGGGTCGGCCTGGGCGCCTTCCCCGCCGTCTTCCCGCAATATTGTCGCTTCCCGATGTTTCGCCTCTGGAACTACGCCCACAACGACATCGCGCAGGTGATGGCGGAGATGGGTGTGCCGGGGACGCTCTTGTTGATCTGGTTCTTTGCCGCGCTCTTCCGTAAGGGCATGCTTCGCGCAGCCGATTGGCCGCGCCAGGCCGGCGCCGGTGTGAGGCTCGGAGCGCTGCTCGGTTGCGCCGGGATTTTCGTCCACAGCTTTGTGGACTTCAACCTCCACATCCCGGCGAACGCGTTTTGGTTCTTTAGCCTCGCCGGGCTGGCCACGGCAACCGGCCAAGGCGGGCTCGAGGCCGGTTCGGACGTACAGCGGATGCGGCCCAAATAGGGACGCAAAATGCTGTTAATAAAGGGGTTAGGTCACATATCCCCCTGTGAGTGACAGGGCGGAGCCGTGAACAGACCATGGCCGAACGGGCGCAATCGGAAATCGTGACCGGGGCGGGAATCGGGCTCACCCCGCAATTGTCATCGGCCGCCGTTCTGCCCGTCGTGCTGGCCGGCGAGTCCCAACGCCGCTGGTACGCGCTCGAAACACGCTCGCGCCACGAGAAAGTCGTCCACTCGCAACTCGAGCAGAAAGCCATCGAATCCTTCTTGCCGCTTTATCACTCGGTGCGCCGCTGGAAAGATCGCCGGAAAGAATTGGCCCTGCCGCTCTTCCCCGGGTACCTCTTTGTGAGGATAGGGCTCAATGAGCGGCGGGAGGCGCTGGAGACCCGTGGGGTGGCTCGCATCGTCAGTTTTGGCGGTGTTCCGGCCAGCTTGCCGGAAACGGAGATTGAAGCCATCCGGCACTTCCTCAAGCGGAAAGTGCAGCTCGACCCCTATCCTTATCTCCGAGTAGGCCGGCGCGCCCGCATCCGCAGCGGGCCGTTTCAGGGACTCGAAGGCATCTTGCTACGAAAGAAAAATAGCCTGCGCTTTGTCATTTCTTTGCACTTGATCCTCCGCTCGGTTGCCGTCGAGATCGATGCTGAAGACCTCATGCAGATCTAACGCTCTCTAACAATGAGTAGAGAGTGGTCCGGCACCTGGATGCAGCAGCGCAGCAACTTGACAAGCGCTCAAGCCGTTGTACAATTGAATTGGTCAATACAAAAGGACGGCTAGAAGGCGCGAGAATGGTCAAAGTTGTTACCGCCTATACAGTGAAGACGCACTTGGGGCGCATTTTGCGAGAGCTGCGAGAGAATGACCGCTTTGTGATTTTCCGCCGGAATCTTCCGGTAGGCATTCTCTTGAGTATCCACGACTACGTCAAGGAGCACCCTGATCAATTCCAGGACGTGGAGGATTTTATCGATACCTTGCTCGAGGAGAGCGACCCGCAATTCCAGCGGAGCTTGAAGAAAGCTGCCCGAGAGACTAAGCGGGGTCGCTACCTCAGCCACACTCAGGTGAAACTCGCGCTGGCCAACAAGAAGCTCCGATAATGTCCTCGCCCTTCGCCGCAAGATACAGTCACTGCTTCCTCGACGATCTCAGAAAACTCGACCCACCCGTTCAACGGAGAATTCTCAAGGCAATCGAAGCTAAACTTCTCGCGGATCCCTTCAAGTACTCGAGGAAGCTCGCGGGCAAAACGGGGCCAGGCCGTTGGCGTTTCCGAGTAGGAGACTATCGCATTCGCTTCGACATCCAAGGACGCATCCTGCTTTTCTATCGCGTTCGTCATCGGCGCGAAATCTACGAGTAAAAGGTTTGGTCGAGTTGCCTCGCACCCGCAGCGGGCCGTTTTCAAGGACTCGTCCGTGGACGGAACCTCTGAGATGCTGCGTAAACCATTTGCGGCAGTGAGGCTGAGGGAGGTGATGAACCGAGAGCACAAGAGCGCCTTGCGCCGGAGCGACCGAGCGACGAGCCCGCCCGGCCGGGGGCGGCATTGCCGGGAATTTCTCCCGGATTGCAAACAAAAAGCGGTTAGCGAAGCTCTTGCGCTTTCCCGTGCGGCGCTTTTTTTCGAAGATCAGGATCGCCTTGACGATTTTGCCGGCTGGTCAGGAGAGGGGTCCGCGTAGTCCACAATCCGCATGGCAACGGCTGTCACCCGGCCAACGATTTCTGCCTCTCCGGGATAGACGAATTCACGGGTGGGGCACGGTGAAGCGGGATGAGGCAGTAGAGTCAGGTGCTCCCCTCGTAGTTCGCACCATGAGCAGGCGTAGCCATCTCGGAGCTGGACAAAGTAGATGGGCCGGTCAAATTCAGTCCGCCATCGAAATGCGCAGATCGTGTTCTGCTGGTCGTCGATTTGAACAAACGAGCCTGGCCGTAGCAACGGATATAACGTGTAGTCTTCCAGGCCGATGAAACCGTACTTGCTGTGCTTGATGTCCAGGTGCCGGATAAGGGAGATCGGCACCTCTCCCCAGATTTCTACCATGCGCGACAGGAGGTTCGTCTTCTCCGGCCTGAATCCTTGCTCGAAGCGAACTGGGAAACTGACAACCCGTTCTTGGTCATAGACGGCAAGGGTTGTCAAATGGGTTTTTTGTAGAGGCATTGCGAGCTGATACTTGCTGATCTTCTCCGGGTCCACGCCGTAGAGCAGGAGCAGATCGGTGAACTTCGCGCGGTAGATGATACTCAAGGTGCACAGCTTGTAGATGCTCGGGGTGGAGCGCTTGTTTTCTGCTTGAGTGAGCCGGGCATTTGAGATGTAAAACTCTTTGTTGCCCTCAGCCTCGGCAATCCTCCGGCTCTTTTCCTCCACTTCCCGCGTGGTGATCCCGAGGCGGGTCCGTATTTCTTTGAGGTGCTCGCCGGCGCGCAATTCTTGCTCCCCAGGCACAGCCAGGAAAAGAAAGCCGAATTCTAGCACAGAATTACAGCCTTGCTTACAATTGAAAGCAGAATCAAGCTTTTCAGCCCGGCTACTACCCTTGGGGGGTATTAAACTACCAGAACGCAACTATTGGTGGCCGGACGGGTTAGACGGTGAGGAACTTTGTTTGTTCGCAGCACCTTCACTGGTGAGGGAGGCTGCCCGGCAAGTTGCTTGTGCTTCACAAACTCGTAATACGTCACTCTTGCAGGAGGAGATAATTTTGCCCATCCCCCCGACGAAACCTCCGCGCAGGTGTTGCTGCGCCAGGATTCGTGTTGGGCATGGAAATGGATGACCAACAGCTCGAAAGACTGAAGCCAATCGGCACGTTCATGTAAAGCTTGCGGCGTAACTGAGGGTCAGGAAGTGAGCCGGATCCGCGTTTACCTCGTCAATGACAATCGCCTTCTCCGCGAGTCGGTGAAGCGGCTTTTTGATCTGACCTCCGATATCGGATGGGTCGGGGCCGCGGCAACGGCTGCGATCGCTCTCGAAGACCTCCCCAGGGTCTCACCGGACATCCTCCTTTTGCAGTGCAGCCTTTCCGAGGGCGGGCGTCCGTCGGCACTGCAACAAGTTAAAGCACGCTTTCCTCGGCTCAAGGTTCTCATGCTCGGCATGTCGGAAGATGAAGACGAATTCATCACCGCCATACGCTGCGGTGCGAGAGGATACGTTCTGAGAGATTCTTCCACCGACGATATCCTGGAGGCCGTTCGCGCCCTCTATCGCAATGAAGCAGTGATTCCTAAAAGCCTTACCTTGGCCCTCGTCGAGTTTGCGGCCGGTGTTCGAACCTATCCGACCCGCTCGGCTTACGAGACAGCAGCCGGTCTTACCGTCCGTGAGCACCAGCTTGTGCCTTTGATTGCGGCGAGATTCACCAACAAACAGATTGCGGATCGCTTGGGCATATCCGAACAAACGGTCAAGAACCACCTCCGGAACATCTTGCGCAAATTGAAGGTAAAGCACCGTTTTGAAATCGCCGGGCAGCTTGCCAAGCAAATCTTGATTCCAATTCCCCGCCCGGCGTTGACGAACCCCCATCGCGACCGAACGACCGCTCGCATCCCGAGTTCGAGTCGAATATAGTACCGCCATAGCTCTCCGCGTAGTGCCCGTTAGGTAGTATTTTTCAGTACCCCTGATAGCTCCTTTTTGTGCCTACCGGTTGGTACTCTTCGCCGAGGATACTCCGCCCCATCGAGAGTGCTCAGTGCGTAAAAGGGTTCTAGTGGCGAATCGCCCGCGGCTGGTGCGCGATCTGTTGGCTGCCTTGCTTGCCGGGCAACCCGACCTGGAAGTCGTCGGGGAGCTTTACGACGAGAAAGACCTCGTTCCGGCGGTCGAGGCGCTTGCGCCGGATGTGCTTGTGGTCGGGTTGGACGAATCGGACCAGGTTCCGGCAATTTGCGCGACCCTCCTGGCCAAGCGGCCTGATTTGAAAATTCTGGGCGTGGCCGCCGAGAGGAACATCAGCGTCTTCTTTTGGGCGGATGTCGAGGTTCGCTCCCGATCCATCGAGAATTCCGAGCGCGGGTTGCTGGAAGCTATCAGAGGCGGGAGGAACAGCTCGCTATTCTTCGCGACGCCGGACTCGACGAAACCAAACTAGTGCCGTTCCAACTTGATGAGCCTGTACATCTCGATCCTCTATGATCAATAAAGCATGCCGTCTGATTTGCCGAAAATGGCCCCGAATAGTTGGAACGGCGCTGGTCGCTCGTTTATTTCGCGCAGGGAGCTTGTGGCGCCTTGTCCGGCAGCGTGCTGGCCAATCTGGTAGGAGAAGGATTATGCGCGAGGACCAGAAAGCATCAGAGCGATGGGCTGCGGACGCGAGAGTCCGTGAAAAATTCAACCACAAGACAACGGTCGTCTTGGTGACGGCTGTTTTTCTGCTGAGTCTGTTTTGCTGGCCGGCTTTTGCCTTCGGGCAGGATCTCGCTCGGTACCACCGAGACATCGAAACCGAAGCGGAGACCATCGGCCAGACTTCCCTTTCTGCCGATCGCATCATCGAGATCCTGCGCAAGGAGCCTGCCTTGCTGCTCGAGGTCAAGAAGCTCCTGGTCAGGAAGGCTTACGAACAAGGTCGGCTGCTCGACGAGACGGAACTAACCGACGAAGCCTTGTTCAGGCTTTTGAACCGGGACGCCAGGATCAGGGCTCTTGCCACCCAAGAACTCGAAAGGCGCGGCTACATCCGCGATGCAACCCGTGAGCAGGTCTCCGGTCAGCCGGAAACGCTCGAGCCGGAATCTCCGCCGGAAGGTTTTGATCGTGAGACTTCCCCGCTTCCTCGCATTCGCCCCGAGCAGCTACCGGAGGTGCTTCGAACCGCGGAAGACGGTCGCCCTCTCTCGAACGAGGCTGCAGAGCGGGGCGCGTTCCGCCGTGAACCGGGAATCAACCGCGATACTCGGCCTCGTCCACCAACCGAGCCGCGCGGGGAACAGCCCGTCATTGTCCGCCGGCCCAATCCTTATGCCGACGTACCCTCGCTTTACGATCTTTACGCCCAGGTTTCTCGCCGCTCCCCGGTCATCGAGCGCTTTGGCGCCGATATCTTCCGCAACGGGACCGGCGATAACGACAATCTGCCCATGGATCTTCCGGTCGGGCCCGATTATGTGATCGGCCCGGGCGATGGCCTGATGATTGACCTGTGGGGCAGTGTTTCGCAACGACTTCAAAGAATTGTTGACCGCCAAGGCCGTGTGGCTCTGCCGGAAGTTGGTCCCGTCTTGGTCACCGGCCGGACTCTCGGCCAGGTTCAACAAGCCTTGCAGGCAGTTCTTCGTACGCAGTTTCGCCAAGTCCAGGCTGACGTCTCGCTTTCCCGGCTGCGCACCGTGCGCGTCTATGTGGTGGGAGATGTCGAACGCCCGGGCGCATATGATATCAGTTCGCTTTCCACGCCTCTTAATGCCCTCTACGCCGCCGGTGGTCCGACCGACCGCGGCTCCCTCCGCACGCTTCGCCACTACCAGGGAAAACAATTAGTTCAAGAGGTTGATGTTTACGATTTGATCTTGCGCGGAATCCGATCTGACGTTCAGCGCCTGCAGGCTGGCGATACCGTCCTCGTCCCTCCCATCGGGCCACAGGTCACCCTGGAAGGCATGGTGCGCCGGCCCGCCAATTACGAAATCAAAGGCGAGAAGACCCTGTCCGATGTCCTTATTCTGGCCGGCGGAATCATGCCCACCGGCACCCTCCGCCATATCGATGTTGAGCGCGTCGAGGCACACGAGAAACGGATCATGCTCAGCCTCGACCTTCCGGAGACGGAGAATGATGGCGCAGTGTCGAAGAGTCTGGAGCAATTCAACATTCAAGATGGTGACCGGATCAAAATCTCCCCCATTCTCCCTTATAGCTACCAGACGGTTTATCTCGACGGCCATGTGTTCCGACCGGGCAAATATCCCTACCGCGACGGGATGAAGGTAGGTGATCTGGTCAAATCTTATAGTGACTTGCTGCCCGAGCCTTCGCACCGCCACGCGGAAATCATTCGGCTGGACCAGCCGGACTTTCGACCGGTCGTGATGGCCTTCAATCTGTCCGATGCCCTGGCCGGGGGAAACGAGAACCTTGCCCTGCAACCCTTTGATACGGTCCGCGTTTTCAGCCGCTACGACTTTGAGGACCCGCCCTTCGTAACCGTCGCCGGCGAAGTCCGAGAACCCGGTCAACATCGCACGAGCGGTGAGATTCACCTCCGCGATGCCATCTATCTCGCCGGGGGGCTTACTCCCGATGCCATGACCGAGGACTCCCAAGTCTTCCGCAAGACTACCGGCAGCAAACTCAAGGTCTTGAGCGCCAACCTGGCGAAAGCGCTCGCCGGCGACCCGGCCGAGAACATCCTCCTTGAACCAAAGGACCAAATCCTTGTTCATCGCAACCTGGCAAAGGTTGACCCGCCGGCCGTTTTCATTCAGGGCGAAGTCGCCAATCCCGGAAAGTATCCTCTTGGCGAGGGAATGACTGCTTCCGAATTGGTGCGGTTGGCAGGCGGTTTCAGACGCAGCGCGTTTGCCGAGTCGGCCGACCTGACGCGCAGCCTCGTGCGCAACGGGCAGAAGGTGACGGGAGAGCATCGGGAGGTCGAGATTGCCAAGGCCCTCGCCGGGGACGGCGAAGCCGATGTTCTCCTTAAGCACGGCGACACGTTGACTATCCGACAGTTGGCCGGTTGGAACGACATTGGCGCATCCGTTGTTCTGCGGGGTGAAGTGCAGCACCCCGGGACTTATGGCATCCGGCCAGGCGAACGGCTCAGCTCAGTCTTGAAACGGAGCGGGGGATTTCTCCCTGCGGCTTATCCGCAGGGAGCGTTGCTCGAGCGCGTTGAAGTCCGCCAGCTTCAAGAAAAGAGCAGGCGGGACTTAATCGAGCGCATTCAGCAGGAAGCAGCCACCTTCAAGGTTTCCCTCCAACAGAGCGCCCAGGAGCAGGTTGCTTTGCAACAAACCGCCCTCCAGCAGCGGCAGCGCGCTATCGAAGCCCTGCAGCGGGCGCCGGCCACCGGACGCCTGGTGATCAGGCTCCGAAGCAATCTGGCCGAGTTTGAAAACTCTCCCGATGACATCGAATTGAGAGCTGGTGACACGCTCTATGTCCCCAAGCGCCCGGACTTCGTGGTGGTTAACGGCCAGGTTTACAACTCCAACGCCATCACCTTTACGCCGCGGAAGAATGCAGCCTGGTACCTGAAGCAGGCCGGCGGGCCGACCGACCAGGCGGACAAGAGTGCAATCTTCATCGTCCGCGCGAATGGATCTGTGCTCACCGGAAAAGGCGAAGGCTGGTGGGGCGGGAACGTCTTGTCCGCCCGCGTTGAACCCGGCGACACCATTGTCGTGCCCGAGAAACCCATCGGCGGCTCGACTCTCTGGAAGAACTTGTTGAGTGTGGCCCAGGTGGCGTCCTCTGCGGCGGTTACCGCGGCCGTGCTGGTCCGTTGAGGTGGCTGGATTGAGAGCAGCAGTCGTGTACGGCTTCCTGCAGGTTTTGCTGGTGGCACTGGCCTTGGCAGCGCCAGCGGAGGCGCGTGACTATCCGCGCTATCCAGCCGCGGGATCGACATACGTGCCGCTGGATAGTTGGATCTATCCGGCGCTGGAGCGCCTGGCCGCCCTGGGCTACATCCACACTCAGTTTGCCGGGATCAGGCCATGGACAAGGCTCGAGTGTGCCCGTCTGATTGACGAAGCGGGCGAACGCGTCCAGCAGGAGGACATGGGGCCAGCCGAAGCGATCCGGTTGTACCGAGCACTCGAAAAGGAATTTGCCGAGCAGCTCGAAGCGTTGGGGGGAGGACGCAATCGAGGACTTCGCCTCGAGTCGCTCTACACGCGCTTCACGGGCATTGGCGGCACGCCGCTCACCGACGGCTTCCACTTCGGCCAAACCATCGTGAACGACTATGGCCGGCCCTACCACGAGGGCGCCAACGTTGTCACCGGGTTCTCCGCCCGGGGTGTTGCCGGTCGCTTCGCCGTCTATGTGCGCGGCGAATACCAGCACGCCCCCTCTTCCCCGGCACTCTCCGAGCAAGCGCGAAATGTGATCGCGGCAGCCGACTCGATCCCGGTGCAGCCGGCAACGCCTTTTCCGGCGGTCAATCAGTTTCGCCTGTTGGATACCTATGTCGCGGTCAACCTGGAGAATTGGCAGGTTGCCTTTGGGAAACAAAGCCTGTGGTGGGGTCCGGGCTCCGGCGGGCCGCTCTTGTTCAGCAACAATGCCGAGCCGATCTATATGCTGCGTATCAGCCGGGCCATGCCCTTCAAGCTGCCCAGTGTTTTCGCTTGGTTGGGCCCTGTCCGTACCGAGTTCTTTGTTGGCAAACTCTCCGGCCACCGCTTTCCGCCGAGGCCATTCGTTCATGGCCAAAAGTTTAGTTTCAAGCCCACGCAAAACTTGGAATTCGGCTTCTCTCGCACCGTGATCTTCGGTGGAGTAGGTCACCCGCTCACATTCCGCAGCCTCGGGAGAAGCATTTTGAACATACAGGGACGGACGCCGGGTGACGATCCAGGAGATCGGCGAGAAGCTTTCGACATCAGCTACCAGTTTGGCGGTTGGCTAAGCCTTTACAGCAACTTCATGTGGGATGACGCCATCCGCCGCACCACGATGAACCCGGGATTCTACCTCCCACGACTTCCACGGCTAACCAAGTTGGATTTTCGGGCGGAAATGGTCAGCACCGATGTCCCAGCAGGTCCGGATAGCGCAGGTCGCCTGATCTACTCGAATAATCAATATCATGACGCCTACACGAACAAAGGCAATCTGCTCGGAAGTTGGGTAGGTAGACAAGGTGTCGGGTTCCAACTACGAAGTACATATTGGCTGTCTCCTCGGAGCAGCGTCCAATTGAACTACCGCCATGCCAAGGTGAACGGGGATTTTATCAGGGGGGGCGGAACGCTGAACGACATCGGTACGAGCGCGCATCTGGTGCTCCGTCCTGATTTAATCCTCTCAAGTTATGTTCAATACGAAAGATGGTCGTTCCCCGTGCTGTCAACCAACCGCAGGTCAAACGTCACCGCCTCCTTTCAGTTGACGTTCTGGCCGCAATCAAGGAGCCAATAGTGGAGAGCTCGGCCAGTGGCGCTGCACCGGCGACTGCCCGACCCAACGAGGTTGAGGCCCCTTCCGAGAACGGAATCGGCGAAGAGCTGCTCGACATGAACGGGCGGCAACGCAGCGTCGCCCGAGCCCGGCTGCTCTGGGATCGGCGCTGGTCTCTCTTGAGAGTTGTTGCCGTGGGTCTGGCGGCCGCTACCCTCATCGCCTTCTTGATCCCCAAACGTTATGAGTCTTCCACGCAATTGATGCCTCCGGACAATCAATCCGGTTCGGGCATGGCCATGCTCGCGGGACTGACGGCCAGGACTGGGAATGGCCTTGGGATGTTGGCGGGGGATTTTCTCGGTGCCAAGAGTTCGGGCGCGCTTTTTGTCGGCATCTTGCGCAGCCGCACGGTTCAAGACCGATTGATCGCCCGTTTCGATTTGAAAAAGGTTTACGGCGTTCGACTCGCCCAGGGTGCCCGGACAAAGCTGGCCGAAAACACCTCCATCTCCGAGGACCGCAAAAGCGGGATCATCGCCATCACCGTGACTGACCGAGCTCCGCAGCGAGCCGCCGCCATCGACAACCAGCACTTTCCCTGTGCCAGGCGTGCCGAGCATTTCCTTCACCCGCGAGTTGTCCTCAAAACACTTGGCGGTGACGATCTCGCCGCCGAAACACTCGCGACCGCCGAACTGGTTGAACATCGGCTCGCACACTTGCACATCT
>Ga0209109_10000629_pt1 | contig 19165 bp, 17 predicted proteins | sample Rifsed10ft2_FD_184004 | JGI IMG/M metagenome (GOLD analysis project Ga0209109, IMG submission 184004) | Soil microbial communities from Rifle, Colorado, USA - sediment 10ft 2 (version 2) | ecosystem: Environmental > Terrestrial > Deep subsurface > Rock core/Sediment | place: Rifle, Colorado... | reverse complement strand
AGATCGGCCTGGGCGATGGCGGTCCGGATCATCTCCGCGGACAAGTGCCACGGGGGAGTGAAGGCCGCTTGATCGGTGGCGATGAGGGCGGCGTAATCGTCGGGCCGTGCGCGGCGGAGGCGGGCCGGGGCGGGCGGGATGGAGACGAGCAGCCCGCGCCCCCTGCGCTGCGCCTCGAGGTGCTGCGCAGCGCGGGCGAGTACGACGACGGCATGCGTGCGCTGGAACCCCGCCCATTGATAGAGGGGCGGCATCCAGTCGCCAGTGCTCAGACCGGCCACGCCCGTGACCCGCATCGCCGCGAGCTGGCCGCGCGCCTGCTCCCAGAGCAGCCGCCACACCTCTTCGGCAGAGACATTGTCCGCTAAGGCCAACAACCGCACCCAAGCCGTGTCGGGCGGGTCCGGCGGGCAAGCCAGAGCCCCGACCACGCGTTGCCCCTGCTCGACGAGCAGAAAAGGTTGCGCGCCCAGCCAGGCCTCCACTGGCTTCCAATCCAGATGAGAATGGACGCGCCGCTCGAAGCGCGCCAGTGTCATGATCACGTTGCGGTCGGAGGGGGTCGCCGGGCGTGTGCGCAGTTGAGGACGGGCGAAGATCATCGCCGGGTTATAACACGGCGCGCGGAAATTGAAAACCGTCCTTCGACTCCGCCCCTGCGGGTCTCCGCTCAGGATGCAACTTGCATTTTGGTTTTGGCTAATGTACACTCCCACGCAGTTGTATCCGCATGACAACACCCGACAGGAGTTATGCATGCCCGCCAGCGGCAAAGAGAAGGCCCTCGACGCGACCCTCGCGCAGATCAAAAAGCAATTCGGCGACGGCGCGCTGATGCGCCTCGGCGAGGCCACTCATCTGGCGGTGGATGCCATCCCCACCGGTTCCCTCGCCCTCGACCTCGCGCTGGGAGTGGGCGGCGTACCGCGCGGGCGCGTGACCGAAATCTACGGGCCGGAGTCGTCGGGCAAGACCACCATCTGCCAGCACATCCTCGCTGAAGCCCAGCGCAAGGGCGGGGTGTGCGCGTTCGTGGACATGGAGCACGCGCTCGACCCGGTATATGCGGCGCGTTGCGGAGTGGACGTGGATAACCTGTACATCGCCCAGCCCGATACCGGCGAGCAAGCCCTCGAAATCGCCGAGGCCCTCATCCGCTCCGGGGCGATAGATGCGGTCGTGGTCGACTCGGTGGCGGCGCTCGTCCCGCGCGCCGAGATTGAAGGCGACATGGGCGACGCGACGATGGGCCAGCAGGCCCGCCTCATGTCGCAGGCGCTGCGCAAGCTCTCCGGCGCGATCAAGCAGACGAACACGGCCATGATCTTCACTAATCAACTCCGGCAGAAGATCGGCGTGATGTTCGGGAACCCGGAGACGACGACAGGCGGGATGGCGCTCAAATTTTACGCGAGCGTGCGCCTTGACGTGCGCCGCATCCAGACGCTCAAGGACGGCGCGGCGGTCGTCGGCGCGCGCACGCGGGTGCGGGTGACCAAGAACAAAGTCGCGCCCCCGTTCCGCGAGGCTGAATTCGACATCATGTATAATGAAGGCATCTCCAAGGTGGGCGACATCGTGGACCTGGGCGTCCAGCTGGAGATCATCACCAAGCGGGGGGCGTTCTTCTCGCATAACGAGCAGCGCCTCGGACAGGGGCGGGAGAACGCTAAGGTTTATCTCAAGGAACATCCCGCGCTCGCCGGAGAGATCGAGGCCGCAATCCGGCAGCACGCGGGGCTGGGGAAAGTTCCGATTTCTGCGGCGGGCGAGGGCGCGCCGCCGGATGAAGAGGATTCAGAAGAATAGTTCGTTGGCCCGCGCCGCCAGGGGCCATCCGCGCCGCCGGGAGTTGATATGAGTGGCCCGGCCACGGCTCAGGCAAATTCGATCTCAGTTGAGCAGGCTGCTGCCCATCTGTCGGGCGCAGCTGGTAGGTTCAGGATAAATCCGGTGCAGAAACGGCGAGAGACTGACGTCATGGCCTATGAGAGCTGGCATTATCGCCTCGCCGCTTTCTGTTGTGGTGGATCAATCGGACGCGCGCGCGAACCCTGACTGGTCGTTCCCGCCCAGGTTATCCAGAACCCTGAGTTTGCGGTTCGTCAACTGAGTTACTGAGACGAAAGACTTTTTCGTCAGGCCGACAGCCGTGGCGCGTGCCAAGAGTGGCGCGCGCACGGCTGTTTTATTTTGAAGATGAAGATCACGGCGCTCAAACTGCAGGCCCGCAACAAATCGCGGGTGAATGTGTATCTCGACGGCCAGTTCGCCTTTGGGCTGGCGAAGATCGAGGCGGCGCGGCTGCGGCTGGGGCAGGAGCTGGACGAGGCCGCCATTGCCCGCGTGCAGAAAGCCGGCGAGGTGGCGCAGGCCTATGAGCATGCGCTGAAGCTGCTCGCGACGCGCCCGCGCTCCGAGGCCGAAGTCCGCCGCAGGTTGAGCGAGCATGAGGTGGCGGAGCCGGTGATGGAAGAGGTGCTGGCACGGTTGCGCCGGGCCGGGCTGGCGGACGACGGGGCGTTCGCCAATTACTGGGTGGAGAACCGTGCCGCGTTCCGGCCCCGGAGCAGACGGGCGCTGCTCGCGGAGTTGAAGCGGAAAGGGGTGGCGGGCGACGCGCTCAAGCAGGCGGTGGCGGGCGTGAACGATGCCGAGGCGGCCTACCAGGTGGCCGCCCAGCGCGCCCGGCGCTTGAGGACGCTGCCCCGCCCGGAATTTCGCCGCAAGCTGGGGGAGTTTCTGGCGCGGCGCGGCTTTGACTACGAGACGATTGAGCCGATCCTCGAGCGCGTCTGGAAAGAAGTGCAGGCCGGGGAGTGAGAACACGCTTTTGAGACTGCGCTATTCTGACCGGCGAGGCAGTGTCACCCCTTGCCGGTGACTTGGGGCAGTAATTAGGAAGTGAGATCAGAGATGCCGATTACGATTATCACCTTAATCATTGGAGCCGTCGTCGCACTGTTGGTCGGGCTGGCGATTGGGGCGTATGCGGGCTATGTCTATCACCGCCAGCAGACCGAAGCCAAAGCGCGGGCGCTGGAGGCGCAGGCCAACAGCGTCCTTCAGCAAGCCGAAACCCAGGCGAGAGAAGTGGTGCTCAAGGCCAAAGATGAGGCGCTGAGAATCCGCGACCAGGCCGAAGCGGAGGCTGTGCGCCGCCTGGCGGACCTCAACAAGGAGGACCAACGCCTCACCCGCCGCCGCGATGAACTGGACAAGAAGATCGAACAGAACGACCAGCGGCGCTCCCAGCTGGACAAGCGGCAGAGCGCGCTGGACAAGCGCGAGAATGAGATCAACAAGATGCAGGCCCAGCGCCTGGCCGAGCTCCAGCGCATTTCGGCCATGACGCAGGAGGAAGCCAAAGCGCTGTTGATCGCGGAGGTCGAGAAAGACGCACGCGCCGACATGGCGCGCACCATCCGCCAGATCGAGGAAGAAGCGCGCTCCGAAGGCGACCTGCGCGCCCGCAAGATTGTCTCTACCGCCATCCAGCGCATCGCCTCCGAGCACGTCTCGGAGATCAGCGTCTCGGTCGTGCCGCTGCCGAGCGATGAGATGAAGGGCCGCATCATCGGGCGCAGCGGGCGCAACATCCGCACGTTCGAGCAGGCCGCCGGGGTAGACGTGGTGGTGGACGACACGCCCGAGGCCGTCACCATTTCCTCGTTCGACCCCATCCGGCGCGAGGTCGCCAAGCGCGCGATGGCGAAGCTGGTGATGGATGGGCGCATTCACCCGGCGCACATTGAGAAGCTGGTGAACGACGCGCAGAAGGAAATGGAGCAGGTGATCAAAGAGGCGGGCGAGCAGGCCTGCTTTGAAGCGGGAGTGCCCGGTCTGCATCCGGAGGTCCAGCGGCTGCTGGGGCGGCTCAAATACCGCACGTCTTACGGGCAGAACCAGCACGCGCACGCGATTGAAACGGCCCTCATCGCCGGGGCAATTGCGGCGGAGCTGGGCGCGGATGTGAATGTCGCCAAGGCGGGCGGGCTGTTACACGATTTGGGCAAGGCGATTGACCACGAGGTGGAGGGGACGCACGCCGCTATCGGCGCGGAGTATGCGAAGCGGTACGGGGTGCCTCCCAAAGTCGTCAACGCCATGGCGTCGCACCACCACGAGGTGGATCAGGAGTCTGTGGAAGCCATCATCGTGGAGGCCGCCGACGCGATCTCGGGCGCACGGCCTGGCGCGCGGCGCGAGTCGCTGGAGCAGTACGTGAAGCGCGTGCGGGCGCTGGAGGAGATCGCCAACTCGTTTGAGGGCGTCCAGCAGAGCTTCGCCTTGCAGGCCGGGCGCGAGGTGCGCATCATCGTCAGGCCGGAGGCCGTGGACGATCTGGCCGCGCTGCAATTGAGCAGGAACATCGCCAAGAAGATCGAAGAGACGATGACCTACCCTGGCCAGATCAAGGTGACGGTGATCCGCGAGACGAGGGCGACGGAATTTGCGAAATAGAGACGCAGCCGGCTGCGTCTTTACGGCCCTACAAATCCCTCCCGCTGAATTGCCGTACGGCCACCGCCAGCGCGGCAATGAGGTAGAGCGCCGCGTACACGACCATCGCCCCGCTGGGGACGGAGATGACGAACGATGGCCCGAAGGACATGCCCAGCGCCCGCGCGGTGGCGGAGGTCATTTCAAATGCCGCGCGCCGGAACAGCGCCTCGCTCGGCATGATCAGGCTGGAGACGATGCCGATGTTGATCGCCGTCTGATTCCGCAGGAGCGTTCCAATCTGCTCCACCCATCCCCCGATGAAGGCCACGCCATACAACCCGAAGATCGTCCCGCCTGTCGCCAGCGTTGAAAACGTGCTGCTGCAGGCGAGCGAGATCGTCATGATCAGCAAGCTTTCGAGATAGATGATCCCCACGCCCGCCACCGGGTTTGGCACGCGGTAGCCGACCTGAAGGTAAACAATCGCCAGCACGCCCCCTGCCATCAACAACAGATACAGCGCCAGGAGCCCGGCAAAGCCCAGCCATTTGCCCAGCACAATCTCCGCGCGCCGCACCGGCTTGGTGACGAGCGCCTGAATCGTGCCCGACCCGATTTCGCCCGCGAGCGTGTCGGCGGAGACCAGCGCGCCCATCGCCAGCGTGAGAAAGTTGACGGCATACATCCCGGCGTTCGTCAGGAAGTTGAAGATTTGACTGCGCACGAGTTGGGCGGTCGGCTCGGAGCCGGTGGGCACGCCAGTTTCGCGTGTGATGAAGTAAAAACCCACGCCATACAGGATCAGAAACGCGAGGCCGAGGAGAAAGGCGGCCAGCGCGATCCTGCGCCGCACGGCTTCGAGAAAAGTCAAACGCGCCATAATGAAAGTTGGCATCATAGTCCCCCGTCTGTTCCCACAATCTGGATGAACAACTCTTCCAGCGAGAGCCGCTGGGGTGTGACCGCGTAGACCTCGGCGTTGTGTGTGACGAGATGGCGCGTGATGGCCGGGAGCGCAGAGTCGTCGGTGACCGTGAGCGTAATGTGATCCCCGTCGGCGCGGACATCGCGGCCCCACTGGTTCAACCCGGCGAGGGCTTCGGGGGTCAGCCCGCCCGCGCGGATGGTCACGCTCGTCTCGCCGCGCTCCGCGGCCAACGTGTTGAGCTCGCTCACCCGGATGACCTCGCCGTGCTTGATGAACGCGACCCGGTCGCACGTGATTTCGATTTCGCTGAGCAGGTGCGAGTTGAGGAACACGGTTGCGCCGAGATCGCGCAGGTCGCGAATGATGTCGCGGACGAGGCGGCGGCCCACCGGGTCGAGGCCCGAGGTCGGCTCGTCGAGGAAGACAAGTTGGGGATCGTTGAGCAGGGCCTGCGCAAGGCCCACCCGCTGGAGCATCCCCTTAGAAAACGTCCGCAACTGCTTGTTCTGAAACGGCGTCAGCCCGACGAGATCGAGCAATTCGGCGGTTCGTTCGCGGAGGCGAGCAGAGAGAATGCCGTACAGTTGGCCGTGTAGAATCAGGAACTCGCGCGCGGTCAGCCAGTCGTGAAAACGAAAGTGCTCCGGCAGAAAGCCGATCTTTGCGCGGGCGGCGCGGTCGCCGAGCGGCGCCCCGAGCAGGGTGGCCGTGCCGGAGGTCGGCGCGACCAGCCCGAGCAGCATTTTGATGGAGGTGGTCTTGCCCGCGCCGTTTGGGCCGAGGAAGCCGAAGACCTCCCCCGGCTGCACCTGCAGGCTGAGGCCGCGCACGGCGACGTTGTCGCCGAACTCTTTGCGGAGGTCGCGCGTTTCGAGAGCGAATTGAGAGGCCATGTCTACATTATAAACGCCGCGCCGGTTCGCGTCTCGTTCAACCGGGTGATAACAACAAGCCGCAGTCAACAGCGAAAACTGTTGACTGCGGCTGGGTGGTGCAATTTCCGGCGCTACTTCAGCGCATTGGCAATCCCGATCCCGACATCGGGATTGTCAAAGCCGGAGAGGGCATAGACGATGCCGTCTTTCACCCAGAGCAGGGTGTAGCGGGCGGGGACGCCGTCGTCGGTGTAGCGGAAGAGCAAGTTGCCCGTCACGCCGTCAACGGGGACCTGCTCAACCGAGGCCGCGTTCTGCGGCAAGGGGACAACGAGCGTGGTCGCCCAGTCCACGGTCTGGCTGAAGGCGCGGGCCTCGTCGGCGGTCATGCCGAGGAACTGCAAGCCCAATTCCGCCAACTGAGCCATGTCGAGATCGGGCGGCGTAGTGACGGTGGGGCTGGGGATTTGCGCAAGCATGACGCAAGTGCGCAGCTGGCTCCACGACGTGAACTGGCGTTCGCCCTGCGTCTCTGGACCGAGGTAAGGGCATGAGCCATAGGCGGTTGTGACCCCTGCCGGGATGTCAACTGAAATTCTCGCGCCATCCAGCGAGGTCGGGAGTTGCAGATCACTGCGTCCGGCTTCATTCAGGATGGCCTGCGCCTGCTCGCGGTCCACGACGAATTCGAAGGCCGTGCCGTCCTGCACGATGATGTGCGGAGCGGAGGGGCTGTGGCTCCACAAGCGGACGTTGAACCCCGCGAGGCGGCTTGCCTCGGCAGCGTCGGCAGCGACTTGTGGTTCGTTGGATTGCCGGGTGATGCTGAGCGAATCCGAGAACATCTGGCCGATGCGATTCCCGAGGGTTTCGTCGCCCGCGAGTTCGCTCAGCCGGGTGACGTCAATGGGGAGGACAGTGATCTGCTGGACACGGAACAGGCCGAGGAATTGCCCGGCCCAGGCACGCACCGGGGCGAAGCTGAAGGCGATGGCGAGGATCGCCACGATGGTCAATCCGGCCCACACGGGGCGGAAGCGCTTGCTGAAAAGTTGATTGGGCATAGAAGTCTCCTTTCGATTGGCACGCCGCGCTTGGAAGCGGGCGAGTGCGGGGCGCGCGGCGAGATGAGGGTCATGGGGAAGCGGCGCAAGTGCGGCGAGCCGGCCGCTCACGCGCTGGGCCTGCGCCTTGAGCGCGGCGAGGCGCGCCGCACAGTCCGGGCAGGCGGCGAGGTGTTGGCCGGCGTCGTGCTCGGCGAGTTCGCCGTCGAGATAGGCATAGAGTTGTCCATCATCGAGGTGCATATTATTTTCCCTCCAATCCGCGGTAGCGCTTTTCGAACTCCCTCTCTGCGCGGACGAGCAGCGTGCCGATGGAATTTTCCGAGACGCCGAGCGCGACGGCGAGTTCGCGGTACGAGAGTCCGGAGTAGCGCAGGATCAGCAGTTGGGCCTGGCGTTGATCCAGTTCGCGCAAGACGCGCCGGGCGCGGCGGCGATCCTCGGCGTCGGAGACGGCCCTCTCGGGATCAGCGCCTGCGTTCGCCTCGGCGTCCCAGAGGCCTGCTTCCATCTCGTATCGTTCGCGGCGCTTCCACGCGCGGATTGCGTTCAGGCCGAGGTTCGTCGCCACGCGGTATAGCCAGCCGCCCACGTTGAGGTTCGACTCGTCCTGCGGCGGGCGGTCGTACAGGCGCCAGAAGGTTTCGAGCGCAAGGTCCTCGGCCTCGGCGTGGTCGCCGACGAGCCGGAGCAGCACGCCGTAGACGCGCGGCCAGTGTTCGAGAAAGATCGCCTCGAAATCGGTCATGCCAACAAGGGAAATGGCCCTTGCGAGCCCCGCCATTCTGGAAGATGCACGGGTCTGGTGGCTGGTTGCGGTCACGCGTGAACTCTCCGCCCGCCGCGGCGCTCGCGGCTTCTACCGTAATAACACCGGCCGGACGGGGAGTGTGACAGAGGGGAACCGTCTATTCCGCCCGCAGTGCAACTGCGGGTGTTGGGCGACAGTGCAACTGCCGCCCGAACGAGAGGCGCTACTTCACAATCAGCACCGGCACTTTGGCGTGATGCGCCAGCCGGTCGCTCACGCTGCCCAGCAGCAGCCCGGCCATCTCGCCCAGGCCGCGCGAGCCGACGACGATGCAATCGCAGCGGCGCGTGTTGGCGACTGTCAGGATGCACTCGGGGGGCGAGCCTTGCAGCACCTCCACGTGCACCTTTTCAATGCCGCAGGCGCGGGCTTGCTCGGCGGCCATCTCGGCGGTCTTCTGTGCCTCGAGCGTCAGCCGGGCGACGATGTCATCGTACTGCGGCGAGCCGAGGTAGTCCGGTATTTTGTGAAAGGCGGTGACGACGGTCAGTTCCGCCCCGGCGTGCATGGCGAAGTCAATGGCATACTCGAGCGCTTTCTTTGCGTTGGCCGAGCCGTCGCAGCCGATGAGGATGTGGTGGAACATAGAACCTCCTTTGCTTGCACTTTAATAGTACGCCTTCAAAAGTGCGAATGCAACTATTCAGGCAGTGCTGCCTTCCGGCGAAACGGACAAAACCGAGAGGAGCGGGCAGGTTACACGCTCGGAGGCAGCCAGCGGTCGAGCTGCAGCAAGGAGCGCAGAAAGTGGTAGAGCGCGAAGCACTCCCATGCAAAGGGCGGGAAACCGAGCAGCCCGGCCACGGGCATCTTGCCGTAGTGCAGGCCGAAGATCAGGTTGTGAATCAGCGCCGGCATCGTATACAACCATCCCGCGCCCCCGTGCGCGAGCGTCTGCACGTTCCAGGCTTCCCAGATAAAGCCACAGATCAATCCACTCGCCAGCCAGCGCCAGATGCGCGCGCCGCGCCTCTCCAGCCAGTCCCGCAGCAGGGAGGGCTGGCCGGTCCGGAGATTGATCGGTTCCAGTAGGCCGATGAACCCGAGCCACACAAAGCCGAAGGTGTACGGGGCAAGCCGGTCGGGCAGGGCGGCGGGGATGACGACGAAGGCGAGGCCGATGAGGGCGAGTGCTGTGAGTTTTTTTGTCAACGGATCCTGCGGATGGGGGGGCGGGTTATGGGGGCCTTTCGTTCCAGCCGTTGACCCAACCGGCCACCACGCTTCGAGCAGCCCTGCGGTCTGGAAAATAGCCGGGGTAATGGTGGCGAACGACCAGAACATGCCCAGGTCGAACTGCCATTGCGCGGCGGGCACGCCGATGTAGGCCCAGTTCTTGAGTTTGAGATTGTAGGACTCGAAGATGAGCCAGGAGAGGACGGAGAGCACGGCCAGAAAGCCGAACTCGCGTCGCCGCGTGGTGAGCCACGATTGTCCCGTGCGGTGCGCGATCAGCGCGTCCGCGAAGATGATGTAGCCAGACCACATGATGGGCGTGAACCAGGTGGCGACGAATCGCATACCTGCGTACAGAAGTATCTCGGCCCCAATCATGATGCCGAGGCCTAGCCAGCCGTGCCGTTTCATGGGGTTATCGGTAACTGGGGATTGACGTTCAGTCTTCAAAGAACTCTATCACCAATTTGTCGTCGGCGTCATAAGTATAGCGCGCGCTGAAGCAGGGGATGTCGGTATTCATTGCAAGGACGCGCGGCAGGAGGGTGGGGAGGTCTTCGACCGTGTCGAGTTCAGCGATGCGGTGGACGGGAATCCATTCGAGCGCGCCTTCTACCGAGGGATGAACAGCGCGCTCGAGGGCGGTCGCTGTAAAGACGAACAGGCCGATCCCCGCCGGTTCGCCGGTCTCGATGGTGATCACGCCGCGCAGGCGGAGGTCTTTTACCTCCACCCCGGCCTCCTCGCGGATTTCGCGCAGCGCGGCGGCGTGCACGCTCTCGCCGCGCTCGACATGGCCGCCTAGTCCGTTGTACTTTCCCGGCCAGATTTTCTTGGTCGCCGCGCCTTTGAGCAAAAGCACCTCGTCCCCCAGCGTGACGAAACACAACACGCGAGGGACGAGGTGATAGCGGTCCTTGGATTTCGAGGCGCCTTGATCGGCAGAAGGCATGGTGCAGTGGGCAGTAGGCAGAAAGCAGTAGGCAGTGATTCTGCCTACTGCTTTCTGCCTACTGCCTCCTTGGCTTCAGTCCGCCAGCCCGGTCACGTCCTCGGCTTCCTTCTCCGCGACGCCGAAATCGGCCAGCGTCTTGTGCACCACGACCGGCTCGACGTGCTTCTCCATCTGCTTCCGCGTGTCGCGGACATTCAACTGCTCGAAGAGGAACTTGAACTGCTTTTCCCACATCGCGCCGATTTCGGCGCGCCTGTCGTCGGGCAGGCCCCAGAGTTTCGCTTTGAACGGCCCAATGGCCTTCTTGCGGCTCTTGTAAAAGAACTGTTCCTCGGTGTCGCCCGGCTTGCGCTCGTCGGCGGCGTTGAGGCGCAACCACTCATAGATTTCGTTCCGCAGGTCGTCGGGCATGGCGTTGTAGAGCATATTCTGAAAGTTGGTCGCGAGATGCACCTCGCAGGCTTCGCACTCCGGGAACTTGCCGAAGGCGTTTTCGGGGAGGGTGGAGGCCCCGTGCTGGACGGCCCCGGCGAGGCCGTATTCTTTGCGGGCGACAAAGGACAGGCGCTTGAGCGTATCGAAATCCACGGCGACCTGCGCGATGGTTCCATCGGGCAGCACCGTGCCGCCGTGCGAGGTGCCCGTCTGGATCGAAATTTTGCTGATACCCGCCGGGCCGCCGCGCTTCTTGCGCCCGTTCACGGGGCGTTCCATCAGGTCGGCCTTGTAGCCGTCAATGAAGGCGCGCAGTTCGGTCTCGGTGGAGTTCTTGCCGCCCACCTCGCCGATTTCGCCGCCCACGGAGATGGTGATGCCCTTCGGCTCCTGCCCGCGAATGAAGGCGGTGAGCTCGGCGCAGCGCCGCGTGTTCTCGGCCTGCTGTTCGGGGATGGTGGCTTTGCTCAAGTCCACGAGTGTGCTGGTGTCCACGTCAATGTTGTAGAACCCGCCGGCGATGGCCTCGGCGCTCAGTTCTTTCACCGAGTTGACTTCGGCTTCCGGATTCGCCAGATACTTTTTGTGATTGACCTGGAAATGGTCGCCCTGGATGCACACCGGGCCGCGAAAGCCTTCCTGGATGGCGGCGGCGAGCACGGAGGTGGTGTATTCGATGGGGCGCTGGCTGGTGTAGCTCATCTCCGAGCGCGCAATTTCAAAGAGGAGGGCTCCGGCGTCCACAGCGCTGGCGGCGCGGAAGACGGCGCGGGCGCAGTCGTAGGCCAGGGCGCGCAGGTTCATGGCCGGGACGGTGAAATGGGTCGGGGTCTCGCCGCGCCCGCGGGCCGCGTACAATCCCTGAATCGAAGACGGGAGGATGCCGAGCGCGAGGGCGGCTTCCCAGACGAGCCAGCGGGCCGCGCCCTGTTCGGTTCCCTGTCCAAGCGCGGATTTCTCGGCGAGGACGTCAATCTTCGCGCGCAGTTTGGCTTCATCTTTGACGCGCACTTTGCCTTTGGGCGTCACCGCCAGCGCGTCCTCCACGGCGGCGAGCAGGTTCTTTACGATCGGTGTTGTCATGAGGTGAGCTCCTTATGGAAGTGCCCTATGCGCAAGTGTGTTCATCAGGCTGTCTGCATCGGGAATTGTGCCTGCGCGTTTTCAAGCGTTGTCCAGCGCCGAGCGTTTCGTCGGCGAGAGTTTCGCCCGATAAGCCTTGAGCCGCGTCCGGAAGTCTGCCATGAATTTCTCTCCGGGGTCTTTCTTATCTCCGCGCGGGTCGCGCTCGAAGTGGCCGGCGACGTGTTCGAACGGGATGCCGTAAAAATCCATGAGCTGCGAAACCAGCCGCAGGGTCAACCGGATTTCGTTCTCTGGCGGATAGTTCTCAGGGGCGTCGAAATCTGTTCCGGCCATCTCGACGTTGATGGCTTCCCAATTATATCCTTTGGCCCCGTGCGACTCCTGCACGACGGTTTGATACATCGGCAGCATTTGCCATACGCGGCGATGATCCACCGCAAAGTGAGACGACTGCCGCAGGTAACTCAACGTTTCGAATGTGATGGGGGCCAGCCAAAGATCGCGCCCCTTCCGGTTGCCATCCCAGTGCACGATGATTTCGAGCGGACGGATCAGGTTCGGTTCGTAGCACTCCGGCGGCAGTTCGTGATAGTCTCCCGACGGGACGAAGTATTCGCGTGGTTCGGTGGCCCCTTCGTCCTTCAGCGCGCTTCGCGCCTCCGGAGCGCTCAAGGCAGATGTCGGGTCGGGCGCAGTGTGGCTGTCGGCGCGGGTCTTAAACCCGCCTGTACGGGGCGTAAGCCCCGCCGCCGCCAGTCCGGCTGCCGTCACCAGAAAGCGCCGCCGCGAAAACGAGCCGCCCACCACGAACTGATTATACTCCGCTCCGGCCCACGCCGGAAAGCGCGTCCGTGTAGTTGCCTTTCGCTGGCAATGGCCTATAATTCTGGGCGGCCACAACGCCTGCGAGGACGGTGATAACCAAATCCCTTGCTACTTACGCCGGACGCGGGCGTATGGATACGTGTGCGTGGATCAAGCGAGGCATGCCGCTCTGAGGGGCTGACAGACTGACAGGCCCCGGCGCTTGCTGGACAGGGACTGGTCTGCAAAAAAACGGGGAGCGAGGTACAATGGCGACGCCCTGGAGGGCCAGCGACGATGGTGCGAGTGGAACCGCGTTCCCGGGCATAACTTATGGATCCAAGGAGAGGATAACATGGCCGATCTATTTCAGAAAATCACGGATGCGAAGAGCTTGGTCGAGAAAATTGCCGGCAAGATTCCGGGTTTTGGAGGCTACCTGGAAAAGGAAACGCGCCGTGACGCGGACAAGCTGCTGCGCGACACGATTGTCAACCGCTACGGCGAGCAACTCAGCCGCGTGTCGACCTTGCAAACCCAGCTGATCAGCTCCGGCGGGATCGAGCACATTGACGATTTGCAGGATGCCGCCACCCGGATGCAGCGATTCATTGACATGGTGAAGACAGCCGCCTATGGCTACAGCGGCTTCTTTGATGCCGTCAAGGTCAAAGAAGACGAATTGGCGAAGCTGTACACCTTCGACAACGCGCTGCTTGAGAATGTTGCCAAAGTGGCCTCGGCGATTGATAATATCGAGGCTTCTATCGGCAGTGACGGCCTCCCTGCGGCCATCCGCAACCTGGTCACCATCGTCGCCGACTGCAACACGACCTTCGAGCGGCGCAAGGAAGTTCTGTTGAGCTAGTGGCCCACGGCTGGCGTCAGCCGTCACCGCTATACCTGAGAGGAGATTTCCATGGCCCGAATTTTTGACCTCATTGAATATCCGGATGAGATGCGCAACGAGCTGGTGCACCGCTTCCCGGAGAGCGGCGCCGGCAACTTCCGTATCGGCTCGCAGGTGATCGTGCGCGAGAGCCAGGCCGCCGTGTTCTTCCGGGATGGGCGCGCGCTGGATTCGTTCGGCCCCGGGCGGCACATCATCACCACGGCCAACATTCCCGTCCTGATTGACTACATCGGCAAGCTATTCAACGAGAAGTCGCCGTTTCCGGCCGAGGTGTACTTCGTGTCCATCAAAGAATTTCCGGACATGAAGTGGGGCACACCGCAGCCGATTGTGGTCAAGAATCCGGGGGTGGGCCTCGGCATCGCGCTGCTCCAGGCCTTCGGCAGCTACTCGTTCTTTGTGAGCAACCCCCAGCAGTTCGTGGCGCAGGTGGTCGGCGCGCAAGGGGTGTATACGCTCAACGACATCCAGGGCCGCTTGCGCGCCATGCTGATTTCGAAGCTGGCCGACCTGCTGGGTGAGCTTGGCACCAAAGGCGGCAAGTCGGTGCTGGATATCATCGGGCTAACGGAGGAAGTCGGGGCGGGGGTGCGGGCCAAAGCGCAGGAAGATTTCAAGGCGCTGGGCGTCACGCTCAAGTCCGTTTACATTGAGAGCATCAAGCCCTCCGAGAAGTCTGCCGAGGAACTGCGCGCGATGGGCCTCCTCGACATGGCGACGTACACGCAACTACAGGCGGCGGACGCCATGCGCGATGCGGCGCGGAATCCCTCCGGGGGCGCGGGCCTCACTGCCGGGATCGGCGCGGGGATTGGTATCGGCAACATCATGGGCCAGGCGCTGCAGGGCGGGATGACGAACACCATGCAGGGCGGCCCGCAGCCGCAAGGCGGTGCGCCCGCGGCCGCGGCAGTTCACCCGGACATCATGTCCCCGGCCGAAGCCGCCAATTACCTCAAGGTCGGCGAAGCCGATGTCATGCAGATGATCACCGATGGCTCACTCAAGGCCAAGAAGATTGGCTCTCAGTACCGCATCAGCAAAGGCATCTTGGACGACTTCCTGAAGTCGTAGTTGCGTGTGCAATCGAAAAGCCCAGCGCCATCTGGCGCCGGGCTTTTTTTGTCCACAGAGCAGGTGGCAGTCTGCGCCGGACAGCCCCAACCCCGATTTTGTGAGGCATTCCGGCCTTCCAGCGGGCATTTGGCCTCAGCCTGCCATGCAAAACCGCATTTGGATGAGAGATAGGCTGTATGATTTGCCTAGTTCTCTGGTACCATCAACACAGTTGACAAATTAATGAAATTTGAATATTATTACAATTATATAACTCAAAGATATCAATTTAAACATGAGTTATGAGTTTCTGATTACAGACACCCTTCACAGATGGTCAAGACGGATAGCAAGTGTATTTTGTTCGTGAAGGGCGACAAGTCTCCCGACTTTTCCAATCCTGATTCGCAGTGACAATGGTATACCGACAGTAAGACGGGTTATCCGTCCAAAGTCTTTGCAGCGCAGCACTAACCATACTATAACAAGAAGCGGACTGACTCATGAAGCACCTAGCACGATCCATGATTGCTTTACTGATTGGCCTTGCCGTGTTCTTCAATATTGAACGGATGGACTTTGGACAACAGAACGTGATCGATATCCAGACGTTCGTTTATGGCCTTGGAATTCTGGCGGTGGTTTCGGTCATCAGGATACCGGCCTTGTGGAACACGCCGTTGCCAGTTTCGTTAGCCTTATGGTCGGGGCTGTACTTACTGTGCCGACTGTCCTTTTTTAGCAGCCGCCCCTTGTTAGGCGGCGTCCATACCTATCTTTCCATCACCGAAGTTGCGCTGCTTTCTATCTTGGTAGGGCTGGCGCACAATGTGGGGCGTGGCCTGCACGACTTTGAGGAGGCTGTCAAAAATATCACCCTCTCCGACGTCAACCGGAGAGTCCGCAACATGGACGAAGCTATTGAAGACATTCACATGGAGCTGGTGCGCAGCCGTCGGCACCAACGTCCGTTAACCGTCATGGTGATCGAGGCTAAACCGGAATCCATTCGGGCTGTCTTACATCGTACCGTGCAGGAAGTGCAACAAGCGATGATGACCCGCTATGTCGTCACGAGCTTGGCCCGTGTGATCGGCAACCAACTGCGGCGTACAGACATGGTAGTGGACCAACGTGATCGGGGGCGCTTTGTCATCCTTAGCCCGGACACGAATGTTGCTAGCTCGTCGGTAGTCGTAGGTCGCATCCAGGCCGCAGCGGCCGAGCAACTGGGCGTGTCGATCGCCTGCGGCCTGGCGTCATTCCCCGACGATGCCCTGACGTTTGATGAACTGGTGCACCGGGCAGAGGGACATCTCCAGGAGTCGATGGAAGTTACCAAGCTCCCAAGCTATACGCCCGCTGAGTCTCTACCCGAGTAAAGTCAAATAATGAGGATGGTCCATCATGACAACGCATATTAATATTACCTCTTTACCCAATAAACAACCTATCTACTCCCCATATCCTTGGTTAAGCGCGATTAGCCCGGAGAAACGTCTGCTATCCGGGCGGGCCTATCTGATTGCTAAACGGATGATGGACATCCTGTTCGTCATTCTCGCCGCGCCCCTGGCCCTGCCCCTGCTTGGCTTATGCGCGCTGATGATCAAGCTCGAATCGCCCCGTGACCCGGTCCTGTTTGCTCAGGTTCGCACTGGCAAGGGCGGACGTCTCTTCCGGATGTACAAGTTTCGCACGATGGTGGTCAATGCAGAGGAGTTGAAAAAAGAGCTTGCTCATCTGAATGAGTTGCAATGGCCGGATTTCAAGATTACTAACGACCCCCGCGTCACGCGCGTGGGTGGTTTTCTGAGGAAGACGAGCCTCGACGAGGCGCCCCAGATCCTGAATGTCTTGCGCGGCGAGATGAGCCTGGTCGGCCCGCGGCCCACCTCATTCTCGGCGCAAACGTACAAGTTGTGGCATACCGAAAGATTGGACGTGCAGCCGGGGATTACGGGTCTATGGCAGATCATTGGGCGAGGCACATCTGAATTTAATGATCGTTTGCGCCTCGATATCGCCTACATTGAGCGGCGATGTCTATGGCTGGATGTGCAGATCCTGTTCCGCACGGTGACGGCTGTGCTGGAGCAGCGAGGCGCGTACTAATGGGTTGGGCGGGCCATTGGAAGTAGATAGACTGTCGGCCGGCTAATGCCTTCTCGCTAGAGCGTGTGCAAAGAAATCAGGAACTCGAACAATGTCTCTCAACTTCTACATCAACCTGGTTCGACGGTGGCTTTGGTTATTGGTGCTTGCGCCCCTCGTCGCCGGCGTAACCACCTACTGGGTGAATCGCCAGGAGCCGAGCTTTTATCAGGCCTCGGCCCGGCTGGTGATCGGCCCGGGCATTGATAGCCCGAATCCGAGCATGAACGATCTGCGTGCTGGCGGGCAGCTCATGCACACCTATGCTCAGGTGGCGACGACACGTCCCTTTCTGCAAGCCATTAGCGACAGCCTGGGACTAAACCTTGACCCGGATAGACTCGCCAGCGAGATCACGGTGACACCCAATGACGATGCTCAAATCCTAACGATCCGCGTCCAGGACCGTGATCCCGCGCAAGCAGCCACCATCGCGAATGCCGTCGCCGGCGCGTTGATTCGCTTGAGCCCGTTTAGCGCGGGCGGCTCCGGTGCCCAAATCCGCGATCAAATGCGTGCCCAGGCGGCAAAACTCCAATCCGATATTGACGGCATGGAGGCCAGAATTACGCAGCTGGAAGCTGACTATGAGGCGGCTGCGGCGGCGAGTCAGGCTCCAATTCCTGCCGACCTGATGCAGAAGGTGGACGAGATCAATGCTCTTCTCGATGCGCTTGAGGCGGATCTCCTGAGTGCCAAGGACCTGACGAGGCAGCGTCTGATTCTCGATGTGATCGCCTTTGAGCGCAGCCGTTTGGCTGACCTCCAGAACAACGATACGCAGGTGCGGGTCGTGCGCGATACCCTCAGCCAGCTCGCGCAAGAGCGCACCCGTTTGGACAATGCGCATCAGACCCTGGCACTGTTGCAAGGCTCCTTGCAGGCCACCTCTACCAATCAGGTGAAGCTCCTCGAGCCGGCCGCAGCCGGTAGAGCCCTACCCTCACAGATCCAACTCAGAATGCTGATGGGGAGCGCGGCGGGATTCATTGTGGCGCTGACCCTCGCACTGGCGGCCGAATATTTCGACGACCTGATTCGGACAGCCGAGGATTTGACGGCGGCGGCGGGGGTGCCTGTTCTGGGCACGGTTTCCAGGCATACCGCCTGGTTGGGCCTGCATCGCAGGCGGCTGGTCGTCCAGGCCATGCCCACCTCGCGCGTCGCGGAGGGCTACCGCCTGTTGAGCACCAAGTTGTTGTTAAGCAACCCGAATGCGCCGGCGTCACGCTCGGTTCTGATTAGCAGCGCGCAGGGCGAGGACAATACCAGTGAGATCGCGGCGAACGTGGCCGCGACCCTCGCCCAAACCGGCGCGCGAGTCATTCTGGTGGATGCCAACTTGCGTCGTCCGATTATTGCTCAACTATTCGACATCGGTCATAGACGCGGCCTGACGGACGCGCTGGCGAACCCGTCCGAGCCGCCCGAACTTGTGACGTTCGATTGGGCCCCTCGCCTGTCGGTTTTGCCCGGTGACCCGGCTCCATCTGACGCTTTTGAGCTCCTGGCTTCGCCACGCATGGTCAACCTGATCGGGCGACTTAAAGGCCAGACAGATATTCTCATAATCGCCGCGGCACCGTTGCTCTCGCATGCCGACAGCCTGATCCTGGCATCGCACGTTGACAGTGTTTTGTTTGTGGCGCGCAAGGGGGTGATCCGTCGCAAAGTGATCAACAATGCGATGGAGCATTTGCGTTCGCTCGGGGCGCATGTCGTTGGGATTGTGTTCAACGATAGCCGGCGCACCCCCGTACACGTTGCGCGCCATCCCCAGGCCCACCACCCGGTCAGCCGGTCGTCGGGTGATGCTCTGGCGATTTGGCGTTCACTCGGCGCCCGAATGATGAGCGCTATCCGCACTGTTCAGGGCTTACAGGTGTTCAGAGTTGGGATGCTTGGCAAATTCCGCCGAAATGGCCGATATACCGCTGGGCAGGGTGTCTCCTCTGAGCCGGTCACGATTGTAACTTCAGCCAACGGCAACGGGTCAGGTGATCAGGATGCGATGGCGCATCAGCCTGCCAACCCCAGTGCGTATCCTCCTACCGCGGAGGACGCCTCCTCGCCGGAGACTGTCATCTCTGTCTCCACGGCAGAGGGCGAGATGAGCGATGATAGCCCGCTGCCTCGCCCGGCCGACGACACAGCTGAGGCGCGGAGCGCAGCAACAGCCTCTCTCTAGGCGAGGTAGCCATAGAGGCTGGTTGGGATGTCTTGATGCGTCAGGTGTTACTGCGCCTCTTTCAAACTCTAGAGCGAGCCGACATTCACTATTGCCTGATGCGTGACGGGGACGGGCTCGACCAGCTTCCCAATCGTGGTGAAGTTGATCTGCTTGTCCAGCCTGGCCAATTCAGGCCGCTACGCGACCTGTTGGTCCAGCTTGGTTTTCTCAACCTGCCGAGTTGGGGGTACGCGCCCCATCACTTCTTCATCGCGTATGACCGCGGCTCGGA
>Ga0209109_10000626_pt1 | contig 19183 bp, 16 predicted proteins | sample Rifsed10ft2_FD_184004 | JGI IMG/M metagenome (GOLD analysis project Ga0209109, IMG submission 184004) | Soil microbial communities from Rifle, Colorado, USA - sediment 10ft 2 (version 2) | ecosystem: Environmental > Terrestrial > Deep subsurface > Rock core/Sediment | place: Rifle, Colorado... | reverse complement strand
CGTGGGGCTGTAGCTCAATTGGGAGAGCGTTTGACTGGCAGTCAAAAGGTAGGGGGTTCGAATCCCCCCAGCTCCACCAGAAAACGAAACTAGAAGCGCCCTCCGAGGAGGGCGCTCCGTCTTGTTCCAGCGCCTACCGTCTACTCTAGGCGCTTGCGCAGCGCCTCCTTAAGCTCCGACAGCTCCGGGAAGCGCCCCGTCGTCTGCTTGGAGTAGACGAGGTCGTCGTTGACCCTAAGCTCGAAGGCGCCACGCTCGCCCGGGATGAGGGTGAAGCCCTCCGTCCACTCGGCGAACGTCGCCAGCAGCTCCTGCGCCGTCCACGCGGCGCGTGCTGTGTAGTTTCAAGGCACGCAGTAGGTCAGCGATACCTTCAGCTTCTTCGTGCTCGTCGCCATGCCTGCCTCCCTCCTCGACTCATTTTCGCCGAAACGTCCCTCGCTTCGCTAGCTGAGCCTTCAACTCCTCGACGTGACGCCTCACGCCGCCCAGCTGGTGCTCCTTCGTCGCGGCCCTTCCCACCGGCGCTTAGTCAGGTTAGAGTCTAGCGCGCAGCCCCGACTCAGACTGGGGATGAGAAGGAGCGACATGAGCAGCGAGAGCAAGGTACTGACCAGCCACGCGGGGAGCCTGCCCCGGCCCGAAGGCCTCATCGAGATGAACCGGGCGCGGAGCGAAGCGCGCGCCGCCGGCCGGCCCTTCGACGACGCAGCGCTGGCGGCGCGCCTGCGCTCCGCCGTGGCCGACGTCGTGCGCAAGCAGGCGGAGATCGGCATCGACATCCCCGGCGATGGCGAGCTCGGCAAGGCGACGACCGAGGCCGTCGACTACGGCGCCTGGTGGTTCTACTCCTTCCAGCGCGTCAGCGGCCTCGGCCTCCCGACGAGCATGGACGACGTGCGCCAGAACCCGCCGCGGTCCGGCAACATCGTCCTCGGCACCTTCCCCAACCGCAGAGACCGCGAGCTCTTCGCCGAGGCGTACGAGGACCCGGCGTCAGGCGTCTCTGCGCGGCGTCGTACGTTCGGCGTGCCGGTTTGCCAGGCGCCCCTGAAGTACACCGGCCAGGCCGCCCTCCGGGCCGACATCGACAACCTCAAGGCCGCCCTCGCGGCCGCCGGCGCCGACCAGGGCTTCATGACCTCCATCGCCCCCGCCAGCGCCTCGCGCGTCGGCAACGTCTACTACGAGAGCGAGGAGGAGTTCATCTACGCCTGGGCGGACGCCTTGCGCGAGGAGTACAAGGCCATCGTCGACGCCGGACTCATCCTCCAGCTCGACGACCCCTGCATCGCCGAGAACTGGGACCAGATCAACCCGGCGCCGACGGTCGAGGAGTACCGCAAGTTCACCATGGTGCGCGTCGAGGCGCTGAACCACGCCCTGAAGGGCCTGCCGGAGGAGCGGCTGCGCTTCCATCTCTGCTGGGGCAGCTGGCATGGCCCCCACGTCACCGACCTGCCGATGCGCGACATCGTCGACGTCATGCTGGCGATCAACGTCGGCAGCTACTCCTTCGAGGCGGGCAACGTCCGCCACGAGCACGAGTGGAAGGTCTGGCAGGACGTGAAGCTGCCGGCGGGCAAGAAGATCGTACCCGGCATCGTCAGCCACGCGACCAACGTCGTCGAGCACCCGGAGCTGGTGGCCGAGCGCATCGTGCGCTTCGCGGGCGTCGTCGGGCGCGAGAACGTCATCGCGTCGACGGACTGCGGCCTCGGCGGGCGCGTGCACCCGCAGATCGCCTGGGCGAAGCTGCGCTCGTTGGCGGAAGGCGCCGCCCTGGCGACGAAGCAGCTCTGGCGCTAGGGGGTCCGTGTTGCCCGCCCAGGGCGCTTGGTTAAGACGGGACGTCGACCTCACCCGCCTCATCTCACCTCGGAGGGTTCGCCTAAACCCGCCCCTCTCCGTGCACGGAGAGGGGCACGCTGCGCCCTGAGCCTGTCGAAGGGCGGCAGCGGGGGTGAGGTCGTCCTGCCTACAGTTCCCCACCAGACTCCTCAGCAGCTCCCGCGTACGCGCCAGCGACTTCGCGGCGTCGCCGTCGAGACGCATACCTGCCTCCTTCTAGTGGCACGGATTCTAGCAGGCGGCATAAACTGTTCGCGACGGTCGGAGGTGAAGGCATGAGAGAGGGACAGGGCGAGACGATCGGCGAGCCGGCGCGCGAGGTGCCCGTCTACGGCCACTGCGACGTCCTGGTCGTCGGCGGCGGGCCCGCCGGCACGGCCGCCGCCGTCGCCGCGGCGCGCGAAGGCGCCGACGTCGTCCTCCTCGAGCGCTACGGCCATCTGGGCGGCCTCTCCACCGGCGGCCTCGTCTTCTGGATCGACCGCATGGCGGACTGGGAGGGCAACCTGGTCGTGGCCGGCCTCGGCCAGGAGCTCATGGACCGCTGCGCCAAGGCGGACGCCCTCCTCGGCCCGCCGCGCGAGCTATGGGGCTCCCGCGACCCGACGGCCGCCGCCTACTGGGGCCAGCGCACCAGCGCCCTGCGCGGCGTCGTCCAGTGGTCGCCCACCGTCGACCCGGAGGTGCTGAAGCTCGCCTCCAACGACGTCGTGCGCGAGGCCGGCGTGCAGACGCTCCTCCACTGCTGGGCCGTCGCCGCCGTCAAGGAGGGCGACAAAGTACGAGGCGTCGTCTTCGAGAGCAAGGAGGGGCGCAAGGCCCTCCTCGCCAAGGTCGTCATCGACTGCACGGGCGACGGCGACATCTTCGCCCTCGCCGGCGCCGAGTACGAGGACGACTTCGACCCGGAGAGCGCCCACGCCCGCCTGAACACGAGCTTCCGCTTCGGCAACGTGGACATGCGCCGCTACCTCGACTTTCGCATGCTCCGCCGCGAGGAGCACGGCGCCCTGATGCGCAAGGCGGCGGAGATCGGCGTCAACCTGCACGCCCACGCCACGCCTTACGACTCCGTCGCGCTGTTCTTGACGCCGAAGATGTCCGGCTACTCGGCCCTGAAGATCGCCGACCTCACCGCCGTCGAGTTCAAGTCACGCGACGCGATGCGCGAGGGCCTCGCCTTCTACCGCGCTTTCGTGCCCGGCTTCGAGCGCGCCTGGATCCTCGACAGCGCCCAGCAGATCGGCACGCGCCACGCCCGCCGCCTCGCCGGCGCCACGAAGGTGACCATCGACCACTGGCGCCGCGACGGCCACTACGTCGACAGCGTCGGCCTCTGCCCCGGCCTCACGCCCGAGTTCCCGACGCTGGAGATACCCTACGGCTGCCTCGTGCCCAAGCAAGTCGAGGGGCTGCTAGCCGCCGGACGCAACCTTTCCGCCGACCCGCAGTCGCACAGCCCGCTGCGCGAGATACCCGAGTGCTGGGTCATGGGCCAGGGCGCCGGCATCGCCGCTGCCGTCGCCGTGCGCGACGGCCTCCGCCTGCGCGACGTTCCCGCCGCCGAGCTGCAGGCGAAGCTGGAGCGCCAGGGCGTCATCGTCTGGCGTCCGAAGACGGAAACGCCGCCGCCGCCGTCGGACGGCGAGTCCTACCGCGGGTCGATCCACTACGCCGGCTCGGGCATGCAGTCGCCGGGCTAGGCCTCGGGGCCGGCTAGCTCACGAACGTCGTCTTCTCAGCCGCCGGGGCTTCGCCCATCGCTTCGCTGGCGGCCTCCGCGGACGCGGCCAGCTCCTGGGCGCTGCCGCGCGGGAAGAAGAGCACCGTCGCGAAGGCGATGAGCGCGCCGGCGAGGCCGAGCAGGAAGATCTCGTGCAGGGAGGAGGCGAGCGCCCGCTGCATCGCCTCCAGGACGTCCGGCGAGAGCGCCGCGCGCGCCCGGGCGTTGAGCAGCGTATCGGCGTCGGCGCCGAGCGGCACGCCCTCGATCTTCACCAGGCGCGTCGCCAGGTGGCTGGCGAGGACGGCGCCCATGACGGCGACGCTGATGCTGCCGCCGATGGAGCGGAAGAACTGGCCCGTCGCCGTGGCGACGCCGCGGTTGCGCCAGTCGACGGCGTTCTGCACGGAGATGACCAGCGCCGGCATCTGGAAGCCCATGCCCATGCCCACTATCAGCGCCCCCGCCATTCCCACCAGCTCCGACGAATCGCGCGAGAGCATGAGCAGCTCGGCCGAGCCGAGGACGAGGAATACGCCGCCGATGAGGATGGACGTGTAATAGCCGAAGCGGAGGATCACTCGGCCCGAAAGCACCGTCGCGAGCGGCCAGCCGATCGACATCGGCAGGACGATGAGGCCGGCGTCTAGCGCCGTGCCGCCCAGCACGCCCTGCGCGAACAGCGGCACGTACGAGGTCACGCCGAACATCATGCCGCCGATGATGAAGGTCGCCAGGCTGGAGACGACGATGACCTTGTTGCGGAAGAGCCACAGAGGCAGCACCGGCTCTGCCGCCCTCTGCTCCTGCAGCACGAACAGCACCAGCAAGAGCGCCGACACGCCGAACAGCGTCAGCGTCGGCGCGCCGAACCAGCCATAGGCGTCCACGCCCTGCAGGAGGCCGAGGAGCAGCGCCGTCGCCGAGCCGGCGAGGAGCAGCGTGCCCCAGTAGTCGAGGACGTGGGCCTGCTTCTGCGGCCGCTCGTCGAAGAAGCGCCAGAGGAGGATGACGGTCGCCGCGCCCAGGGGCAGGTTGACCAGGAAGACCCAGCGCCAGCTCATCCCCTCGGCGATGAGGGCGCCGACGCCGGGGCCGGCCAGGCTCGTCACGCCCCAGACGCTGCTGAACACACCCTGGATGCGCGCCCGCTCCTCGATGGAGAAAAGGTCGCCCACCACCGTTATCGTGATCGGCAGGACGGCGCCGGCGCCCAGTCCCTGCACGGCCCGGAAGATGATGAACTGCGCCATGCTGCCCGCGACGCCGCAGAGTAGGGAGCCGACGATGAAGAGGAGGCAGCCGAAGATAAGGACGGGCTTGCGGCCGTAGAGGTCGGCGAGCTTGCCGTACAACGGCACCGTGACCGTGGAGGCCAGCAGGTAGACGGAGAACGCCCAGCTGAAGTAGGCGAGGCCGCCCAGCTGGCCGATGATCGTCGGCATCACGGTGCCGACCACCGTGCCGTCCAGCGCGGCGAGCGAGATCGCCAGCAGCAGCGCCGCGACGACGAAGCCCTTCTGGTTCAAGGGGAGACTCCCGGACGCACCTCTGGAATTATAGGCCGCGTCGTGCCTTGGGTCTCAGGCCGTCTTGCGCGGCGCGCCGTTGCCGGGCAAGCTAGCGCCGGAGGAGGAGCCATGACCCTGAAAGTCGTCGTGCCCGCCGTGCTCGGCCGCAACGAGGAGACGGCCCGTCGCCTCATCGAAGCCGGCTGCGAGGTCGTCCGCGTGCCGCCGCCGGCGCCCGGCGAGCCCGCCGGCTGGACCGGCGACCTCATCGAGCGCTACTTCCTCGACGCCGACGCCTTCCTCGGCAACTTCCCCGGCCGCCCCGTCACGCGCGAGGTGCTCGAAGCCGCGGCGAGGCTGCGCGTCGGCGCCAGCCCGATCATCGGCACGGAGATGATCGACGTCGAGGCGGCCACGGAGCTGGGCATCGTCATCGGCTACGGCGCCGCGCCGGAGAACCTCCTCGGCGTCGCCGAGGCGGTGGTGATGCTCGCCGCGGCCCTGATCAAGCGGCTGCCGGCCAAGTGGCAGGCAGTGCGCGACGGCGCCTGGCGCCTCGACAGCCCCGGGCGCATGGTGATGAACTCGACCATCGGCCTCGTCGGCCTCGGCAACATCGGCCGCGCCGTGGCGCAGCGGCTCCAGGGCTGGCAGTGCCGCGTCCTCGCCGCCGACCCCTACGTCTCGGCCGAGGCGGCGCGCAACCTCGGCGCCGAGCTCGTCGACCTCGACGCCCTCCTGCGCGAGTCGGACGTCGTCTCCGTGATGGTGACGCTGACGGACGCGACGCGTCGCCTCATCAGCGCCCGCGAGCTGGCGCTGATGAAGCCGGGCTCTTACCTGATAAACACGGCGCGCGGCGCCTGCGTGGACGAGGCGGCCCTGATCGCGGCGCTGGAGGAAGGACGCCTGGCCGGCGCCGCCGTCGACACCTGGGAGCGGGAGCCTTCGGACGCCGACAACCCGCTGCGGCGCCATCCCGGCGTCATCGCCACCGGCCACAACATCGGCCACTCGGAGGAGGCCTACGAGGCGCTGCCTATCCTCGCCGCGGAGAACATCATGCGCGGTCTGCGCGGCGAGGAGCCCGTCTGCCTGCGAAACCCGGAGGCTCTGCCTCGCTGGCGCGAACGCCTGGCGCGGCTGGGCGTCAGCCCCGCCCCCAGCCGCCGCGTTTAAGGCGAAGCACAGGAGAGGACGAGCCGGAACCTGAGCGCGAGCCTCCGACAGCCTCGACCGAAACGCGGCGTCGAGCCGCCGCTCGATAGCCCCATCGATGTCGCGCGGCTGCAGGCGATCTACGACCGCACGGCCGCCTTCTACGACGGCATCGTCGCCGCGCCGCAGGCGAAAGCGAAGCTGGTGGCCATCGCCCGCCTCAACCGCCGGCCCGGCGAGCGGTTCCTCGAGGTCGGCGTCGGCACCGGCTGGGCCTTCGCCCGCGTCGTTGGCGCCTCGGGCGCGGGAGGAGCCTTCGGCGTGGACGTGGCGGCCGGCATGCTGGCGGTGGCGCGCCGGCGCCTGCGCGACGAGGCTGGATTAGCTCAGGCGCCGTTGCTCCTCGCCGACGCCCGCGCCCTTCCCTTCCCAGACGCCGCCTTCGACTGCCTGCTAAGCAGCTACACGCTGGAGGTGCTCAGCAGGCGCGACATGGCGCTCGTCCTGGCCGAGTGCCGCCGTGTGCTGCGGCCGAGCGGCCGCGTCGTCCTCCTCAACCTGACAGAGGGAGAGGGAGAGGACGCCGCCTTCACGGACGACTGCAAGCGCCGCTTCGCCGCCGACGCCGAGGCTTTCGGCGGCGCGCGCCCCGTCCGCCTGGCGCCGCTGCTCGAAGAGCTGGGCTTTCGCGACGTGCGCAGGCGCTACGTCGGCGGCGAGTGGCCATCGGAGCTACTGCTAGCCGCGCCCTAGACCCGACCGAGGGCCAGGCTCAAGCCTGGCCTTCGCCGCCTTGGCTCGCGCGACACTGCCGGCAGACGCCGAAGACGGCGATGTGGTCCAGGTCGGCGAGGAAGCCCGTCGCCCGCTCCAGCGCCTTCGTCAGGACGTCCAGGTGCGCCTCTTCCAGGGAGCTGACCTGGCCGCAGACGCGGCAGATGAGGTGGTGGTGGCGGTCGCTGCCGATCCACTCGAAGAGGTCCTCGCCGCCGCCGAGGTTGACCTCGCTAACCAGGCGGCGCTCTTTGGCCGCGGCCAGCGTGCGGTAGACGGTGGAGGCGTCGATGTACGGGAAGGATCTGCGCACTTCGTCGAGAATCTGGGCGGCGGTGACGTGGCCGCCGGCATGGCGCACGCAGCCGAGGATGAGGATGCGCTGCGGCGTTACGCGCTGGCCCGCGGCGCGCAGCACCGCCGCCGTGTCCGACTCACAGCTCATCGCCCGGCCCAACCTTCGTTCATCTGTTAATCAAGGTAAACAGTACGAAGGGCCGGCGTCGCAGTCAAGGCGAGGCGGAAGCTATACTTGACTCGTGAGCGAGGGCCACGCGGGCGGCAACCCCGCCGAAACCGTGATCCGTGGCGGCAGCAGGCTCTTTGGCCAGGCTTACCGCGGCGCCGACGCCATCCTCGACCGCGGCCAGCGGCAGGCCTTCCGCTTCCTCTGGTTCTTCCTGCCGGAGCCGTCCATCGTCCGCGAGCTTCGCTTCCAGGCGCTGCTCGCCTCCCGCTTCCTCTCCGACGCCGGCCAGCAGGCGCTGGCCTACGGCGCCCTCATCGCCGTCGTTCGCGGCGGCGGCTCGGCGTTCGACGCGGCGCTGGTCGGCGTTGCCGCGCTGCTGCCGCCGGCGCTCCTCGGGCTCTACGGCGGCACCGTCGCCGACGCCCTGCCGAAGCGCATCGCCCTCGCCGGCGTCTACAACCTGCAGGCCATCCTCTGCTTCGCGACGCCCAGCCTCATCGGCACGGACCTGACGGCGATGATCTTCCTCCTCTTCGCCGTCAACGCCCTCGGCCAGGTCTCCGGGCCCAGCGAGTCGTCCGTCATCCCGCTGGTGGCGACGGAGACGCAGCTAGCGAGCGCCGCCGCCCTGATCAGCTTCGCATCGTCCCTGGGCACGGCCTTCGGCACGGCGCTGCTGGCGCCCGTCCTCGTCCGCGCCTTCGGCGTCGAGACCGTTATGTACACAAGCGGCGTCCTCCTCCTCCTCGCTGCCAGCCGCGTCTTCGACCTGCCAGCGCACCACGCGGAGCCGGAGGCGCGCATCGGCCCCCACATCCTCGTCCACAAGGTGCGCGCCCGCGCCACCATCGAGTGGCTGGCGAAGCAGCCGGCCGTGGCGACGATGGTCTTCGTGGCAGTCATCGCCGGCACGGCCCAGATCGTCGTCCAGATTCTGGCGCCGCGCTACGTCCAGGCCGTCCTGGACGTGGACGCCGCCGACGCTGTCTACGTGTTCGCGCCCTCTGCAGTCGGGCTCGCCCTGGCGCTGCTGGCGACACCGCTCCTCGTCCGCCTCCGGGGCGAGCGCAACACGGCGCTCCTCGGCTTCGTCCTCTTCTCCCTGAGCCTCTGCCTCTTCGGCCTCGTCCGCCACCTGACGTTCATCGACGCCGTGAACCCGCTGCACGCGCTGTCGCTCGTCGGGATCGATCTCGGGGAGCGTCTGCGCACGGCGGCGCTGCTCGCGCTGCCGCTCGGCTTCGGCCTTGCGCTGACAACGACGTCGGTCCAGACGTACATCAACCGGCGCGTGCCCCTCTCCCACCAAGGGCGCACCTTCGCGCTGCAGAGCTCGCTGAAGAACGGCGCAGCCATCATCCCCCTGACGTCGCTGGCCGCTGCCGCCGGCGCCTTCGGCGTCGAGAACGTCCTGATCGCCTCGCCCTTCGTCCTCCTCGCCCTCGCCTACGGGCTCATCGAGCTTAGCCGGCGCTTCGGCGGCCACGCGCCGCGGGGCTACCTGGGGGTAATGCAGACCTTCTGGGAGGAGCCGCCGGCGGCCGAGGAAGGAGCGTCCGCCTGACGCGCAGCCTCTACCTTCAGGAAAACGGGACGCTCCACGAAGGCCTGTCGCCAGACGAGATCGGGGCAGCCGTCGCGTCCAAGACGGGCGTCCTCTGGCTCGACCTGCCGCCGGCGGAGGCCGACGCCGGCCCGGCGCTCCTCCACGACGTGTTCGCCTTTCACCCGCTGGCGATCGACGACTGCTACAACGAGCGCGTCGATACACCGAAGATCGACGACTACGGCGCCTACCTGTTCATCGTCGCCCAGAGCGTGGGCTACGCCAGCCGCACGGAGCGGCTGCAGCTGGCCGAGGTCGACGTCTTCCTCGGGCCGAACTACGTCGTCAGCGTCCGCGTCAAGCCGGTGGCGGCCGTCGACGAGCTCTACGCGCGGGCCCGCGAGAGCAGCCACCTCATGGCCCGCGGCGCCGACTTCCTCGCCCACACGATCCTCGACAGCCTCGTCGACCTCCTGCTGCCGGCCGTCGAGGAGATGGACGAGCAGATCGACGAGCTGGAGCAACGCATCCTCGACCGGCCGGACAAGAGCCTGCTGCCGGACGTGCTGCTGCTGAAGCGCAACACGCTGCGCCTGCGCCGCTCCATCCTGCCCCAGCGCGACATGGTGAACCGGCTCTCGCGCGGCGAGTTCGGCGCCCTCATCGGCCGCGACGCCCTCATCTTCTATCGCGACGTCTATGACCACATCGTGCGCGTTGAGGAGATGCTGGAGGGCCTGCGCGACCTGGCGGACGGCGCCCTCAGCTCCTACCTCTCCGCCGTCAACAACCGCATGAACGAGGTCATGAAGGTGCTGTCCGTCGTCGCCGTCATCTTCCTGCCGCTGACCCTCATCGCCAGCATCTACGGCACGAACCTGGAGTACTCGCCCTTCGGCCTCGACCTGAAGGCCGGCTTCTTCCTCATGCTCGCCGTCATGCTCGTCATCGCCGGCGGCCTCGTCCTTTACTTCCGGCGAAGGGGCTGGTTCTGAGCTAGATCACGGCGCGGGCGACGCTGAAGTAGATCAGGATCGAGAGCAGGTCCTGCACCACCGTCGCCAGCGGGCCGCTGCCGAAGGCGGGGTCGACGCCCAGCCTCTGCAGCACCGGCGGCAGCGCCATGGCGACGACGGTAGCGACCGAGCAGGCGGCGAGCAGCGCCAGCGCGACGGCGAGGGCGACGCTGCCATCGCCCCAGGCCAGGAGGCCGACGGGAAAGAAGGCGAGCGCCAACGCCATGCCAACCAGGAGGCCCGTGATCACCTCTCGGCGCAAGACGTGGCGGATAGTGACGCCGACCGACAGCCCGCGGATGACCAGCGTCTCCGTCTGCGTGCCGACGGCGTCCGCCATGTAGATGATGCCGGGCATGAAGAAGGCGAGGATGACGTTCTCCTCCAGCTGCGCCTCGAAGCCGCCGACGATCGTGGCCGCGAAGAAGGCGCCGGCCAGACCGACAAGCAGCCAGGGCAGCCGGTGCCAGAAGCGGCGCAGCACCGGCTCCTCGCTCGCCATGCGCGCCGACTCCGTGTCGTGGAGGAAGCCGCCGAGCCGTGCGATGTCCTCGTCGTGCTCCCACAGCAGCACGGAAAGCAGGCGCGGCGGCGGCACCAGGCCCACGAAGCGCCCCTCGCCGTCCACGACGGCCAGGCTGCCCTCGCCGTGGCGCACCGCCGTCCACGCCGCCCGCTCGCGGTCGGCGCCGGGCGCGACGACCGGCGGCTCCGCGTCCATGACCTCGCGCGCCAGCGCGTCGGGCGGCGCGGCCAGCAGGTCCTCGAGGCGGATGAGGCCGACGAGCCGCTCGCCCTCGCAGACGGCGATGTCGGCGGCGCTGTCGAAGCGCTGACCTACGAGGGCGCGGCGGATGTCATCCACGCGCTCGTCCGGCCGCGCCACCGGCACGCGCTCGACGACCTGCTCGCCCGGCGACTCCAGGTCGACCATCTCGAGGAAGGCGCGGGGCCCGTAGTGCACTGCCGCTCTCCTCTGCAGACCTGTCGCCTCGGCGGCCGGCTCAGGGCGCCGGCCCGAGGAACACGTCGTCGAGCCAGACGTCGCCCTCGGGGTCGGTGCTGCGCAGGTGGTCCAGCCAGGAAACGTCCAGCACGACAGACGTGACGCCTTCGGGCAGCGTGAACTGGAGCAGCGCCTGCGTCCACTCGGCGCCGGCGCGCGCCGGGATCCCGACGAAGGGGAAGTAGCCGCCGCGGCCGTCCGGTATGCGCACCGTCAGGTAGACGCCCGTCGTCGTGCGGATGCCGGGCGAGAGGCGGAAGAAGATCGAAGCGAGGTAGCTCGTCGCCGGCTGTACGGCGATGGGTTTCGAGGTCCAGTAGCCGCAGACCGTGACGCAGTCGCCATCGCGGCGGCGCTCCAGCTTGATGGAGCAGCCGCCGCTGCGCGCCACGCCCACGTCGCGCAGCGCCGGCAAGCCCCGGCCGGTCAACGAGACGCGGTGCCAGCCGGCGTCCTCCGCGTCGCCCTCTTCGAACGAGGCGTTGGCGACCAGGTTCACCGGCCCGTGGCCGGCGAAGCGCGTCGAATCGTCGCAGGACGTGGCAGCGCTTGCTGCACCCTCGCCTTCGGACGGAAGGCCCTCGAGGAGGTACGTAGCGCTCGGCGGCGGCGCGTAGGAGGAAGCGGGCAGGTACGACGGCGCCTGCGCCACCCCCTCCTCCTCGCCGCGGACCACCATGACCGTGACGAAGAGAGCGGCGGCGAGGATGAGGAAGAACCGCAATCTTCCCTCTTGCTACCCGCCGAGGCGAGCATAGCGCGACCACGCCGCGCCGACAAGGCCACCCTCAGATAATCGGAGACAACCCCGTGCTGTACAATTCGATCGCTGTGACTCAGAAGCAGCAGAGCTTGATCGCTTCCGACGCCGTTGCGGTCCGCGGGCCCGCGACGCGGCCCCTCCGCGCTCTCCTCCTCCTTAGCTAGCCCCGCCCATCCTTCCCAGGAAGGATCGGGATCGGGGCGCCCCCACCTATCCCGCAGAGACTTGCCTCGTCTGCAGGAGGAGACCATGCAGCCACCTGATAGAATCACGACAACTATGACCCAGACCCGTCGCTCCGAGCAGCGTCCTGGCCGCCGCGCTCAGCCCTCAGAGGGCCGCGTCGGACGCTACGAGCCGACGCGCATAGAGGCGAAGTGGCAGGAGCGCTGGGAGCGCGACGGCCTCTACCACGTCCGCGACGACGACCCGCGGCCGAAGTTCTACTTCCTCACCATGTACCCGTACCCCTCGGGCGACCTCCACACCGGCCACTGGTACGCGGAGACGCCCGCCGACACGAAGGCGCGCTTCCTGCGCATGAAGGGCCACAACGTCCTCTTCCCCTACGGCTTCGACGCCTTCGGCCTGCCGGCGGAGAACGCCGCCATTCGCAACCAGATCCACCCCTTCCGCTGGACGATGGCCAACATCGAGACGATGCGCCAGCAGGCCAAGCGCATGGGGACAATGTTCGACTGGTCGCGCGAGGTCATCACCTGCCTGCCGGAGTACTACAAGTGGAACCAGTGGTTCTTCCTGCAGATGTACAAACGCGGCCTCGCCTATCGCCAGAAGGCGGCCGTCGACTGGTGCCCGAGCTGCAACACCACCCTGGCCCGCGAGCAGGTCTGGGGCGAAGACCGCCACTGCGAGCGCTGCGGCACGCCCGTGACCAAGCGCGACCTGGAGCAGTGGTTCTTCCGCATCACCGCCTACGCCGAAGAGCTGCTCAGCTTCGAGGGGTTGGACTGGCCCGAGCCCGTCAAGCACATGCAGACCAACTGGATCGGCCGCAGCGAGGGCGCCACCATCGCCTTCGGCACGGACGCAGGCGAGCCGATCGAGGTCTTCACCACCCGGCCGGACACGATCTACGGCGTGACCTTCATGGTCCTCGCCCCGGAGCACGAGCTGGTCGAGAAGCTGACGACGCCCGAGCGCCGCGCCGAAGTCGAGGCCTACGTCGAGCGGGCGCGGCGTGAGACAGAGATCGAGCGCACGGCGGTCGACAAGGCCAAGACGGGCGTCTTCATCGGCTCTCACTGCACCAACCCTTACTCCGGTGAGCGCGTCTCCGTCTACGTCGGCGACTACGTCCTCGCTACTTACGGCACAGGCGCCGTGATGGGCGTACCGGCGCACGACCAGCGCGACTTCGAGTTCGCCCGGCAGTACGGCCTGCCCATCCCCGTGGTCATCGCCGCGCCCGGCTGGGACGGAAGCGAGCTGGAGGCCGCCTACACGGAGCCGGGGACGATGGTCAACTCCGGCCCCTTCGATGGCACGCCCAGCGAGGAGGGCAAGCAGGCGGTCGTCCGCTACGGCGAGGAGCGCGGCTTCGCCCGCGCCACCGTCACCTACCGCCTGCGCGACTGGCTCATCGGCCGGCAGCGCTACTGGGGCACGCCCATCCCCATCATCTACTGCCCGAAGTGCGGCACCGTGCCCGTCCCGGAGGAGGACCTGCCCGTCCTCCTGCCCGAGGACGCCGAGTTCCTGCCCACGGGCGAGTCGCCGCTCAAGTTCCACGCGGGCTTCCTCAACGTCAAGTGCCCGCAATGCGGCGAGGACGCCCAGCGCGAAACGGACACCATCGACACCTTCGTCGACTCGTCCTGGTACCAGTACCGCTACCTGAGCCCACACTACGACGAGGGCCCCTTCGACCCGTCGAAGAGGGACTGGCTGCCGGTGCACCAGTACACGGGCGGCATCGAGCACGCGACGATGCACCTGATGTACTTCCGCTTCTTCACCAAGGCAATGCGTGACCTCGGCCTCGTCGACTTCGACGAGCCGGCGATCAAGCTCTTCAACCAGGGGCTGATCCTCGGCCCCGACGGCGAGAAGATGTCGAAGAGCCGCGGCAACGTCGTCAACCCGGACGACTACGTCTCGACGCTCGGCGCCGACACCTTCCGCTGCTACCTCATGTTCATCGGCCCCTGGAGCGAGGGCGGCCCCTACCGGCCGGAGGGCATCGAGGGCATCTCCCGCTGGCTGAACCGCGTCTGGAGCCTGGCCCTGGAGCCGCCCGTCTTCCGCTCCTCCGACGAAGCGGCGACGCGCGAGCTGGAGCGGCAGCGCCACCACACCATCAAGGCAGTGAGCGACGACCTGGACGGCTTTCGCTTCAACACGATGTTGGCGCGGCTGATGGAGTACACGAACTACCTCGGCCGCGTGAGGGAGGCGGGCAGCGTCGGCCGCACCGCCTGGGCCGAGGCTGTCGAGGCGCTGCTTCTGCTCGTAGCGCCCTCGGCGCCCCACATCGCCGAGGAGCTGTGGGAGCGCACGGGCCGGCCCTACAGCGTCCACACGCAGGCCTGGCCGGCCTGGGACGAGGCGCTCGCCCGCGCCGAGACCTACACGCTCGTCGTTCAGGTCAACGGCAAGCTGCGCGACCGCATCGAGGTGCCGGCCGACATCAGCGAGGCGCAGGCGAGGGAGCTTGCCCTGGCCAGCCCGAAGGTCCGCGCCCACACGGAAGGCCGGGCGGTCGAGCGCGTCTTCTTCGTGCCGCGGCGGCTGGTCAACGTCGTCGTCCGCTAGCTGTCAGCTCGAGGCGCCCACCTCGTCCCGCAGGCGCTTCAGGATCTCGACGTTGGCGGCGTCCGGGCCGCTCTTGCCGTCCATGCCCGGCACCTCCAGCAGGAAGGGCACGTCCTTGAAGGCGCGGTGGGCGAGGATGCGCCGGAAGCCTTCGAGACCAATGTGACCGTCGCCGATGTTCTCGTGGCGGTCGCGGCCGCCGCCTAGCTCGATCTTCGAGTCGTTGGCGTGCACCGCGACCAGCTGGTCGAACCCCACCTCGCGCTCGAGCTCGGTCATCGCCAGCTCCAGGCCCTCGGCGGTTGCAACGTCGTAGCCGGCCGCGTAGGCGTGCTGCGTGTCGAGGCAGACCTTGACGCGCTCGCTGCCGACCTCGCGGATGATGCGGCCAAGGTCGGGGAAGCGCGAGCCGATGGTGCCGCCGGCGCCGGCCGAGTTCTCGAGGATGAGGAGGGCGTCGGCCGGCGTCGCGTCGAGGACGTCCCTACAGGCACGACAGATCTGATCGAAGACGGCGTCCAGGCCCTGGCCCTTGTGGCTGCCGATATGGAAGATGACGCCCCTGATCCCGAGCTGGGAGCAGCTCGTCAGCGCCGACTTCAGGGAGCTGGTGGAGCGGGCGAGGTTCGGCTCGTCGTTCGTCGCCAGGTTGATGAGGTAGACGCCGTGGACGAAGACGGGGCTGCAGCTGCTCTGCGCTGCCCGCTCCCGGAAGGCCAGCGCCTGCGCCTCGTCGACCTTGCTGGAGCGCCACTGCTGCGGTGGCGTGAGGAAGATCTGCGCCGCCTCGGCGCCGATGGCCTCGGCTCGGTCGAAGCAGGTGACGGGACCGCCGGCGGCGGAGACGTGGGCGCCGATCTTCACGGGAACGACGATAGCGCCCGGCGCCAAAGCGGGCAACGGGGCCGCTCGACAACGGATAGAGAGCAGATAAGCGGATAACCTTGCAGGCGAATCCGTTTATCCGTTCATATCCGTTGTCGGCCCCTACTCCAGGCTGAACGGCGGGTACTCGTCGTAGAGCAGCAGGCCGTACGCCTCCACGCGCAGCGACCAGCGCAGATAGCCGACGGCGAAGCGGTAGAGGCCCTCCGGGTAGGCGCCCGTGAACAGGATCGCGAACCAGCCGATGATCGCCGTGATGACCCAGGCGATGCCGACGAAGAAGAGGACGACGGCGTGCGGGATGAGGTAGATGATGCGCAGCGCCACGGAGAGCTTGTCGCGTGTCGCCGGCCCTTCGCCGGCGGTGAAGGAGACAGGGTAGTCGCCCTCACCGAAGGGCGGGTACTCGTCGCGGAGCAGGGCCATGTAGGCGACGGCCTTGCTGCGCCAGCGCAGGTACATCAGCGTGAAGTCTCGCAGGCCCTTGGGGTGGCCGTTTGCGAAGAGGATGGCGAACCAGGAGATGATCGCCATCACCCAGGCGACGGCGCCGAGGACGCCGCTGGCGCCGAAGCTCCACCACCATCCGCCATTGTTCCAGCCGCCGACGGGAACGCTGAAACCTATCGAAAGGCCGGGCCCGCCCACGAGGATCGCGTGCGGGATCGCCAGGATGATGCGGAAGGCGCACGTGAGGCGGTTGCGATCCGTCAGGTGGGGTTCGACATCGTAGGTGACGGGATAGGCCGTCGGTGCTCCCGTGCTCATCGTCTTCCTCCCCGTTCACGGCGATCGCCGACTCCCGGCGCATCGGCCGCGATGATACCACCACCGCGCGCCGCCCGCGCAAGAGCTAAAGGGTCAGAAGGGCCGGAAGTAGGGGTTCTTCGCCAGCTCGACGCGCACTCGGGCAGCGATGTCCGCCGCCTCTTCATCGGAGCAGGACCAGCGGCCGGTGAAGACCTCGTTCAGCAGCTCGGGCCCGCTGAGGTCGGCGGGCATGGCGTCGAGGCGGGGCACGAGGTAGAAATGCACGTGCTTCACCTCGCTGCCGAAGGAGCAGACGTAGACTTTGTCGGGCGCCAGGACGCGCATCAGCGCCTGCGACGAGCGGGCGAGGATCGGCCCGACGGCCATCGCTTCCTCCGACGAGAGGTCGCCGACGTGCTCGACGTGGCGGATGGGCTGCAGGATGAGGAAGCCGGCGAGCTGCGCCGGGCTGACCTGGTGGGTGACGCTCCAGAGCGCGTCCTCGAAGATGAGGCCGCCGGGCGTCGCCTTCCGCCCGGCGATCACGTCACAGCTTAGACAGCCTTCGGCGGTCACGGCGACCGACCTGCCTCAGGTCAGGCCGGCGAGCTGGTACGACTTGCCCTCAGTCTTGATGGAGGGAGCGACGATGAGCTCCGCCTCCTGGAACTCGCGGACGGTGCGAGCGCCGCACATGCCCATGGCGGTGCGCAGGGCGCCGACGAGGTTCTCCGAGCCGTCGTTTCGCGATGTCGGGCCGAAGAGCACGCGCTCCAGCGTGCTCGTGACGCCGACGGTGATGCGGGAGCCGCGCGGCAGCTCCGCGTGCGGCGTTGCCATGCCCCAGTTGTAGCCCAGGCCGGGCGCCTCCTCCGTCGCGGCAAAGATCGAGCCGAGCATGACTGCGTCGGCGCCGGCAACGATGGCCTTGCAGAGGTCGCCGGACTTCTGGATGCCGCCATCGGTGATGACCGGCACGTAGCGGCCCGTCTCGCGGTAGAAGTCGTCGCGGGCGCCGGCGCAGTCGATGGTGGCGGTGACCTGGGGCACGCCGATGCCAAGTACTTCCCTGGAAGTACAGATGGCGCCGGGCCCGACGCCGACCAGGATGCCCGCGACGCCGGCCTCCATCAGCTCGCGCGAGGCGGCGTAGCCGACGGCGTTGCCGACGACGATGGGCACGGGCAGGTCGCGGCAGAGCCTCTCGAAGCGCAGGCCCTCGAGGCTGCGGGAGACGTGGCGCGCCGTCGTGACGGTGGACTGGACGAAAAAGATGTCGCAGCCGGCCTCTACGGCCAGCGGGGCGAACTTCTTCGTGTTCGCCGGCGTGCAGGAGACGGCGACAACGATTCCTTCCGCCTTCATCTGCTCGACGCGCCGGCCGACGAGATCGGGCTGGATGGGCTGGCTGTAGAAGTGCTGCAGGACGGAGGTGACCTTCGTCTTGGAGGCGGCGGCGATCTCCTGGAAGAGGGGCGCCGGGTCCTCGTAGCGGGTGTGGATGCCCTCCAGGTTCAAAACAGCAAGGCCGCCGAGGCGGCCGAGCTTTCCAGCGAAGGTCTGGTCGACCACGGCGTCCAGCGCCGCGGCCAGTATGGGTATGGGAAAGACGAAGTCCCCCAGCGTGATGGAGACGTCCGTCAGGTCCGGGTTGACGGTGAAGCTGCCGGGGACGATGGCTACGTCATCGAAGCCGTAGGCGTGGCGCATCGCCTTCGCCGCGGCGGGTACGTCGGCTCTGCGAGCTGTCTCCAGCGTGTTCATGGCGCCCACCCCCTGCTTACTGAGAGAATATAGCTTAGATTCGAGTCTGCGGTCAACGCTCAGACGTAAACTTTCGCTAAATTGTGTTGGCACTAGAGTACTTATGGGCCGGCTCTACGTCGTCGCGACGCCGATAGGCAACCTGGAAGACATGTCGCTGCGCGCCCTGCGCGTCCTCGGCGATGTCGGCCTCATCGTGGCGGAGGACACGCGCACGGCGCATGTGTTGCTGCGCCGCCATCACCTAAAGAATCGGCTGCTCAGCTACAACGAGCATAACAAGGCGCGGCGCATCCCTGAGATCCTCGCTCGATTGGTGGAGACGGATGCCGCCCTGGTTTCGGACGCCGGCACGCCGGCGATCAGCGACCCCGGCGTCGAGCTGGTGGCGGCGGCGCGCGCCGCCGGCCACGAGGTCGTCGCCGTGCCGGGAGCGTCGGCGGTGGTGGCGGCGCTCTCCGTCGCCGGCCTGCGCACGACGAGCTTCCGCTTCGTCGGCTTCCTGCCGCGGACTACGGGTGAGCTGCGCCGGCTCCTCGAGGAGCAGGCGGGGCGACCGGAGACGCTCGTCGCGTTCGAGTCGCCGCAGCGGCTGCGCCGGACGCTGGCGGCCATCGAGGCCGCGCTGCCGGAGAGGCGCCTCGCCGTCTGTCGCGAGTTGACGAAGCTGCACGAGGAGGTCTTCGTCGGCACGGCGGCGCAGGCGCTGGCGCGCTTCACGGAGCCGCGCGGCGAGGTCGTCCTCGTCATCGAGGGCGGCGAGGCGGAACGGGGCGCGTCCGCCGAGACCGAAGCCGCGGCCGAGCTGGCGGAGATGAGGCGCCTTGGCCTGACGCGGTCGCAGGCGACGGCGCTGCTGGCGCGGCGCTACGGTCTCTCGCGCCGCCGCCTCTACGAGCTGTGGCTGCGCGTCGAGGGCTAGCGGCCCGGCCCCTGTGCCTGCGATGGCGTCTCCGGCACCAGGAACAGCGCTGCCGTGGCGATGAGCAGGCTAGCAGCGAGGACGATGGCGGAGGCGACGCACCAGACGCAGATGGCGTGCAGGACCGCCAGCTCCAAGTACGTGAGGTAGGCGGCGTAGGCGGCGCCGCTCAGGGCGAGCCCCCAGTAGAGAGCTAGGCGTCTCTCGTCCGTCGGCGCGCGGCTCCACAGGAGCGCGCTGAGGACGAGGGCCGCGTAGAGCGCGACGCCC
>Ga0209109_10000625_pt1 | contig 19194 bp, 19 predicted proteins | sample Rifsed10ft2_FD_184004 | JGI IMG/M metagenome (GOLD analysis project Ga0209109, IMG submission 184004) | Soil microbial communities from Rifle, Colorado, USA - sediment 10ft 2 (version 2) | ecosystem: Environmental > Terrestrial > Deep subsurface > Rock core/Sediment | place: Rifle, Colorado... | reverse complement strand
CTCCTCCGCCGTGCCGATGCGACGCGTCTCGCGCGCCGCCGCCACGCTCGCCTCGAGCGCCGCCATCAGGTCACCGATCTTGGTCGGCTCGACGCGCTCGGCGCGCACCGGCTCCTCGCCGGCGACCTTGGCCTCGATGACCGCCATGAGCGCCTTGCGGTACTCGTCGTGGAAGTCGTCTGCCGAGAACTCGCCGGTCATCGAGGCGATCAGCTGCTCGGCCATCCTGCGCTCGGCCGGCTTGACCTCGATCTCGTCGTCGGGGATGGTCAGCTCCTCGAGCGATCGCACCTCATCGGGCCAGTGGAGGGTGGTGAGCAGCATCGTCCTGGCGAACGGGTTGAGCGCGGCCAGCTGCTCGCGGTCCTTGAGCACGATCTTGCAGATGGCGGTCTTGCCCTGCTCGGCCAGGACCTGGCGCAGCAGCTCGAAGGCCTTGCGACCGATCGGGTCGGGCTCCAGGTAGTAGGCCTGCTTGACGAACTCGACGCCCTGTCCCTCGCGCCGCGCGTCGACGACCATCTCGATCTCGATGGCGCGCACCGTCTTGAGCGGGACGGCGTCGAAGTCCTCGTCGTCGAGGACGACGTAGCGCCCCTTGCTCCACTCGTAGCCGCGCACCGTCTCCGAGCGAGGCACGACCTCATCGTGGTGCGGGCAGTAGATCTTCATCTGGATGCGGTTGCCGCAGCTGGCGTGCAGCATGTTGAAGCCGATGCCGCCGCTCTCGGTCGCCAGGTAGAGCTTGACCGGGATGGTGACCAGACCGAACTGGATCGCCCCCCGCCACATTGATCGCGCCATGCGTCTTGAACCTGCCCTGCGAGCTCCGATTCCGTGTTTGGCGAGGGGCCATCCTACACCCCGAGGGCAATCGTCTCGACCACGGCAAAAGGACGAAGATGCGGCAGGACCATCCCGTCATTGGCCGTGCCGGGAGCCGGCGGCAGACTGGCCGGGTGATGCCCTCAGAGGACCTGGGTGCCCCCCGGTCCGGTGATCGCCACGAGCGCGCCGGTCTCCTCCTGCCCTGGTCGCGAGAGGACGTACCGATGCTCGATGCGGACCGCCCGCGACAGCATGGCGTTGACCGGGCAGTAGGCCGTGGCCGACAGCTCGATGGCCCGCCGCAGCGCCTCCGGCTCCACGTCACCCGAGACCTGGTGCTCGACGACGATCGCGGTGTAGATCTGTGGATGGGCGTCCTGCTTCTCGCCGTTCACCGCGATCCGGTATCCGGTGGCTCGCTGCCGCTTCTTGCGCAAGATGCTGCGCACGTCCATCGACGCGCAGCCGGCGAGCAGGGCCAGCACCGATTCGGTCGGTCCCGGCCCCGCTCGCCGATCGCCGGAATCGGCCGTATCGAAGGTCAGGAGAAAGCCCGTCCCGGTCGCGGCGTCGATCCGCATCCCCTCCTCGAGATCCGGGACCGTGGCGAGCACCGAGGACGTGGTTGGCATGTGCAGAGCCTATCAGCCGGAGGTCACCGATGCGCCTGATCCATCCCGCCATCACGCGCCGCTTCCGCGACCACGCCATGCCGGTCGGGCTGGCCATGCTGCTGGTGGGGGCCCTCTCGCTGCTGCTGATGGCGGTCCTGCCGTCGACACGCGTGGCACCCATCGCCCTGCTCGGCCTGTCGGCCTCGCTGGCGCTCGGCGTCGGCTGCGCCATGGTGCTGCGCGCGCTGGTGCGCCTGCGCGAGCGTCGCGACGAGATCGGCGACGACATCGGCCGGATGCTGGCCCCTGCCTTCGACGACAGCTACGTCCTGGTCCTGGCGCCGCGCCTGCCCGGCGTCCCGGACGACCTGGCCGCGTTGCTGGTCGGGCCACCCGGCGTCCGCGCCCTCATCGCGAGGCGCTGGCAGGGCCGCTACCGGGTCCGCGGCCGTGGCTGGGAGTACGACACCCGCTCCCGCGCCGGATGGATCCCGACCATCACCAACCCGTCGTTCGACGCCGACGCGGTCGGCGAGGCGGTCGCCCACTGGACGCGGACGGTGGTCGACGACCCGCAGGTGACCATCACCCCGGCCATCGCCTTCCCGCGCGCCCACTCGCGGGTCGTGCTCGAGGAGCCGGAGAGCGAGATCGTGACCACCGACAACGCGCCGTGGTTCGCGCAGCGCATCGGCCGCGTGCAGCGCCTCGACCCGCGACGGGCATCGCGGTTCGTTGACGCGGTGCTCAGCGCCAGCGAGATGGAGGCGGCCGAGACCTCGTCGGCGACCGCGCCGCGCACCGCCTGACGGCGTCCACCCGGGGCGCGGCTACTGGCCCTCGATCTCGCCGGTCGCCGCGATCCGCTCCGTCTCGCCGCGCGCTCCGCGCGCCAGCAGGATCCGGCCGCTGGCCTGCGCGGCAAACAGCTTCTCCACGGTCGCCAGGTCGTCGATGTCGGCCGGCGTCTTGTCGTCGCGGATGCGCACGATCCGCGGGAAGCGCATGGCGAAGCCGCTCTTGTGGCGCCCGCTGCGCATGATCCGGTCGAAGGCGATCTCGACCACGACCTCGGGGACAACGGTGCGGTAGCGGCCGAAGTCGCGCAGGGTGATGGCGGTGAAGTGCTCGGTCATGGTCGCGATCTCGGCATCGGTCAATCCGGTATACGCCTTGCCGATGGTCAGCAGCCCCTCGCCGTCAGGGGCGCGCACCGCGAAGGTGTAGTCCGACAGCACGCCGCGGCGCTTGCCGTGGCCCCACTCGACGCCGACCACCACGCAGTCGAGCGTGGCGAGCGCCTTCTTGAGTTTCAGCCAGCCCAGCCCACGGCGACCCGGCTGGTAGGCCGATGCGGGGTCCTTGACCATCAACCCCTCGTTGCGCCGCTCGCGCGCGTCGTCGAAGTGGGCATCCACCTCGTCGGCGGAGCGCGCGGTATCCAGGTGCGAGTAGAGGAAGCGCTCGCCGGTGACCTCCGGCAGGCGCAGCGCCTCCAGCGCGGCGCGCCGTTCGCGCAGCGGGACCTCGAGCAGGTCGTCGCCGTCGAGGTGCAGCAGGTCGAAGGCGACCAGCACCACCGGCACCTGTGCCAGCAGCTCGGCGCTCGGGTTCACCCGGCCGAGGCGGGTCTGCAGGCTGGCGAAGTCGAGGACCGATCCAGCCCGATACGGGACCAGCTCCCCGTCGATCACCAGGCGCCGGCCGATGCCTCCCGCCGCCGCGATGACCTCCGGGAAGGCCACGCTGATCTCGTTCAGATCGCGCGAGAAGAGTTGCGGCGCGGCCCCGTCCCCGGCGAGGTGCAGCTGGGCGCGGATGCCGTCGTACTTGTCCTCGATCCAGGCCTCGTCGCCGACCCTGCGCACCACCTCGGCCGCGTCGGCAACCGGGGTGGCCAGCATGAACCGGATCGGCCGGCCCAGGTGCAAAGCCGCCTCTGCCAGCCGGTCGTCGCGCGCCAGGATGGCAGCCTCCCCCGGCTCGCCGACCAGCATCAGCGCCCGTCGCACCGCCCCGATCGGCCGCTCGAAGGCCGCGGCGATCGCCTCCTCCAGCAGCCCCTCGCGCAGCCCGATGCGCAGCTCCCGCGCCGCGATGCGCCCGACGAAGCGGGCCTCGGCGGTGGTGGCGCGCCGGAAGAGCGCGGTCATCTCGGCCACCCGCGCCTCCGCGCTCGAGGTCTCGCTCATGGCCCGGAAGGCGCCGGCCACGGCGGCCACGGTGAGCGCCTTGCCATCGGCTTGACGCGCGGCAAGCAGCTCCGCGGCGGCGTCGCCGAAGTCGGAGTGGCGCAGGTAGGCGTCGTGCAGCGCCTCCTCGTCGGCACCGCTCGCGGCGGCCAGGGCCTGGGTCTGCTGCACCCATCCGAGCCCCAGCTTGTCGGCCGCGCCGGGGAGCGGCCGCCCGGCGAAGAAGGTTGCCGCCGCCGGCAGGTCGTCGGCCGGCAGCGCGCGCAGGTAGCCGGCCAGCAGGTCGCGCTTCTGCAGCTTCGAGCTGGTGCCCGCCACCGCGGCGGCGGTGCGAGCGAACTCGGCGAACGGCGAGGATGTCACGCGCCGAGTCTACGAGCGGCGGCCTCGCCTTGACGCGCGCTGGCCGGTCGCTCACGATCGGGTCGATGGTCCAGCGCTGATGCACCCCTTCCTGCGCAACGTCGTCATCGGCCTCGTCGGGTTGCTGATTGCCGCCGGCCTCTCGACCATGGCGATCCTGGGCAACGACTCCGGCCTGTCGGTGGCGGCCATGCTGGCCTCGTCGCTGATCGCGGTGGGGATCGGCATCTTCCTCTTCGTGCAGGGCTGGATCTGGTCGCAGCGCGCCTACCGCAGCCGCTCCGCGGGCCTGTCGGTGGCGATCGCGGTTGGCGGCGGATTCATGATCCTGCTGGCCGCCGTGGCGCTGGCGGGGGCGGTGATCATGGTCGTCCTCTTCTACCTGTAGACGCCGGGCCGAAGGCGACCGCCGGGCGCCTTGCTACGATTGCCCGGTCACGAGCCCCCATCGTCTAGAGGCCTAGGACGCCACCCTTTCAAGGTGGAGATCACCGGTTCGAATCCGGTTGGGGGCACCACTCAGATGTGGTTGATCTCCACCCGGTCGCCGCAGTCGGGGCAGTAGAGCAGCAGCAGCTTGGGGTCGTCCGGCACCGGGCGCCAGGAGTAGACCATCTCCTCGGTCACCCGCTCGCCGCAGCGCGGGCACTCCGCCCCGATCTCCAGCCACTGGTCGCGCGGCACGTTCTGGCGGCCCACCTACCCGTCCCCGTCCTCGCGGACGATCGGCGGCGGCGGCGCCCAGCCCGGCTTGCCGGCCGGGTCAGTCGGTGAAGGAGGCTCTGCGGGGGACGTCGTGTCGGCGGCCAGGACCGCGGCACGCGCCCGGTCGGATGCCTTCCGCGGCGCGAGCAGCGGGTAGGCGCGCGCCGCATACCCCGGCCACAGCCCCACCTCGCCGTCGCGGATCATGACCTGCGACTTGCGGAACGCCCCGGTCACGTCGCCGGTCGATCGGTCGAGGACGGCGTAGTCGCGCCCGGTCACCTGGCGCAGGGCCGGCGGCAGCGTCTCGACCAGGTCGTCGGGGCTGGGGCTGGCAGTCAACGCGAGCTCGAGCGCCGCCAGCACCCGCTCATCGAGGAGGTTGCGGGGCAGCGGCCGGCTGATGTAGGCCATGCGCGGGTCGCGGCTCGGGCCCCTGAGGGTGCGGACCAGGGACTTGATCATCGGTCCGCGATTGTACCGGGCGGGCCGACCGGGCGGCCTGACGGACCGTTGCTATACTCCTCTGCCCGTGAGGCACCCCGTCATCGGCGCAGCCTGAGACCCGCCCCCGCGGCTGCGCGAGGCAACCCGCTCCAGGAGATACCCCATCACCGTGCGCGTCAGAAAGGCCGTCATCCCGGCGGCCGGATTCGGCACCCGCTTCCTGCCGGCGACCAAGGCCATCCCCAAGGAGATGATCCCGCTGGTCGACCGCCCGATCATCCAGTACGCGGTGGAGGAGGCGGTCGCCTCGGGGATCGAGCAGATCATCATCGTCATCGCCAGCGGGCGGAGCGCCATCGAGGAGCACTTCGACTCCCACCCCGCCCTCGAGCGATGGCTGGAGGAGCGCGGCGACATCGAGGTCCTGCGCGCGGTGCGGCGCATCTCCGAGATCGGGACCATCGCCTTCGTCCACCAGAAGGAACAGCTCGGCCTGGGCCACGCGGTGCTCATGGCCAAGGAGCTGGTCGGCGACGAGCCGTTCGCCGTCCTCCTCTCCGATGACGTGATGCTCAACCCCGGCGGGAAGCCGGTGACCGCGCAGCTGATCGACCAGCAGCGCGCACACCGCGGCTCGGTCATCGCCCTGCAGCGCGTGCTGCGCGACGAGGTCGGACGCTACGGCATCGTGGCCCCGCTCCGAGAGGAGGGGCGCCTGGTCGAGATCAGCGACCTGGTCGAGAAGCCTTCCGTCGACGAGGCGCCGTCGGACCTGGCCGTGCTGGGACGCTACATCCTGACGCCCAAGATCTTCGACAAGCTCGAGACGACCCAGCGCGGCGCCGGCGGCGAGATCCAGCTGACCGATGCCATCCGCGCGCTGACCCGCGAGCAGCCGGTCTTCGGCTACCAGTTCGAGGGCATTCGCCACGACGCCGGCACGCGGCTCGGCTGGCTGAAGGCCAACATCGCCATGTCGCTCGACTCCGAAGCGGCGGACGAGGTGCGCGCCCACGTTCGCGGCCTCGACCTGCGAGACTAGCCCGCGGTGGAGATGATCGGCCGGCTGATCGGCGGGCGCTATCGGCTCATCGCACCGCTCGGCGAGGGCGGGATGGCCACCCTGTGGCGCGCCATGGACGAGCAGCTCGACCGCGAGGTGGCCGTCAAGCTGCTCCGCCCGCAGTTCGGCAACGACCCCGGCTTCGCCGCCCGCTTCAAGCAGGAGGCCCGTTCGGCGGGGTCGCTCACCCACCCGAACATCGTCTCGGTCTACGACTACGGGACCGATGCCGAGACGAACGGCCAGTTCATCGTCATGCAGCTGATCGACGGCGACGACCTGGCCGCGCTCCTCGCGCAGCGTGGCCACCTGGAGGTCGACGATGCCGTCCGCATCGCGATCGGGGTCGCCGCCGCGCTGGAGGCGGCGCATCGGCGCGGGATCGTGCACCGCGACGTGAAGCCGGGGAACATCCTGATCGACACCGACGTGAAGGTGACCGACTTCGGCATCGCGCGGGCCGTCAGCGAGGCATCGATGACGGTCACCGGCACCACGCTCGGGTCGGTCCACTACTTCAGCCCCGAGCAGGCCCGCGGCGACGAGGTGACCGGGCAGTCGGACGTCTACGCGCTGGGCATCGTCCTGTACGAGATGCTCACCGGGCGGCGGCCGTTCGAGGGAGACTCGGCGGCGGGCGTTGCGCTCAAGCGCCTGACCGAGGACCCGCAGCCGCCGACCGCCCACGGCGCGGTCCCGCCCGGCCTGTCGGCGATCGTGATGCGCGCCCTGGAGCGCGACCCGGCCGACCGCTTCCCGGATGCCGGCGCCTTCGCCGAGGCGCTGCGCGTCTGGCAGCGCAACCCGGACGCACCGGGCGCCGTGGCGCCGGTGGTGGTTCCGGCTCCCGTCCCGCCGGCCGGCGAGCCAACCGTCTACGTGCCGCCGCGTGTGACCCTGCCCTCGGACCGGGCCGCCATCTCCGGCATGCCGCCCGGCGGCGACCCGCCGCGCCGGCCGCCGGCCCGCTACGCCGAGCCGCAGCGGCAGGAGCAGCCGTGGTGGATGTGGCTCCTGGCCGTCCTGGCCGTGGTCCTGCTCGGCACGATCGGCTTCCTCGGCGCCCAGGTGCTGGGCGGGCTGGGGCCGAGCACCTCGCAGACGCCGGTGCCCTCCGGGCTGACCGTCCCGGACTGGGTCGGCGACCAGATCGCCAGCGTGCGAGCCGATGCCATCCGCCTGGGCATCGACCTCGTCGAGCTCGACCCCGAGGCAAGCGACACCGTCCCGGTCGACCGCGTCATCCGCGTCTCCCCCGACGAGGGCACGCCGATCGAGGAGGGCGCAAGGGTCGAGGTCGTCGTCAGCTCCGGCGAGGAGCAGGTGGCGGTGCCGATCCTCATCGGCCAGACGCGGGAGGAGGCCATCGACACGCTCGACCGGAACGGCCTTGACCTGGGCCGGGTGACGAGCGCGCCATCCGACCAGCCCGCCGGGGAGGTGATCAGCACCAACCCCAGCGCCGGCGTGGAGGTGGGCGTGGGGAGCCAGGTCGACCTCGTCCTCTCCCTGGGACCGACGCCGTCGCCGAGCCCATCGCCAACGCCGGTGCCGACCCCCTCGCCGACGCCGGAGCCGCCACCGCCGACTCCGTCCCCCTCGGTATAGCCCGAGGCTTGGCGGCCCGGCCGCGGTGCTACGATCCCCGCCGCACAACCGCCAATCCCGACCTGGAGGTCACCGACACGAACATGACAGCGCCGATGACGGTCGACGACGCGACCTTCGAGGCCGAGGTCCTCAACGCCGAGAAGCCGGTCCTGGTCGACTTCTGGGCGCCGTGGTGCGGCCCATGCCGCCTGGTATCGCCGATCATCGAGGCGATCGGCGAGGCGCATGCCGACAAGATCACGACGGTCAAGGTCAACACCGACGAGAACCAGGCGCTGGCGATGCGCTACAGCATCTTCAGCATCCCGACCATGGTCGTCTTCCGGGACGGCCGCGAGGCGGCCCGCCTCGTCGGCTACATGCCGCAGGCGGCGATGGAGGATCGGCTCAGGGAGTTCCTCGGCTAGGCCGCCCTGGCCCGGCCGGGCCCGATCCCGTGCGGCACGGGCTACACTCGCGCCTCACGAGGGAGGTCCCGCCCACCGGTGATCATCAAGACCGAGCGACGCACGGGTGCCGACCGCCGCCAGGTGGCCGACCCCTTCGCTCCCGAACGCCCCACCGGCGACCGGCGGACGATGTGCTGGGAGGTCGAGAACTGCTCCCTCACCATCCGCTACCGCTGCCCCGCCTTCATCCTGCGCCGCCCCTGCTGGGAGCTGTGGGCAGTCGATGGGGTCGGGCCGGCGCGTGCCTGCTGCCACAACGAGATCGACTGCGAGCCGGGGCGCTGTGCCATCGCCGAGAAGCGCTTCGCCGGGGCGGCCGAGCCGCTGACCGTTCACATCGGTCGGCGCGGCGTGCCGCTCGGCTACGCCGGCCCGCGGCGCCACTCCTGCCCGCATTTCTACCTGACCGCGGGGGCCAAGGGCCGGGTCGGAACCGATTCGCCCGGGGTGCTGCGGATGCTGATGAAGCGCGACGGGGTGGTGAACCGATGCGAGCTGCGCGGCGGCGTCCACCTCGACGCCGGCTACGTCAACGACCTGTGCATGACCGGCCAGTACCACGACTGCGTCTTCTACGAGGACGAGGGCGCCTGACGCTCGCCGATCCCGGCCGCGGGCCCAGCCGATGACGGCGGCGCTCACCTACGACGACGCGGTCGAGGCGCTCCGCTCGCGCGGGCGGTTCGGCGTCAGCCTCGGCCTGACCCGCGTCGAGGGGCTGCTGGCCGAGCTCGGGGACCCGCAGCGACGGCTCCGTGGCGCACTGGTCGCGGGCACCAACGGCAAGGGGTCGGTGGTCGCCCTGGTGCGGGCGGTCCTCAACGCCGCCGGTCTGCGGGTCGGCACGATGCCCAAGCCGCACCTCGTCAGCTATCGCGAGCGGATCGCGATCGACGGCGTGGCGATCTCCGCCGCGCGGTTCGCCACCGCAGTGTCGTCGGTGCTGCCGGCGATCGACCGCGTGGCCGCACGCATCGGCCCGCCGACCGAATTCGAGGCGCTCACCGCCATCGCCTTCAACGAGCTGGCTGCCTCGGCGATCGACCTGGCCGTGGTCGAGGTGGGGCTCGGCGGCCGCCTCGACGCCACCAACGCCCTCGATCCCGGCGTGGCGGTCGTCACCAACGTGCAGCACGACCACGAGCGGCTGCTGGGCACGACGCTGGCCGCCATCGGCGCCGAGAAGGCCGCCGTCATCAAGCGTGGCAGCCTGGCCGTCACCGGCGCCACGGGGCGCGGCCTGGGGCCGGTCGAGGAGCGCTGCGCCGATCTTGGCATCCGCCTGCGCCGGGCAGGGCGGGGGCAGCCGTATGGCGCCACCGTGCGCCACGCCGGGTGGGATGGGCTGGTGGTCGACGCCACCACGCCGGGCGGTCGACTGGCAGAGCTGCGGATCGGGCTGCTGGGCGGCCACCAGGCGGCCAACGCCGCGGTCGCGCTGGCCGTGCTCGACGCGCTGGGCGAGGATGCGGCGCGCCGGGGAGCGCCGCTGAGCCTGGGAGAGACGGCCGTCCGGCGTGGCTTCGCGGCAGCACGCTGGCCAGGCCGCCTCGAGCTGCTGGAGGAGACTGCGAGCGGTCGCGTCCTGCTCGACGGGGCGCACAATCCCGCCGGCGCGCGGGCGCTGGCCGCCGCGCTGCGTGAGCTCGACATGCGGCGCTTCCCCCTCGTCTTCGGGGCGATGCGCGGGAAGCGGGTCAGCGCCGTCCTGCGCGCCCTGGCCCCGCTCGAGCCGAGGGCGGTCTTCACCCGGGTGGCGGAGGGCGGCGCCCTGCCCCCGGATCAGCTGCTCCGGACGTGGCGGAGGGTCGGCGGCGGCGCGGCATATGCGGCGGTGACCCCGGCCGAGGCGCTGGCGCGCGGCGCGCGGCTGCGTGCGACGCCGGACCAGCCGATCGTGGTGGCCGGCTCGCTGTACCTGGTCGGCGCGGTTCGTGGGATGCTCCTCGGCGAGGAGGAGCCGGCATGACCGCGCTGACCTGGGGCGAGCGGACGCACGTGATGGGGATCATCAACGTGACGCACGACTCGTTCAGCGGCGACGGGATCGCGCTGCCCGGCCGCAGCGAGGCGGAGGTCGTGGCCGAGGCGCTCGAGCTGGGGCGCACATTCGTCGACGCCGGCGCCGACATCCTGGACGTCGGCGCGGAGTCGTCGCGGCCGGCGCAGTTCTACGGGGAGCACCCCGGAATCGCGGCGGAGGATGAGGCTGCGCTGGCGGTGCCGGTGGTGGCGGCCCTGGCGCGCGCCCAGGGCGCGCGAGCCCTGGTCAGCATCGACACCACCAAGGGACTCGTGGCACGCGGCGCCCTCGCCGCCGGCGCCTCGATCGTCAACGACGTGTGGGCCGGGCGCCGCGACCCGGACACCGTGGCCGCCGCCGCCACGGCCGGAGCCCACCTGGTGCTGATGCACAACCGGGAGCTGGCGGAATACCCCGACGGCGTCTTCGCGGAGGTCGTCGCCTGGCTGAGCGCGGCCGTGGCGGACGCCGTGGCGGCCGGCGTGCCGCGCGATCGGCTCATCGTCGACCCGGGCATCGGCTTCGGGAAGACGCCCGCCCACTCGGTGGAGATCCTCCACCGCCTCGCCGAGCTGAAGGCGGCGCTGGGTGGGCTGCCGCTGCTGGTCGGCACCAGCCGCAAGCGCGTCATCGGCGAGCTGCTCGGCGGCGCTGCGCCGCATCAGCGCCTGGAGGGGACCGCCGCCAGCGTGGCGCTGGCGATCGCCTCCGGCGCGGACATCGTCCGGGTGCACGACGTGGCCGCCATCATGAAGACCGTGCGCGTGGCGGACGGCATCGCGCGGTGGCGTCCGTGAGCGACCGGATCACGCTGCGCGGGATGCGCTTCTCCGGCCGCCACGGGGTTGGCGCGGCCGAGCGCGACGAGCCGCAGCCGTTCGAGGTCGACCTCATCGTGCGCCTCGACCTGTCGCGCCCGGCCGCGACCGATGACCTGGCCGACACCGTCGACTACGCCGCGCTCTTCGACCTGGCGCGCACGATCGTCGAGGAGCGCTCGTTCCACCTGATCGAGGCGCTCGCCGGCGCCATCGCCGACGCGGTGCTGGCCGGCTGGCCGGTCGACGAGGTGGAGGTTCGGATCCGCAAGCCGAAGGCCCCGCTGTCAGGGGCCTTCGATACGGTCGAGGCGCGCCTCCGGCGCCGCCGCAACGCCGGCCCCGGCTAGGGAGACTCGGGCAGCGTTCCCAGCGTGACGGCGACGTCGAGCGTCTGGTCGCCGCGCACCACCGTCAGGTGGACCGTGTCGCCCGGTACGTGCGGCAGGATCCGCGTCGAGAGGTCGTGGTCGGCGTCCACCATCTCCCCGTCGACCGCGGTCACGACATCCCCCTCCCGCAGTCCGGCGTCCGCGGCCGGGCTCCCGGGGAGGATCGCCGCGGCGCCGTTGGCCCCGGTGGCAATCAGGACGCCGTGGTCGACCGACAGGCCGCGGTCGTCGGCCAGCTGCGGGGTCACCAGCACGTAGCGCACGCCGATCCACGGTCGGGCGATCGGCTCGCCGGCCAGCGCCAGCTCCATGATCGGGCGTGCGACATCGATCGGGATCGCGAAGCCGATCCCCTGCGCGTCCTGGTTGACGGCGGTGTTGATGCCGATGACGGCGCCGGCGCTGCTGATCAGCGGCCCGCCCGAGTTGCCCGGGTTGATGGCCGCATCGGTCTGGATCAGGTTGTTGAGCTGCTCCGACGTGCTGCCCCCGGCCTCGCCGGCCTGGATGTGGCGGCCCAGCCCGGAGACCACGCCGGTCGTCACCGTGTTCTCGAAGTTGCCGAGCGGGTTGCCGATGGCGATCGCCAGCTGCCCGAGCTCGAGCTCGTCGCTGGATCCGATGGGTGCCACCGGCAGGCCCGTCGCGTCGATCTTGACGATCGCCAGGTCGGTCAGCGTATCGATGCCGTAGACCCGCCCGCTGAAGATGCGGCTGTCGTTCAGCTGCACCGTGATCTCGTCGGCTCCCTCGACGACATGCTTGTTGGTCAGGATCCAGCCATCGGCGTCGAAGATGAAGCCGGAGCCGATGCCGTTGGCGCCGCCCAGCACGCCGCCGTTGCTGCTCGACTGGATCACCACCACCGATGGCATGACGCGCGCCACGGCGGTGATCACCGCGCTCGACTCGTCGAGGTGCACCTGGCTTACCGAGCTGCCGGTCGGCTCGAGCAGCGTGCCGCTGCCCGACGTCGGACGCAGCAGGTTGGCGACCGCCACGGCGGAGAGGGAGCCGGAGACGACCGCGGTCACCAGGGCGATGGTGACGACCGGGGCCACGCCCAGGCCGCGGCGCTCGCCGGAGGGCGGCGGGGGTGGTGTGGGGCGCGGCCAGGCGGGGGCGCTGCCCCAGGTGGGGCGGGTTGGCTGGCTCGGCGGGGGGCCGAAGCGCTGGACCTCCGGGATCGGAGGCCCGGCGGCGGGATCGTCGCGGTCGGTCATCGGTGCGTGGTGCTCGCTGCTGTCAGGTCCGGGGCGTCGTCGTGATGGTCCTCGGACCGGGTTGCGCCTGAGCGTGGCGCGGCGTGAAGTTTCATTGACCTTGCGCCGAGCGCGGGAGGCGCACCGTGAAGGTCGAGCCCTCCCCCGTCGCGCTGGCCACCTCGATCCCGCCGTCGTGCATCTCGACGATCGAGCGCGCGATGGCCAGGCCAAGCCCGCTGCCGGAGGCCCTGGCGTCGCCGACGTTCGTGCCGCGGAAGAAGCGCTCGAAGACGTGCGGCAGCTCGGCCGCCAGGATGCCGGGGCCCGAATCGCGCACCTCGAGCGTGGCGCCCTCCGGCGCATCGGTCAGGCTGACGCGGACCTCGCCGCCGCGCGGCGTGAACTTCAGGCCGTTGCCCACCAGGTTGGTCAGCAGCTGGACGATCCGCTCGCGGTCGAAGCGCAGCATGACCGGGCCTGGCGGCACCTCGCTGACCAGCGAGACGCCGCGCTGCTCGGCCAGCTCGGCGTGGGCCTCGACCACCGAGCGGATCGGGTCGCGCAGGTCGCCATGCCGCATGTCGAGCGGGAAGATGCCCGCGTCGATCCGGGACAGGTCGAGCAGGTTGGTGCTCATCCACTCGAGGCGGCTGATCTGCTCGCTGGAGCGCGCCAGGAACTCGCGCCGGGTCGCCTCGTCGACCTGCCCGTCGCCCTGCAGCTCGGTGAAGGCGCGCAGCGCGGCGATCGGGGTGCGCAGCTCGTGCGAGACGTCGGCCACGAACTCGCGGAGGCGGTCGCGGTCCGCCTCCAGCAGGCGCAGCGACTCCGACAGCCGATCGGCCATCACGTTGAACTGCTGCGCCAGGTCGTCGATCTCGACGATGTCCGAGCGGGGGGCGCGCTCGTCGAGCTGCCCGTGTGCCAGCCGGCTCGAGGCGCGCCGCAGGCGGGCGAGCGGCGTGGTCATGCGGCGGGCCACCAGGACCCCCACCACCAGCGACACGACCAGGGCGATGAGCCCGGTGAAGATGAGCGTCCCACGCACGCTGTCGAGGGTCGCCAGCCTGCTGGTATACGGCTCGGAGACGACGATCGTGAAGGTGATCGGCTGCGCCAGGCCCGGCAGGCCGGCCAGCCTCTTGGTGACGCTCTGGTCGCGGACGTCAGGATCCGGCCGCAGCCCCTGCCCGCGGAGCTCCGCATCGGCCGCCCCATCGGGCGATGCCGTGGCAGCCAGCGAGCCGTCGGGGTTGTAGATCGAGACTGTCCCCTGGGCCAGCGTGTTGGCCGCCGTGCGCGCAACCGGCAGCAGCAGCTGCGTGTTGCGCAGCTCCGGCGTGGCGAGCACCTCGACCGAGGCCCGCGTCGCGGTGTCCTCGATCAGGAGGCCGGTCGCCGCCGCCGCCACCTCGGCCCGGGTCTCGGCCTGGCTCACGAACAGCCCGGGCAGGATCTGGTTGAGCGTCGCCCCGGACACGAGCAGGGCGATCAGCGCCACGCTCGACAGCGCGATCACCAGCCGCACGTTCAGGCGCTGGACGAAGCCGAGCGGCCCGCGCCTCGACCAGCGGATCGCCGGCGGTGGCCCGTCAGTCTTCGCTGAACGCATACCCGACGCCCCTCACCGTCTTGATGAAGCGGGGCTGGGCGGGGTCCGGCTCGATCTTGTCGCGGATGTGGCTGATATGGACGTTGATGGTGCGCTCATCGGCCTCGATCGCCTCGTAGTCACGCACCAGCTCGAGCAGCTGGGTGCGGGTGTAGACCCGGCCCGGCTTCGACGCCAGGTGCCGCAGCAGGTCGAACTCGGTGGTCGTCAGGCTCAGCCGCTCGCCGTCGCGGGTCACGCGCCGCCGCTCGAGGTCGATCACCAGGTCGCCGCGTCGCAGCGTGCGCCCGGTCTGCGTGTCGGCCAGTTCGCCGTAGGCGCGCCGCAGCAGCGCCTTGATGCGGCTCACCAGCTCGCGGACGCTGAACGGCTTGACCAGGTAGTCATCGGCGCCGATCTCGAGGCCAACCACCTTGTCCACCTCGTCGGCACGCGCCGTCAGGAAGAGGACGGGGGCCCGCGTCTCGCGGCGCAGCTGGCGGCAAACCTCGAAGCCGTCCATCCCCGGCAGCCGCACGTCGAGCAGCACGAGATCCGGGGCGATATCGGCGAAGCGCTTCAGGGCCTCCTCGCCGGTCCCGACGATGGCGGTCCCGTAGCCTTCGCGCTCCAGCGCGACCTGGACCCCGCGAGCGACCGCGGGCTCATCCTCGACGATCATGATCGTGCCGGCCATTCGGCCGCTGATTCTAGACCGATGGCTGCGAGTACCATCGGGGGTGCTCATGAACGTCCGGCAGCAGCCTGACTCCTCCGCCAGCGATGGGTACCTCCTGCTGGCCGATATCTCCGGCTACACCAGCTTCCTCACCAGCGTCGAGCAGGCGCATGACGTTGACTTCAGCGGTGGCATCCCGGCCGGGTACGGCGTGCTCGGTGTATTGCTCGATGGCGTGGTGGAGGGCGTCGAACCGGAATTCAGCGTCGCGAAGCTGGAGGGTGACGCGGTCTTTGCCACCGCGCCCGTCGACGCCCTGGATGGGAAGGGCGACTCGGTCGTCACCCATCTGGAGGGCGTGCATCGGGCCTTCCGCACCCGCAGGACCGAGGCCAGGTCGGCCCAGGATCACGTGTGCACGGCGTGCCCAGTGGTAGCCAGCCTCGACCTGAAGATGGTTCTGCATCGAGGCCGGGTCGTGCAGCAGATGGTCGGGTCCCGGACCGAGATCATCGGCCCGGCCGTGAACGTGGCCCATCGGCTCCTGAAGAACACGATCGGATCGCGGATCGGCTACCGCCCGTACCTGTTTCTGACCGATGCCGCGGCCACCGGCCTGGGAATTCCGCAGGTCGGGATGGAGCACCACGAGGAGTACCCCGACGTGGGGACCATCGGGGGCCGAATCGTCGAGTTCGCATCGAACTGAGCCCACGAGGGCCGATCCGGTCCGCTTGCCGCTGAATCTCGCCGCTGCTACCATCCCGCGGCATCCCACCGCCGTCATCCGCATCGTCCGGCCGCGCCCGGGGCGCCCGCATTCGAGGATCAGCCACGACCATGGACCTGGAGATCGCCGTCAGCGCGCGCGACGTGCGCGGCAAGCAGAACCGCCGCCTGCGCACCACCGGCGTGGTCCCCGGCGTCCTGTTCGGCAAGACGACCGGCTCGATCCCGGTCCAGGTCGACGCCAAGGAGCTCGACCTGCTCTACCGCCAGGCCGGTCGGACGAGCGTCGTGATGGTCGCCGTCGACGGCGGCCGCCCGACGAGCGCGATCATCAAAGGCGTCCAGCGCAACCCCCTGACCGGTCGCGCGCTGCACGTCGACCTGTTCGCGCTGGACCTGACCCAGGAGATGCAGGCCGACATCCCGCTCGTCTTCATCGGCGTCTCGCCGGCGATCGAGATGGAGGGCGCCATCCTGCTGGCCTCACTCGACCACCTCAAGGTCCGTGCCCTGCCGGCCGATCTGCCGCATGAGATCAGCGTCGACCTCTCGGCGCTGATCGACCTGGAGGCCTCGATCCACGTCCGCGACCTCGCCGTCGATGGGCCCGTGACCGTCGTCAACGACCCCGACGAGCTGGTCGCCAAGGTCACGCCGCCGCGCGTCGAGGAGGAGCCGGAGCCGGTCGTCGTCGAGGGCGAGGGTGTCGAGGGCGAGGAGGGTGCCGAGGGCGCCGCGGCCGAGGGCGCGGAGGGTGCCGAGGGCACGCCTGCCGAGGGAGACGAGAGCTAGCCCGCTCCGGCCACCAGCCCCTTCAACGCGGGCCACCCGACGGGCGGCCCGTCGCGTGAAAATCGACCCTTCCCGTTGATGCCCGGCGTGGCTATAGTCGCGGGGTCCGGCTCGCCGCTGCGACGAGCCCTCCAGTGGTTCGGCGCGGTCCGTAGCGCTCGCATCAGGAAGGAGGCGAACCCGCACCAGGCCGGTTGCTTCGCCCACGCGCATGACCTGACCTTCGCCCGCGCAGCGCGTGCCATGCACGCCCGCGATCTCGTCCAAGGAGGAGAGGTTTTCCGATGACGCAACCATCCCGCGAGGAAGTCATCCGGCAGGACATTCGCGACCTGCACGGCCTCGGGTACGCCCAGGAGCTGTTCCGCACGATGGGCGGGTTCTCGAACTTCGCCATCAGCTTCAGCATCATCTCGATCCTGACCGGCGCCGTCATCCTCTACGACTACGGACTTGCCTGGGCCGGACCCGCGGCGAGCACCCTCGGATGGCCGCTGGTCACGATCTTCGTGCTGGCCATCGCGGCGTCCATGGCGGAGATCGCATCGGCCTATCCAACGGCCGGTGGCCTGTACTACTGGGCCAGCCGCATGCGCAACAAGAACTGGGGCTGGTGGACGGCCTGGCTCAACCTGATCGGCCAGTTCGCCATCGTCGCCGGCATCAACTTCGCGGCGGCAGCGTTCCTGAACGCAACGATCATCACGCCCCTGCTCTCGAATATCGGGATCGCATACGACAACACGTCGGTGATCCTGGCCACCGGCGACACCCCCATCCTGACCGGACAGCTGCTGACGATGGGCGTCCTGATGGGCATTCAGCTGTGGATGAACATCGCCGGCATCAACCTCGTCGCGCTGCTCAACCAGGTGAGCGTGTGGTGGCACATCGTGATCGTCGGAGCCGTGGTGCTGCTGGTCTTCGTGACCGGGCAGCCGAACCAGTCCGGCCTCGGCATCTTCGACGTCAAGCCCCTCGATACGGTGGCCACCTGGGACAACACCTTCCTGGGCATCAGCCTGAACTACGGGCCGGCGATCACCTATCCGATCGCCCTCGCCTTCTTCTTCTCGCTGCTGCAGGCCAACTGGACCTACACCGGCTATGACGCATCGGCGCACGTGGCGGAGGAGACGGTCGGCGCGCGTCTCTCCAGCGCGTGGGGCCTGTTCCTCTCCGTCGCCGTGTCGGCGGTGGTGGGGTACATCTTCCTGTTCACGCTCACGACCCACCTCCCCAACCTGTCAGCGCTGTTCCCGGCGAGCCTGGATGACTCTGCCACCTACAGCCAGTACTACTTCGGCAGCGGGGTGGCGGTCATCGACATCCTCAAGTACAACCTCGGCCAGCTCGGCGAGCTGCTCTCCGCCGGTATCGCCATCGCAATGGCCTTCTGTGGCCTCTCGTCGGTGGCCTCTGCCGGCCGGATGCTCTTCGCCTTCAGCCGCGACGAAGGTCTCCCCGGCGCCGGCTGGATGAAGAAGGTGTCGCACCGCTTCCGCACGCCGGCCAACGCCCTGGTGGTGATCGTGGTGATCTCCTGGCTCTTCACGCTGGCGGCGGGCTACGTCGGCGGGGGAACCGCCATCGTGATCGTCACCGCCATCAGCACGATCTTCCTGTACGCGGCGTACGGCATCGTCATCTACCTGGGCGCCAGGTCAGAAGAGTGGCGCAGCGCCCGTGTCTGGTCGCTGGGCCGCTGGTCTCGCCCGGTGGCGATGGTTGCCCTGCTGTGGACCGTGGTCTTGATGATCCTCTTCTCGTTCCCGACCAGCGGCAACATCTCGTGGCCGTTCATGATCCTGGTCGTCCTGTTCCTGGTCGTCTACTTCTACGGGTGGGCGCGCAGGTCGTTCCAGGGACCGCGGGTCATGGGTCTGGAGGCCGAGCTCACGGAAATCGAGCGCGAGTTCGACAAGGCCGCCCGCGAGGTCACCGCCTGACCACGGCGACCATCAGGACAGCAACCAGCTTCATGGGCCGGTCGGACCTTCCGGCCGGCCCATCGGTCTCCTGACAAGAAAGCGAAGGACCCGATGGCCAAGGAACACGCCGACCACCCGAAGCTCGCCGAGCTGAAGGCGATGGTGCGCGCTGGGAAGGTCGACACCCTGATCGTGGCGCTCACCGACATGCAGGGGCGCCTGATGGGCAAGCGGGTGCAGGGCAGGGCCTTCCTGGGCGGGGCCATCGACCACGGGGCGCACTTCTGCACCTACCTGCTCGGCACCGACATGGAGATGAACACGCCCGACGGCTTCCAGCTGATGAACTGGGAGACCGGCTACGGCGACTGGATCGCCGATCCCCTGTGGGACACCGTGCGCGTGGTGCCCTGGCTGGAGAAGACGGCGCTCGTGCTCTCCGACACGGTCGACCATCACGGCCACGAGATCGCCGTCTCGCCTCGGACCATGCTCAAGCGCGTGGTGGAGAAGGCCACCAAGATGGGCTTCCGGGTCATGGCCGGCTCCGAGTTCGAGTACTACCTGCTGACCGATACCTACGAGCAGGCCTGGAAGAAGGGCTACGTCGGGCTCGAGCGGTTCGGCTACTACAACGAGGACTACCACCTCCTCCAGGCGACGAAGGGGGAGCCGATTCACGGCAGGCTGCGCAACCTGATGACCGCGGCGGGGATCCCGGTCGAGTTCAGCAAGGGCGAGGCTGCCCCCGGGCAGCATGAG
>Ga0209109_10000619_pt1 | contig 19300 bp, 17 predicted proteins | sample Rifsed10ft2_FD_184004 | JGI IMG/M metagenome (GOLD analysis project Ga0209109, IMG submission 184004) | Soil microbial communities from Rifle, Colorado, USA - sediment 10ft 2 (version 2) | ecosystem: Environmental > Terrestrial > Deep subsurface > Rock core/Sediment | place: Rifle, Colorado... | reverse complement strand
GCGCCTCGAAGCCCGTCGCGATGACCGTGACCTTTACCTCGTCGCCGAGGTCGGGGTCGATAGCGGCGCCGAAGACGATCTCGGCGTCCGGGTCGACGACCTCGGCGATGACCTGGGCGGCGAGGTGCACCTCCTGCAAGCCGAGGTTCTTGCCGCCGACGACGTTGAAGAGAACGCCGCGAGCGCCCTGGATGCTGACGTCCAGCAGCGGGCTGGTGATGGCGGCGCGGGCGGCGTCGGCGGCGCGGTTCTCGCCGCGGCCCTTGCCGATGGCGAGCAGCGCCGGCCCGGCCTCGCCCATGACGCGGCGGATGTCGGCGAAGTCGAGGTTGATGATGCCGGGCAGGACGATGACCTCGGAGATGCCCTGGATCGCCTGGCGCAGGACGTCGTCGGCGGTGCGCAGGGCGTCCTCGAAGCTCACCTTCGGGTCGCAGATGGCGAGAAGGCGGTCGTTGGGGATGACGATGAGCGTATCGACCTTCTCCCTCAGCTCGGCGATGCCTTCCTCGGCGCGGAGCATGCGCCGCGTCCCTTCGAAGCTGAAGGGCCGCGTCACGACGCCGATGGTCAGGGCGCCGCACTCGCGGGCGACCTCGGCGACGATGGGTGAGGCGCCGGTGCCGGTGCCGCCGCCCATGCCGGCGGTGACGAAGACCATCTCGGCGCCGCGGACCGCCTCCTTGAGCTCGTCACGGCTCTCCTCGGCGGCGCGCAGGCCGCGGGCGGGGTCGCCGCCGACGCCGAGGCCCTTGGTCAGCTTGTCGCCGATGCGGATGCGGACGTCGGCGTCGACGTGGGTGAGCGCCTGGGCGTCCGTGTTGACGGCGACGAGCTCGACGCCGGCGGTCTTCTCGGCGGCCATGCGGCTGACGGCGTTCGAGCCGCCGCCGCCCACGCCGATGACCTTGATCAGCGGTAGGCCATCGTAGTCACGGGTCTTCATGGTGCAGTCCTCCTAACCCTGGATTGGCGGGATCCCCCGGGTGGGTGAGACGCGTTCACGGGCTGCGCATCCTGCGCCCGCCGACCAGTCGGCTGGCTTGTCTGCTTCGCCCATAAGAGGGGTGTTCCTGAGGGGACTACCCCTCAGACTCCCCGCGCAGAGGCGCTGCGCCCTCTGCACTCCCGCTTTCGCGGTCAAACCACGCCAACGGGGGTACAGGGGGTGCAACCCCCTGACGGGGGGCATGGGGGGTGTCCCCCCAACCCTCTCTAAAACAACCTGCGGAGCAGACCGATAGGGATGCGAAGCCATCAGGCTACTCCGGCAGGAGGACGCGCACCCAGTTGCCCAGGCGCTTGAACAGCCCATCGAAAACGGTGGGCGAGGCCACGTGGTGCACGGCCGGCGCCAGCTCCTGGACGCCGACGGCCCACTGCAGCAGGCCGACGCCGGTGGCGAAGGCGGGGTCGTGCAGCTCGTCGACGAGGCCGAAGATGTGGGCCGGCAGGCCGACGCGCGCCGGCAGGTTCGTCACCTGCTCGGCCAGCAGGTCGAGGCCGGGAAGGCGGGCGCTGCCGCCCGTGAGGACGAGGCCGGCGGAGATGAACTCGACCTCAGTGGCGCGGCCGACCTCCGTGACGATCATCTCGAGCAGCTCCTCGCAGCGGGCCTGGATGATCTCGCAGACGCGGCGGCGGGCGTAGACGCGGTGGCGCTCGGCGCCGAACGCCTCGATCTCGATCTCCTCGTCGGCGGCCACGGCGCTGGGGATGGCGTGACCGTAGACCTGCTTCGCCGTCTCGGCGCTCTGGTAGGGGCAGCGCAGGCCGACGACGAGGTCGCGCGTGACGTGGTTGCCGCCCACGGGCAGCGTCGCGGTGTGGAGGATGCTGCCCTCGACGAAGACGGCGATGTCGGTGCAGCCGCCGCCGATGTCGGCGAGGACGACGCCCTGGCGCTTCTCCTCTGGGCTGAGGACGGCCTCGGCGCTGGCCAGGGGCTGGAGGACGAGCTCGTCCACCTGGACGCCGGCGCCCTCGACGACCTTCGTGACGTTGGCGACGGCGCTGGCGGCGACGGTGATGATATGCGCTTCGACGTCGAGGCGCTGGCCGTACATGCCCAAGGGGTCGCTGACGCTGTCCTGGCCGTCGACGACGAAGTAGCGCGGCAGGACGTGGAGGATCTGGCGATTGCTGGGGATGCTGATGATCTTGGCGCCCTCCAGCGCGCGGGCGATGTCTTCCTCGGAGATGGGTCGCGAGCGGTCGGGCACGGCGACGATGCCGCGATTGTTGACGCTCTGGACGTGGGCGCCGCCGAGGCCGACGTGGGCGGAGAGGATGCGCGTGCCGCTGGCCCGCTCCGCCTTCTCGACGGAGGCGCGGATGGCGTCCGTGGCGTCGCGGATGTTGTCGACCATGCCGCGGCTGAGGCCGGCCGAGGGCGTCGCGCCGACGCCGAGGATGCGCGTCTCGCCCGTGCCCGCCACCTCGCCGACGATGGTGCAGATCTTCGTCGTGCCGATGTCTATGGCCGCGAAGGTGCCGCTCTTCACGTTCCCCCCTCCAGCGCCCCGCCGCCAAAGCCCATGTAGCTGCAGACCTTCAGGTCTGCCGATCGAGGCAGGTCTAAAGACCTGCAGCTACGCAGAAATCGCTTACTCATACGTCACCCTCTCGCCGAAGCGCAGGTCGACGGCGTGGGGCGTGTAGCCGCGCGCCGTAAGCTGGTCCAGCAGCTTGGAGAGGACAGCGATCTTGTAGTCGTAGGCGCGCTCGTCGCCGAAGGCGACGCGCATGCCGTTCTCGAAGACGGCGGTGACGCCGATCGCGGGGCGGTACTCCAGCTCGCTGACGCCCTCGCCGAGAAAGCGCGGCGACTCTTCGAAGATGCGCCGGGCGAGGGCGATGGCGTCCGGGTGGACGCGGTCGCCGGGCCCCATGACGCGGTCGGCGTCCGGCTCGACGATGCGGGGCGCGGGGCCGTCCGGCGCGCCGCCGCCGAGGACGTAGCCCTCGGCGTCGACGGCGTAGTCATGGCCGCCGACGGCCCAGAAGGCGACGGGCTCGCGCTCCCGGACGTGAATGGTAACGCCCTGGGGCCAGCTGCGGCTGAAGGAGACGGCCTTCACCTGGGGGACGGTCAGCAGGCGCTCGCGGGCGTCGTCCAGGGGCAGGCCGAGCATGCTCTTGCCCTTGAGGCCGCTCAGCTCCACGAGGGCGGCGGCGTCCAGCGTCTCGGCTCCCTCGATGCCCACGTGCTGGACGGTGAGCCAGGGCGTGCGAAGGGCGACGTAGGTTAGGAGGCCGGCGAGGAGAAGGGGGAGGGCGAGATAAAGCAGGCGACGGCCCGTCTGCTGGGGCTGCCTGGCTGTCGTTCTGCGTGTTTGCTTTTCGGGCCGCCGGCGGGGGGTGCGGTCCTCAGACAACCGGTCTCTCCTTATGGCGCGCCAGGGCCAAATCGACCAGGCGCGTTATCAGTTGTGCGTAGTTTACTCCTCTTGCCTGCCAAAGTCTCGGGAACATGCTGCCGGGCGTAAAACCCGGGATCGTGTTGATCTCGTCGACGACCAGCGAGCCGTCCGGGCAGTAAAAGAAGTCGACGCGGCTCATGCCGGCGCCGTCGATGGCGCAGAAGGCGCGCAAGGCCAGGTCCTGGACGCGCTCGACGGTGCCGGCGGGCAGGTCGGCCGGGACGATGACCTCCGTCCTGGCGTCCAGGTACTTCGCCTCGTAGTCGTAGAACTCGCGCCGGTGGCGGATCTCACCGACGGGCGAGGCCTCGGCGTCGGCGTTACCGAGCACGGCGCACTCGACCTCGCGGCCGGCGACCGCCTTCTCGATAACGAGCTTGCGGTCGCAGCGGGCCGCCTCGACGATGGCGCCGGCGAGCTCCTCGCGGCTGGAGACCTTGCTGATGCCGACGCTGGAGCCGCCGTTGGCGGGCTTGACGAAGGCGGGATAGCCGAGGCGCCGCTCGACGTCGCGGGCGGCGGCGAGAAGGGCGCGCTCGCCGTCCGGCGCGCGGAGGACGACGTGCTCGGCGACGGGCAGGCCGGCGTCGCGGAAGACCGCCTTCATCAGCGCCTTGTCCATGCCCAGGGCGCTAGCGGCGACGCCGCAGCCGACGTAGGGCAGGCCGGCGAGCTCCAGCAGGCCCTGCAGCGTGCCGTCCTCGCCGTAAGTGCCGTGGACGAGGGGAAAGACGACATCGAGGCCGGCGAGGGCGTCGATAGCGGGCCTTAGATCCGCTCGCCCTGAGCTCGCCTGCCCTGAGCCCAGCCGAAGGGTCGAAGGGCGAGGGGCTCGTGCTTCGACTGGCTCAGCACGAGCGGACAATTCCAGCCGCTTCTGGAAGGGCGGCGCCGGTTGCGCCAGCTGGCGCTGCGTCTCCTCGGGGCTCAGCCAGGCGCCGGCCTTCGTCACGCCGATGGGCACGAGCTCGAAGCGGTCGCGGTCGGCGGCGGCGAGGACGTGCTCCGCCGTGACGACGGAGACCTCGTGCTCGACGCTCCTCCCCCCGAAGATGAGGCCGAGGCGGAGGCGGTCAGGCATCTCCGAAGCCCTCACCGACCAGCGACACCTCGTTCTCCAGGTCGACGCCGAACGCGTCGTGGACGCGCTGCTGGGCGAGTCGCATGAGCGCGGCGACGTCCGCGGCGGTGGCGCCGCCGGCGTTGACGAGGAAGTTGCAGTGCTTGGCGGAGAACTCGGCGCCGCCGACGCGGTAGCCGCGCAGGCCGACGGCGTCGAGGAGCTTCCAGGCGGGCTGCGGGGCGCCGCCGTCGCCCGCAGGCGGGTTCTTGAAGAAGGAGCCGGCGTTGCGGCCGCGCGGCTGCGCCTTGAGACGGCGCTCGTCGAAGTCGGCGACGCGGGCGCGGAGGGTCGCGGCGTCGCCCGGCCAGAGGGCGAACTCGGCCCAGAGGACGGGCCGGCCGGCGAGCCTGCCGCGGGTGAAGGCGCTGCCGCGGTAGACGAGGCCGAGCTCGTCGGCGGAGTATTCGGTCTCTTCGCCGTCCCAGACGGCGACGCGCTGGAGCACGTCGGCCAGGCAGCCGCCGTAGGCCCCGGCGTTGTAGACGACGGCGCCGCCGACGCTGCCGGGGATGCCGCAGGCCCACTCCAGCCCGGCGTAGCCGGCGAAGGCCAGCTGGCGAGCAACGGCGGCGAAGCTGCAGCCGCTCTCGGCTCTGACGAGGCAGCGCTCTCCGCCACCCGAGGCTGAAGCCCGGGGCATGAGCTGAGGCTCAGAGAGCGAAGCGGCGCGGTTCTCGATTGTCACGCCGCGGATGCCGCGGTCGCCGACGACGATGTTGCTGCCGGAGCCGAGCATGAAGACCGCCGTCCTGCTCTCGCGGCAGAGGCGCAGGACGCCGGCGAGCTGCGCCTTCGTGTCGGCGACGACGTAGGCGTCGGCCGGCCCGCCGACGCCGATCGTCGTATGGCGGGAGAGGGGTTCGTCCTCGCGCACAGGCGCCACTTTCTCGAGGGCGTAGCGTAGGGCAGCGTCGAGGGTCATTCTGGTGTACCACTCTGCAGGACGAATCCTGCAGCTTCGCGGACGGCCGGCTGGCGGTAGCTGCAGGTTTCAACCTGCAGGCCCCTCATCTCAACCACACCCCGGCTCCGATGCGCGCAGGCGCTCCAGGATCATGGGCCCCACCGTGTCGACGTCGCCGGCGCCGACGGTGAAGAAGACATCGCCCGGTCGCAGCTCGGCGGCGACGGCGTCGGCAGCCGCCTCGAAGCCCTGCCCTGAGCCTGTCGAAGGGTCGACGTAGGTCGGCGGCGGCTCCTTCACCTCGGCGGCGAGCTGGGCGGCCGTCATGCCGTCCGCGATGGGCTCGCGCGCGGCGTAGGTCTCAAGGATGAAGAGGCGGTCGAAGCCGCGGAAGCAGGTCCTGAAGCCTGTCCTGAGCCCAGTCGAAGGGCCGTCCAGCAAGTAGCGCGTGCGGGCGTAGGTGTGGGGCTGGAACAGCGCGACGAGGCGCCTCCCGGGGAAACGGGAGCGGGCCGCGGCGGCCAGCGCCTCCACCTCCGTGGGGTGGTGGGCGTAGTCGTCCATGACCAAGACGCCCGCGGCCTCGCCGACACGCTCGAAGCGGCGACGCACGCCGCTGTAGCGCGCCAGCGCAGGCTCGATCTCCTCCAGCGTCAGGCCGAGGGTGAGACAGACGACGACGGCGCCGAGCGCGTTCTGGACGTTGTGGCGGCCCGGCAGCGATGTCGAGAAGCTGTGAAAGCGCTGGCCGTGGTGATAGACGTTGAAGCGCTGCGTCGCGCCGTCGTCCTCGACCTCACTGGAGCGCCACTCGGCGCGCTGGTCGAGGGCGTAGGTGACGACCTCGACGCCGGGCCGGGCCTGTTCGCGCAGGACGAGGGCCTCGGCGTCGTTGGCGCAGAGGACGAGCGTGCCGCCCTCCTCGACGTTGGCGGCGAATTCGCCGAAGGCCTGCTTCAGCGCTTCGTAGGTCTTGTAGTAGTCGAGGTGGTCCGGCTCGACGTTGGTGACGAGCGCTACGCGTGGATGGTAGCTGAGGAAGGCGCGGTCATACTCGTCCGCCTCGACGACGACGTGCGGACCGGCGCCGGCGGCGGCGTTCGTGCCGAAGGCGGCGACCTCGGCGCCGACGAGAAAGGTCGGGTCGCGGCCGGCCTCCTTCAGAACGAAAGCGACGAGGCCGCTGGTCGTGCTCTTGCCGTGGCAGCCGGCGATGGCGACGCCGGTCTTGCCTTCCATGAGGCGAGCGACCATCTCGGCGCGCTTGATGACGGGGATGCCGCGGCGAAGGGCCTCGACGAGCTCCGGGTTGTCGGCAGCGGCGGCAGAGGTCGTGACGACGAGGTCGGCGTCGCCGACGTTCGCGGCGGCGTGCGGGCCGATAGCGACGCGGGCGCCGATCGAGGCGAGGGCGTCGGTCAGCGGCGATCGACGCAGGTCGGAGCCGGAGACCTGGTGCCCCCAGGCAAGGAGGATGCGACCGATGGCGGACATGTGCATGCCGCCGATGCCGACGAGGTGGACGCGCCGCGGGATGGGCGCGGTCACGACCTCACCCTTTGCTGCCGCTTCCCCCTCGCCTGCGGAGAGGGGGACTGAGGGGGAGAGGTCGGAAGCGGCGCGCCCGCCATCTCCATCAGCAGGCGGGCAAGGCGCTCGGCGGCCTGCGGCTGGGCGAGATGGGCCATCGCCTCTCGCATCTGGCGCCGACGCGTCTCATCCCGCAGTAGATACATGACGCCGGGCTGCAGCTGGGCCAGCTCCGGCCTCGACTCGGGCAGCATCACGGCGGCGCCCTGCTCCTGGAGGTAGAGAGCGTTGGCCCGCTGGTCCGAGAAGTCGCCGGGGATGAGGACGGCGGGCAGGCCGGCCGCCGGCAACTCGCCGAGCGTGGAAGCGCCGGCGCGCATCACGGCCAGGTCGGCGGCGGCGCAGGCGAAGGCCATGTCGTCGCCGTGCAGGTACGCGTGCAGGTGCCAGCGCGCCTGCAGCTCCGCCGGCAAGCGCGAGCATTCCTCTCGCAGCCAGCCTTCGTCGTTCCGGCCGCTGACCTGGATGAGCTGGCCGAGGCGGAGGAGGTCGGCGGCCCAGGCTGCGACGTCGCGGTTGATCGCGCTCGCGCCGGTGCTGCCACCCGCGACCAGGAGGGCCGGCAGGCCAGGGTCGAGGTCGAGGCGGCGGCGCGCCTCCTCTCGGCGCGCCGCGAAGAAGGCGGGGCGCACCGGGTAGCCTGTGAGCACTGTCTTCGCGGCGGGCATCGCGACGGCAGCGGGCGGGACGCTGACGGCGACGCGGTCGGCGACGCGCGTGAGGAGGCGCACGGCGAGGCCGGGCTCAACGTCGGGCAGGAAGAGCAGCAGAGGGCGGCGGCGCAGCCTGGCGGCGAGGCCGACACCGGCGCTGCCGTAGCCGCCCGTGGCGAATACGACGTCCGGCCCGAACCGCCGCAGGATGACGTATGCCTGCAGCGTCCCCGCGACGAGCTTGAGGAAGCCCTTCGCCGCGCCCAGGGGCGAGCCGACGCGCAGCGGCCCGGCCGTGACCGCGCGAAAGGCGATGCCCTCCCGGGCGACGAGCTCGGCGTCGATCTTGCCGGCGACGCCGACGTAGAGGAGGTCGAGGGGCTCATGCGCGGCGTCGCACAGGCCGCGCAAGGCGGCGGCGACGGTCAGCGCCGGATAGACGTGACCGCCGGTGCCCCCGCCGCAGAAAGCGACCTTCATTCCAGACCCCTGGCCCCTGACCCCCGGCCCCCGGGCTAGCTCGTCACGTCGGCGCGGCCCGCACCCTCAGCGGCGGCCGGTCCGCCTGCTGCCGGCCGTAGCGCGACACGTTCAGCAGGACGCCGACGCCCGCCATGATCATAACCAGCGAGGAGCCGCCGTAGCTAACGAACGGCAAAGGGATGCCCGTGAGCGGGATCGACCGCGTGACGCCGCCGATGTTGATCAGCGCCTGGTAGGCGATCCAGCAGACGACGCCCATCGCCAGGTAGGAGCCGAAATCGTCGCGGGCGTTGAGGGCGATGCGGAAGCCGCGATAGACGAGGTAGGCGAAGAGGCCGATGACGATGACGGCGCCGATGAAGCCCGTCTCCTCGCCGATGATGGCGAAGATGCCGTCCGTGTGGGCGCCGGGCACGTAGAAGAACTTCTGGCGGCTGACGCCCAGCCCCAGCCCCTCGATGCCGCCGCTGCCCAGGGCGATGAGCAGCTGCTGGACCTGAAAGCCGATGCCGGAGGGGTCTTCGTCCGGGCGGACGAAGACGAGGATGCGGTCGGCGCGGTAGTCGCCGCTGAGGACGAGCAGGCCGCCGGCCACGGCGCCGATGGCGGCGAGGGTGAAGACGTGCGTCAGCGACGCGCCGGCGAGAAAGAAGAGCGTCGCCATGGTCAGGACGACGATGACGGCCGTGCCGGTGTCCGGCTCCATGAGGATGAGGGCGGCGACGACGCCGACGAGGAAGATGAAGGGCGAGAAGCCGAGGGCGAAGCTCTGGACGTCGCGGCCGCGGGAGGCCAGCCAGGCCGAGATGTAGACAACGAGCGCCAGCTTGGCAAACTCGCTGGGCTGGAAGGGCGGCAGCGGCCCGAGGCCGATCCAGCGCCGGGCGCCGTAGGCGTCGGTGCCGGCGAAGAGGACGGCGGCGAGCATTAGCACGGCGGCGAGCATCAGGATCGGGCTGGCGAAACGCAGGTAACGATAGTCGAAACGCATAAAGGCGAACATCGCCACCAGGCCGATGAGGGCCGCGCCCGCCTGGCGCACGAGGAAGTAGTCGACGTCGCCGTACTCGGAGAGGGCGATGGCGAAGCTCGAGCTGTAGACGAAGATGAGGCCGACGACCACCAGCGCCAGCGTCACGACGAGGATGGTGTAGTCCGGCCGGCCGGCGCGCAGCCGGCTCGTCTGGTTAGCCATTCGCGGCCTCTTCCTGGAGCAGCGCGACGAGGCGCCGGAACTCGATGCCGCGCTGCTCGAAGTTATCGTAGGCGTCGAAGCTCGTGCAGGCGGGCGAGAGAAGGACGACGTCGCCGGGCTGGGCGCGGGCCACCGCCGCCTCGAACGCCTCGGCCAGCGTCGGCAGGCAGTTGACTCGCAGGTCGGCAGCCTTCGCGGCGCGGGCGAGCATCGGCCCCGCCTCGCCGAAGCAGAGGATGGCGCGGCAGCGGCGCGCCGCCACCTCCAGCATCTCCTCCAGCGGCAGCTTCTTCTCCCGGCCGCCGAGGAGGAGGACGACCGGCTCCTCGAACGCGCGCAGCGCCGCCAGCGTGCGCTCCGGCGCCGTGGCGATGCTGTCGTTGTAGTAGTCGACGCCGCCGGCGCGGCCGACGAGCTCGAGGCGGTGCTCCGGCGGCTGGAAGGCGCGCACCGCCGCCGCGACGGCCTCCGGCCCGATGTCGCACGCCGCGGCGATTGCCGCCGCTGCCGTGACGTTGGCGACGTTGTGGGAGCCGCGCAACGGGATCTCGGCGGCGGGCAGGACGGCCTCCGTGCGGCCGTCGCGGCGCCAGTAGACGCTGCCCTCCCGCAGGAAGGCGCCGTCGGCGCCCGGGTCGCCGGCGACGCTGAAGAGGAAGACGCGGCCGCGGGCCTCGGGGCGCAGCTCGTGGCAGACGGGGTCGTCGGCGTTGAAGACGACGGCGTCGTCGGGCGACTGGTAGGCGAAGATGTTGCGCTTGAGCGCGACGTACTCCTCCCAGCTGAACTGATCCAGGTGGTTGGGCGTCACGTTTAGCAGGGCGCCGACGTGCGGGCTACGCTGCGTCAGCTGCAGCTGCGTGTGGCTGACCTCGAGCACGGCCCATCGCTCCGGCCGGGCCGCCTCCAAGAGCGACATGAGGCCGACGCCGATGTTGCCGCCGAGGACGTGCCAGCGGCCGGCGGCGCTGAAGATGGCGTCGACGAGCGAAGTCGTCGTCGTCTTGCCGCTGGAGCCGGTGATGCCGAGGACGGGCCCCGGATAGAGGTCGAGGAAGAGGCCGGTCATCGAAGCGAGGGGCACGCCGCGCGCCCGGGCGGCGAGGACAGCGGCGTTGTCCAGCGGCACGCTCTGCGAGACGCAGACGAGGTCGGCGTCGGCGAGGGCGCTGACGTCCTCATCGCCGAGGCGGAAGTCGACGGCGAGGCCGTGGAGGGCGGCGACGCGGCCCTGGAGGGCGGCCGCGGGCTTGCGGTCGCCGACGGTAACGCGGGCGCCCCGCAGGGCGAAGTAGCGCGCCAGGTCCTCACCCTCGATGCCGAGGCCGATAACGCTAACCCTCTTGCCCCGCCAGTCCTGCTCTTCGGTCATGGCATTCTAGCTAATCGACGAAGGCCAGGGCGACCCCGGCCAGCCCGCCCAGCAGCCCGGCGACCCAGAACCGCGTCACCACCTGCGTCTCTTCCCAGCCGCCGAGCTGAAAGTGGTAATGGATCGGCGCCATGCGAAAGACGCGCTTGCCGCGCGTCTTGAAGGAGCCGATCTGGAGCGCGTCCGAGAGGCCCTCGGCGAAGAAGACGACGCCGATGACTGGCAGGAGCAGCCACCAGCCGGTCATGAAGGCGAGGACGACGAGCCCGATGGCCAGGGACTGCGAGCCGACCTCGCCCATGAAGACCTGCGCCGGGTGGGCGTTGAACCAGAGGAAGCCGGCGGCGCCGCCGACGACGGCGAAGGCGAAGGCGCCGAGCGCGTCCTGCCCCTGGCCGATGGCGATGGCGCCGTAAGCGCCGTAGGCGAGGGCGCAGGCGCCGGCCATCAGGCCGTCCATGCCGTCCGTGATGACGGCGCCGCTCGTCGCGGCGAAGAAGACGACGACGGCGACGGGCACGTACGCCACGCCGAGGCTGTAGCCGCCGAAGTGGGGCACGAGCACCGACTCGAGGTCGAGGTAGAAGTAGAGCAGCAGGCTGACGACGACGCCGCTGACCAGAAGCACGCCCCACTTGACGAACCAGACCCAGACCTCGTGGCCGGTGAGGCGCTGGGCGCCCACCAGCGTCTGGAAGTCGTCGAAGGAGGCGAGGGTGGCCGCAGCCAGCATCGCGAGGAGCGGGATGAGGACGTCGCCGTCCTCCGGCACGGCGAAGACGAGCGCCGCCACCGAGACGCCGAGGAGAAACATCACGCCGCCCATGGTCGGCGTGCCGGCCTTCGCGGCGTAGGCTTCGGGCTCTTCGCCGGAGTACGCCTTGGCGAGCTTGCGGCGGCGCAGCTCGCTGAGGATAGGTTGGCCGGCGGCGAGCGTGACCAGCATCGAGAGGCAGCCCGCGAGCATGGCGTCTAGCATCTAGCGCCCATCGCTCCCAAGCGCGGCGCTGCTGCTGCGCATCCTGCGCCCTTCGCCGAGCTCAGGGCTTGTCTGCTCCGCCGTCACTGAGTGAGGTAGTCCTGAGGGGACACCCCTCAGACTCCCCGTCAGGGGGTTGCACCCCCTGTACCCCCGCTTTGCCAGATGGACCGACTGCCCGATTGCCTGCGACAGGGGCGTCATCGCGTCAGCTCCTCCACCACCGTCTCCAGCGCGAGGCCGTGCGACGCCTTGACGAGGAGGACGTCGCCGGGGCCCAGAAGGCGCCGCAGCTCCGCCGCCGCCTCCTCCTTCGAGTCGAAGTGGCGGACAAAGGGAGCGCCGGCGGCGCGGGCGGCGGCGGCGATCTGGACGCCGCGCGGCCCGACGGTGAACAACGCGTCGACGACCTTGGCCGCCGCCTCGCCAACCTGGCGGTGACCCGCCGCCTCGGCCTCGCCCAGCTCCAGCATGTCGCCCAGCAGGGCGAGGCGGCGGCCCGGCATCTCGGCCAGCACGCCGAGGGCAGCGAGCATCGACGCCGGGCTGGCGTTGTAGGCGTCGTCGAGGACGGTGGCGCCGTTGACGGCGGCTTTCGCCTGCAGGCGCAGAGGCACGTCAGCCTGCGCCAGGGCGTGCGCCGCCTCCTCCAGGCTCATGCCCTCGGCCAGGGCGACGGCCACGGCGGCGAGGGCGTTGGGCACCAGGCGCTCGCCCGGCAGCGGGCTGTGCGCCTTCAGGCCGCGGCCGCCGCAAGCGAGCTGGAAGTCGACGCCGCTCAGGCCGCGACCCTTGATCTCCGTGGCGCGAACAGTGGCGTGCTGGTCGACGCCGAAGGTGAGGACGCGGGCGCGCGTCTTCGTCGCCATCGCGGCCACCTCGGGGTCGTCGGCGTTGAGGACGGCGCAGCCGTCCTCGGTCAGGGCTTCGATGGCCTCGGCTTTGGCGGCGGCGATCGCCTCGATGCTGCCGAGGCGCTCCATATGCGTCGGGCCGACGTTGAGGACGACGGCGACCGAAGGCCGCGCGATCTCGCAGAGGCGGCGGATCTCGCCCGCCTCGAACATGCCGACCTCCAGGACGGCGCGCTCGTGCCCCTCGTCGAGCTGGAAGAGCGTCATGGCGAGGCCGACCTCGTCATTGAAGTTGGCGGGGCTCTTGAGGACGTTGAACCGCTTCGAGAGGACAGCCGCCGTCAGCTCTTTCGTCGTCGTCTTGCCGACGTTGCCGGCGACGACGATGGCGCGCAGGCGCGGGAAGCGGGCGCGCCAGTAGCGGGCCAGCTCGCCGATGGCGTGCTTCGTGTCCCGGACGAGGAAGGCCCAGACGCCCTCCGGCAGGAGGATCTCCTCGTTCTGGACGACGACGCCGGCAACGCCGCGGGCGACAGCGTCGGCGATGAAGTCGTGGCCGTCGCGCTTCTCCGTCTCCAGGGCGACGAAGAGCTCGCCGGGTTGGGCGACGCGGGAGTCGTTCGTCACGCCGGCGAAAGCGTCGGCGCTGCCGGCATGCTCGCCGATGAGCTCGGCGCCGAGGGCGTGGCGGACGTCGTCTACGGAGAACACTGGGTCGCTGAGGCGTCCTACGGCGTCTGGCCGAGCTGGCGGGCGGGTGGGATGTTGAGGTAGTTGAGAATCTGGGGCGCCAGCCTGCCGAAGACCGGCGCGGCGACGATGCCGCCCAACGGGTCGTCCTGGGGTTGATCGATCTTGACCAGCATGATGAAGGCGGGGTCCTCGACGGGGGCGAAGCCGACGAAGGAGGCAAGGGTCGAGTCCAGCGCGTAGCCCGTCGGGATTGAGACGAGGGTCGTGCCGGTCTTGCCGCCCACATGATAGCCCTTCACCTGGGCGCGGTGATAGGGCACGCCGTCCACCACCGCGTTCATCATCTCCACCATAGTGCGCGAGGTCTGCTCCGAGACCGCCTGGCGGACGACGACCGGCTCGAAGACGCGCGTTCCGTCCGGGCCGCTCGTCTGCTGGACGATGTAGGGGCGCATGAGCTTGCCACCGTTGATCACCGAGGAGATAGCCGTGATGAGCTGTAGCGGCGTCGCCGCGATGCCTTGGCCATAGCTGTTGGTGGCGAGGTCCGCCGGGTACCAGCCGCTGTCCTTGTTGGTGCGCAGGAGGCCGGCCGCCTCGCCGCCGAGGCCGGAATGCGTGGATTCGCCGAAACCAAAGCGCCTGATGGAGTCGTAAAGCCGCGTCGCGCCGATCTGGTCGCTCAGCCAGATGGCGCCCGTGTTGAGGCTCTTCTGCAGCAGCTGCGTCATCGTCGTCACGCCGTTGGTGCTGAAGTCCCAGTTCTTGAAGGTGTAGCCGCCCTTCTCGACCACGCCGGCGTCGTAGTAGGTCGTGTTCGGGTTGACGAGGTCGAGGTCGATGGCCGTCGCCATGGTGATGACCTTGAGGACAGAGCCGGGCTCGTAGAGGTCGGTGACGGCGCGGTTGCGGTAGAGGTCCAGCTGCGGGCTGTCCAGGGAGAGCTGGGAGAGCCGGAAGCTGGGACGGCTGGCCATGGCGAGGATGGCGCCGGTCTTCGGCTCCATGACGATGATCGTGCCGCCCGTGGCCTTGTGGTCCTTGATCTGCTTGTCGAGCTCGTTCTCGACCAGGCGCTGGATGTAGCGGTCGATGGTGAGGCGGACGTCGGCGCCGGGGCGGCCGGGCTCGGCCCGGGCGCTGCCGAAGGCGATTGGGTTGCCGCCGCCGTCGCGCTCGAAATAGATGGCGCCGGGCACGCCGCCGAGCACGTCCTCGAGGTCGGCCTCGACGCCGGCGAGGCCGGTGTGCTCGCGGCCGAGGAAGCCGAGGACGCCGGAGGCGAGGTCGCCCTCGGGGTAGACGCGCTCCGTGGCGCCGGCGAGGACGACGCCAGCCAGGCCGAGCTTCTCGATCTCCTGGCCGGCGGCGAACTCGAGGCCGGCGTCGATGAGCTCGATGGGGCCGCCGGCGTTGTCCAGGAAGCGGGAGTGGAGGGCGTCCGCGTCCTGCTGGAGGTGGGGGGCAAGGGCGGTCGCGACCGCCTGGGCGGCGCCGGGCTCGCGCCAGGCGCGGCGGTCGACGTAGAGGTCGTAGACGTCGATGGAGGTGGCGAGGGGAAAGCCGTTGCGGTCGAGGATGGCGCCGCGGGCGGAGCGGACCAGGCGTCTCTCCAGGTGCTCCTCCTGAGCGGCCGCGAGGTAGCGGTCGTGGTGGACAACCTGGACATAGGCGAGACGGGCGACGAGGCCGCCCGCAGCGGCAAGGAGGACGAGGGCGAGGAGGGCAACACGCCAGGTTAGGCGACGACCGGATCGCGACACTCGCTTACTCCCGCTCGGCGCCCGGCTTCGGGGACCAGACGCCGTCCGCCGTTACGGGAACGGCAGCGCCTTGATGAGGCTGCGCCACCAGGGCTCGTCACCCGGCGCCGGCGCCGCCGCGGGCCGGATGATCGGCCGCGGCAGCAGGGGGTCGGACGGGGCCTCCACCGTTACCGAGAGGTATTCGACCTTCCTCGCCGGCACCATGCCCAGGCGCTCCTTCGCCGCCCGCTCGACCCGGTCGAGCGACGAGAGGGCGGCGACCTCGGCCTCGAGCTCACGGTTCTGGGCGGCGAGCTGCGTGCGCTCCTGCTCCAGCCGCTGCAGCTTCTGGCCGACGTTGGCCTGGCCGCTGGACTGCACAACCTGGAGGAGGGCGATAGCCGTTGCCAAAGCGAGGGCGGCGGCTATCGCCCGGCGGGGCCTCCAGGCCAGCCCTTCGCGGCGAAGGACCGAAGGCGGAGGAGCAAGGCGATCGAGGGTCGCCATGACCGGCTAGGCGGCGAGCCGCTCCGCGGCGCGGAGCTTGGCGCTGCGGCTGCGCGGGTTTGCGGCGACCTCATCCGCCGAAGGCGTGAGGGCGCCGCGGGTGACCGGCCGCAGCGTGGCCTTGTGGCCACAGGTGCAGACCGGCTGACCCGGCGGGCAGACGCAGTCGCGCGACTCACGGGCAAAGTACTGCTTGACGATGCGGTCCTCCAGCGAGTGGTAGCTGATGACCACCAGCCGGGACCCAAAGCCGAGCAGACCGTGAGCCCTAGGCAGCGCCTCAGCCAGGACGGCTAGTTCCTGGTTGACGGCGATGCGGAGGGCCTGGAACGTCTTGGTGGCGGGGTGGGATTGACTTCCCGGCCTCCGGCCCACGGCCTGCTCGACGGCTTTGGCTAGCTCTGTCGTCGTCGCCAGGGGGCGACGACGGACGATGGCGCGGGCGATGCGGCGGCTCTGCCGCTCCTCGCCGAAACGCCACAGGATGTCGGCGAGCTCGGCTTCGCTCGCCTCGTTGACCCAGTAGGAGGCCGTCCTCTGCGGCCCCGGCCCGAAGCGCATGTTCAGGGGCGCCTCGACGCGGAAGCTGAAGCCACGCGTCGCGCTCGCCAGCTGCATCGAGGAGAGGCCGAGGTCGAAGAGGACGCCGTTGACCGGCGCGAAGCCGCGCTCGCGGCAGATGGCCTCTACGTCCCGGAAGTTGCCCTCGATGACGGCCACGGCGTCGCCGAAGCGGGCGAGACGCTCGCGCGCCAGGGCCACGGCCTCCGGGTCGGCGTCGATGCCGACGAGCGAGCCGCCGGGCGAGGCCGAATCGAGGATCGCCTCGGCGTGGCCGCCGCCGCCCACCGTGCAGTCGACGTAGCGCCCGCCCGGCCGCACGTTGAGAGCAGCGATGACCTCACGCGGCATCACGGGCTCGTGGCGGACGGGGGCGTCGGTCATCGTCGTCATTCGGACCCCAGCGTCCCGAGGTAGCGCGCCTGCGCGTTCGCGGCGGCCTGCTCGTAGTCGGCCGCGTTCCAGATCGTGAAGCTGTCGCCGGTGCCGACGACGAAGACCTGGCGCGCCAGGCCGGCCCACTGGCGCAGGACGGGCGGGACAAGGATGCGGCTCTGGGCGTCCATCGCCACCGGCTGCGCCGAGGAGAACACGGCCAGACGCATGTCGCGGCCGGCCTGCGTGGTCTCGGGCTGCTGCAGGTAGACGGCCGCCTTCTCCTCGAACTTGTCGAGGGAGTAGGCGCGCAGGCAGCGCTGCGGTGTACCCTGGGTGAGGACGATGCCCTGCATCAACGCCTCTCTGAAGCTCGGCGGCACAGGTATGCGGCCGCGGTCGTCCATGGAATAGTCGTAGGTGCCGAGAAAGAGCTGCATTCGCAGGGTGCCCCTTCCCCCGCGGGAACGCTGATCCTTCCATCCCCGCCATTCTTCCCCACAAGCTTCCACATACTACCATCCAATCTTCGGCTGTCAAGCGTTATGACGAGAAAGTTGGCGCGCAGCCCCCGACTTGTCATTGCGAGGCCCGCCCTCGCGGGCCGAAGCAATCCTTGACACCGCGAAGAACACGGGTATCGCGAAGGCCTGCCAAAGATTGCTTCGTCGCTTCGCAACCTCAGGAATCAGCCGCGTAGCTGCAGGTCTTTAGATCTGCCCACGCCTTCACCGCAGGCCTGAAGGCCTGCAGCTACAGCGTGAAGACCCTGATGCTAAGATTGTCGCGCCATGGCGATCCGCGTCGGCATTCTGACCGTGAGCGACAAGGCTTCGCGCGGCGAGCGCCTGGACACGGCCGGGCCGGCCCTGGCGGCGCTGATGGAGATCTACGGCGCCGAGATCGCCGAGCGGGCGACGCTGCCGGACGAGCGCGACCAGATCGAGCGGCAGCTGCGCCAGTGGGCGGACGACGCGGGACTGGACGTCGTCCTGACGACGGGCGGCACCGGCCTCTCGCCGCGAGACGTGACACCGGAGGCGACACTCGCCGTGGCGGACCGCGTCGTGCCCGGCATCGGCGAGGTGATGCGTCAGGTCGGGCTGAAAACCACCCACCTGGCGCCCTTATCGCGGGCCGCGGCCGTGACCCGCGGCGGCACGCTCATCGTCAACCTGCCGGGCAGCGAGCGCGGCGCCCGCGAGAGCCTGCAGGCGATCATTGACCTGCTGCCGCACGCCGTCGAGTTGCTTCATGGCGAAGCCGAGCACAGCTCTTAGCAGGGAAGGTTTGACAACTGTCATACAGTTGTCCTACACTGCTGAAGCGGGAGGCCTGTGGAGGTCAGAGAGCTCGAGTGGGACGAGGAGAACGAAGCGCACTCGCGGCATGGCGTGACCCCAGGTGTCAGCGCGAGCGTTCTGGGTAATCAGCCGCGGTTGTTCGCCAACAGGGCAGGCAAGAGTGGAACCCACATGTTGATCGGCCCGGACGAGGATGGACGGTTCTGGACGATGATCCTCCTCGACCTCGGCAATGGCCGGTTTCGCCCCATTACGGGCTGGCCCAGCACAGGATCGGAAGCTAGGCGATACAGGGGACGAGCATGACAGCAAGGAAACGGACTGAAGAGGAGCTCGCGCGCTACTTCCAAGAGCGGAAGGGCGAGATCTCTGACTGGGCCGAGAAGCCAACGAGAATCCGCGTCCGTCGCGGCGGGCCGTCAACGGTCTTCTCAATCAGGTTCGCCAAGGACGAGCTCAGCCGCCTCCAGGAGGTGGCTGACACGCGTGGCATTACGATCTCTGAGCTAATAAGGACGGCTGCGCTGAAAGAAGCAACTCGTCCATCAGCCGACGCAGAAGACCTGGAGCAAGCTGCCGATGTCCTCCGCGGAATCGCCGATCTGATGACCTCGAAAGCCGGGGCTGAACCGCAGGACATGGATACCAGGATGGCTGAGTCATTCGTGGTTGGAAAAACGTACGTGAACGTGCCCAAGCCAATCAAGGCCCCGGCGTTTGGCCCCAAACGTCCTCGCGCCGGTGAGCGTGCCAAGCGCGAGGAGTCCGCTTCAACCCGCAGATATACTCAGCTAAGCGACTGATGCGCATCGACGTCCTGACCCTGTTCCCTGAAGCCTTCTCCGGGCCGCTGCAGGCGAGCATCCTCGGCCGGGCGTTGGCGGGCGGCGTCGCAGCGGTGCACCTGCACAACATCCGCGACTACGCCGCCGACCGCCACCAGGTGGTCGACGACTACGCCTACGGCGGCGGGCCCGGCATGTTGATGAAGCCGGAGCCGCTGGCCGCCGCCATCGAGGCGGTGCGGGCGATGGCCCAGCCGGCGGGTCGCGCGGTTCTGCTGACGCCGCAGGGCCGTCTGCTGAACCAGGGTGTCGTCGACGAGCTGACCGGCGAGGCGCGCCTCGTCCTCGTCTGCGGCCACTACGAGGGCGTTGACGAGCGTGTCCGCGAGCACCTCGTCGACGACGAGATCAGCATCGGCGACTACGTCCTCTCCGGCGGCGAGCTGGCCGCCATGGTCATTATCGACGCCGTCGTGCGCCGGCTGCCGGGGACGCTGGGCTCGGCGGAGTCGCTGCTGGAGGAGACGCACGCGGACGGGCTGCTGGAGTACCCGCAGTACACGCGGCCGGCCGATTTTCGCGGTTGGCGGGTTCCCGATATACTGCTATCCGGCAACCACGGCGAGATCGCCCGCTGGCGCCGGCGGCAGCGGGTCATCCGCACGGCGCGGCGCCGCCCCGACCTCTTGGCGAAGGCCTGTCTCTCCGACGACGAACGGCGGCTAGCAGACGAGGCGCTTCGCGGCGGGGGTACA
>Ga0209109_10000616_pt1 | contig 19330 bp, 23 predicted proteins | sample Rifsed10ft2_FD_184004 | JGI IMG/M metagenome (GOLD analysis project Ga0209109, IMG submission 184004) | Soil microbial communities from Rifle, Colorado, USA - sediment 10ft 2 (version 2) | ecosystem: Environmental > Terrestrial > Deep subsurface > Rock core/Sediment | place: Rifle, Colorado... | reverse complement strand
ATTTGGAGGTGTGCTTGTACTTCATGCCAGTGTTGATCTACTCAATGATTATTGGGACTATAAACGAGGAATTGATTTACAAACACAACGTACAAAGCTAAGTGGTGGAACAGGAGTGCTTCCTGAAGGGTTATTGAAACCATCACAAGTATACAAGGCGGGGGTTTTATTTCTCGTAATTGGGTCTCTGATTGGAAGTTATTTTATCATTATAGATGGAGTAATAATTGCTATTCTTCTTGTATTTGCTGTATTATCTATCTACTTTTACTCTACTAAAATTGTTGATTTAGGTCTGGCGGAATTTTTTGTAGCAGTTAAAGGCACAGTGATTGTTCTTGGCACGTATTTTATCCAGTCATCGCAAATAACGACTCATTCTATTATGGGCGGTATTGCGGTTGGAGTCTTATCATCACTTGTTCTTTTTATTACTTCATTTCCTGATCATGATGCAGATAAAGCAAAAGGACGACGAACTTTGGTAATTATTCTTGGCAAGAAAAAAGCCACTAATGTTTACTGGGTATTTCCAATAATCTGTTACACTGTGATTGGGATTGGCGTCGCATTTGATATTTTTCCAACATTTTGCTTAATTGTATTTCTAACATTGCCAATTTTAATTAAATGTGGAAAAAACTTGAGACATAGCTTTGATGACCTCACTAAATTGTTACCAATAATGAATTCTACACTTCTGTATAGTAGATTAACTGGATTACTTTTTATGCTAGGTTTTATTTTTAGCGGTGTATACAAGTTACAACAATAAAATAATTTTAAAATTTATTGATTTCAGAAAAAAGAATTAAGAAACGACTATCGTCGTCTCCCTTTAGATGATCTTTTCTTGCCGCCACTTCGTTTTCGGCTTCTTGCGGCTTTTCGTGCAGCTGCTCGACGTCTTCCTCTTGCTGCAGAAGCTCTTCTCGCTGCTAATTTTGCAGCTGCATTTCTCTTTCGAGTACGTGCAGCTTTCTTAGCTGCTGCACTTCGTTTAGCTCTTGATGTTGCCATTATTTTTGAAAGTGGAATTTCATACGCATTATATGGTACAAGTCACGACTTTTTACGTTATTAATGGAATTTTTTACAGTAATTTTTTTACAAAAACACAAATTAAATTAACAAAAAATGCGATCATAAAACTGATCGATATTATTAATTCGATAATTTTCTAACTTTATTTAGAAAATTCTAAGATCATATACATAATCGTCATATCTAATCATCTCTACAAATAAATCGCGTCCTTCTCAACTCTTTCCATGATTCAAGGATATTCTACACCGGAAGGAACTGCAAATTTTATAAAAAAAAGCACGGCAAATCAAGAAAACTTTCGTAAAATACAGAACCTAGCCCTATCAAACGTTGGAATTGGAACATATCTTGGTAATCCTGACGCAAATACAGATGTTCTGGTAGAAAACGCAGTAAAACAATCAATTTTGGCTGGAATAAATGTAATAGATACTGCAATCAATTATCGTTTTCAAAAGGCAGAAAGATCAGTAGGAAAAGCTATTGCGACACTAGTTAGTGAAGGAAAAATCAACAGAGACGAGATATTCGTTAGCACAAAAAATGGCTATGTTACAAATGATGGTGACATCAATGAAGATTTTTGGTCATATGTTAATAGAGAATATGTGAAAACTGGCATAATACAATCAAACGATATTTCTTCTGGTTATCATTGTATGACAGTTCCATATCTTGAAGACCAGCTTAATCGTAGTAGAAAAAATCTTGGCTTGGATTGCATTGATTTGATTTATTTGCACAATGCAGTTGAAGGCCAAATTCAAGACATCTCAAAAACACAATTTATGGAAAATCTAAAAAATGTTTTTGAGTTTTATGAATCACAAAGACAAAAAGGAACCGTCAAATTCTATGGCCTGGCCACATGGGATTGTTTTAGAGTACAAAAAGATGATCCGCAATTTTTGTCTCTCTTGAATGTGTTAGAATTAGCAAAGCAGATAGGAGGAGACAGTCATGGTTTTAGATTTATACAATTGCCATTTAACATGTATCTTGATCAGGCATACATGTTGAAAAATCAACGAGTAAATGAAAAAGATGTATCAATTTTAGATGCAGCTATGCATTACAACATTGGTGTCTTTACTAGTGTGCCACTGATGCAAGGTAAATTATTAGGACAAGGAGTAACTCCAGAATTTGATAATTTAAAACCGTCACTAAGATGTTTGCAATTTGTACGTTCAACACCAGGTGTGTTGGCCCCACTTGTTGGGCATAAATTAGAATCACATGTTAGTGAAAATTTAGAAATCATGAAAATTCCTCCAATATCAGAGGATCATTTTAATGAGTTAGTAAAAAAACTAACATCATAAACTGATGTCAGTATGTATAAATATAAAAAATTAAGCTGAAATCTGTGCCAGTTGATCCTGTATGTGGAATTGAACTTGATGAAAGCTTGGCACTAGTCCATGAACATGACGGAAAAAAATATTATTTTTGTTGCAATGGTTGTAGACTCATTTTTGTAAAAAAGCCAGGAAAATGGAAAAAAAATGCTCAAACAGGATAACTTCCACACATACGACAAAATTTTGAATTAGCATCAATGGAATACTGACAAAACGGACACTTGCGTGATAAAGTGTGCAGTGTATGTGGTGCGGCATAATATTTTCTATATGTGGTGTAATAGTGAAGTGATTCCTTTGTTCTTATCTTAACCTTGTCTGAATCTTGAATCTCTTTTGTTTTTAAATTAAACATCTCATCTGAGATTAACGAATCAAACAATGTCACAAGGCCAGATGTGCCAGCCCCATCCTGCATAGGAGATTTATCTCTCCAGACAATTGATTTTGGGATTTTTTGTTCAAATGTTTTACGCAGTATCCACTTGCCATATTTTTTACCCCCTTCTTCTTTAATTTTCATATTTATTGGCAGTTTTTCTGCAAACTTTCTTACCTTGTCATCTAGGAATGGGAACTCTACTTTTACTCCAAGTGCATCTCCTATCTTTTCTGTTGGAAAATGCATTACTTTCCAAATACGTTCAAGATCTTTTTGGGCATCTTCATCGTTTTTTCTTAATAAAAAATTATACCCAGCAAAGAGCTCATCTGCTCCATCTCCTGTAATTATGCTTGTAAAGCCTTTTTCCTTGGCGGTACTTAGTGCAATATACATAACAATTGCATTTCTAATCTCAATATCATTGAAAATTTTTAATATCTTTATTGTTTCTTCGATGCCCTTTAACAACTCTTCAGTAGTTACAGTTTTCAGGTATAATGTAAAATCAAAGTTCTTTGCAATCATCTGACAATAAGTTAGATCAGTTGCAAGAAAGTCCTTTGCGATTACTGAAATAGATGTAATTTTTTTTCCTTTAAGATAATATGCAAGTATGCTACTATCAAGACCTCCTGAAAGAGAAATACACTCTGATCTGCAGTTTAACGTAGAATTTTTAAGAAGATCATATATCTCAGAAGAAAAATTTTCCAACATTTTTAATTCAGCGCAGTCAAATTAAGTTTTGATCTCGTTATTATGTTAGCTTCAGCTATAAACCCAATCAAATCTTGTTTAACTAGAACTTTCCATTAGTTCATTGTTTTGATTAGTAGCTTTAAATATTTTAGAAATAAACTGCATACATGTTACTTCCAGCAGAAATCGAATCAAAGACACTAATCCCGGCACTTCGAGCAATTTTGGCAAAAAAACTAGCAGAGACTCATAAGATTAGAGAAGATGAAATCTCAAAAATGTTGGGTGTTACTCAAGCTGCAATTAGTAATTATATCAGAGGCACACGAGGTGATCCAAAACTAATTACAAAATTATTATCTGAAGGGCAAGTTGCAAAGATGATTGATGAGATTAGTGATAACCTTGCATCAAACATGGCATACACCCCAGCAAGTCTTTCAAAATTTATTGGATTATGTAATTATATCAAATCCAGCTTGTTAATTTGTGATATACATCACAATTTAGAATCACATATAGATGAAACTATATGTAAAGAATGTGAAAACATGCTTCTAAAAGGACCAGGAAGCGTATACTAGAATTTTCATTTTGACAAAATAATTTCAATTGTTGAAAGCATTTTTCCTATGCCATTTGGAATCTCGCTATCTACGGTAATGTTTTGAATCTGTGAATTTCCTTTCAACATCTTTTCTGTTATTATGTTTGCTATCGCAACCGCGGTTGGTATCGTAGTTCCCTTTGCCTTAATAATCACCTCACCTGTTTTTCCAAACAATTCCATCACTTCAAGTACATTTTTCATGACATTTTCATCACGAACAACAAAAACATTTTTGTGAAAACCTACCTTTTCATCTGTTATAATCGACGTAATTGTCAGATCTGTATCTGCCATGAGTGATTGATCACAAGAATTTTTTCTTTTAAATTTTATCGATGATTCATCCATTAATCAAAATATTCGACCGGAATATTTTGATAATCTCCATTTGGGAGTACCCTTCTAACAGTAATTGGGATTGCTTTTTGCTCTAGCTCTTCCATAGCTATATCAAGTGATGTTCTTGCGTTTTTTGGAATTGGTATAAACGGTGGTGCGCCAAGTGAAAGTTGTAGTGCTCTTGCTCCCATGATTCTTGCTTTTTCAAATCTTGTTAGAGTCGGAGGCCCAATCTGCACTTTTACTTTTCCTGTAGGAAGCATTTCTTTTGGTTCATGCACAGGATCAATCTCAATAACCTCTCGTTCTTGAATCACCTTGCATTCTTTGTCAATCTGATCTTTTTCCTTTTCTGAAATCTCTTTGCCCGCTTCTCGGACTTTTCTGTAGGCCGTTATCGCATCAGTAACCTGTTGCGCTACGAGTGGTTCTTCTTCAACTTCTTGAATTACAGGTGCTGCAGGTTCTTCTTCAACTTCCTCAGTTTCTTCTAGTACTACCTCTTGATCATTTGCCTCAGACAAGTGTCAAAAACTTGCAAAACCCGTTATATATTCCAAGCCAACTTTACGATTAAATAATGATCTTCAACACCTGTCGAAGTGGAGCCAGATTCTGTATCAAAAATAAAACTTGTCCTTGAGATTAAAGGAAAGGCAAAGCTTGACTGCGAGCTAAAACGTCATCTTTCTCCGCGTACTGTTGGAATAATATCAAGGAAATTACCTCTTGAGGGAAATGCACATCTTTTAACAAATGGAATTGCCTATGTTGAATCATCAATAGAATCTGGAGTTGAAAGACAACGAAAAGAGTTCAAAAAAGGAGACATTGCGTTTTTGCCAAACAATGGAAGCATTTGTTTTTTCTTTGAAGACACAACATCTGCCAAAGCTATGAGCCCGCTTGGAAAAATTATCTCAAACATAGACGCATTAAAAGACGTAAAATCAGGAGATATTTTTTTGCTTTATCCAGCTACTGGCTGATATATGTGGTGTCCACTATAGCCGCCTATCTTTTTAACAGCACCTGAATTAACTAACCTTTTCAAATATGAGTTGGCAGCAGAAATTTTCACACCTGTCTGCCTTGCAAGTTCTTGAACAGTAAGAACTTTGGCGCTTTTAATGAACTTCATTGCTTGTTCTTCATTTACTATAACAGAAATTTCAGATTTTGATCCCTCTGATTTTTCATGCTTTTTGCCTTTTTTCTTTGCTCCAGATGTTTTTGATGCCTCATCTGTTTGTGATTTTTCTTGTTGTGCTGGAGATTTTTTCTTTGCGCCACCCATTGAGTGATTTTGCGTTTAATCCTATTTATAAACGGTTTACGGCATACAAATTATCAAATCTTGTTTGCTAATTGTTTTTGGGTTTAATGTTTACAACAAGAATTTATCAAGGATTCAACTTGCGTTTATTTCAAGTATAAATAATATAATGTAAAAGAAACATTATGGGAGTAATTGCCAAGGGTGCAAAGTGTACTGTTGAAGGATGCAGCAATGATGGAGTTCGTTCCTTAAACACGACCAAAGTTGAAAATGCAGGCTTGCGTGTTTCATCAGGCAACAAAAAATCCGTATTATGCAAAGAACATTACAAACAATGGAAAAAAGAGACTAAAGAGGACAGGGAACTAGAACGTGCAAGATATGACCGATTCTAGCTATCGTTGATGTTGTTTTTGTAATTTTCTTGTAGTCTTAAAAAAATCACGTTGAAGCTTGTCATAGTAAGAATCTATTTTTTTGTATAGGCGTTTTGGTTTTCGTTTTTTATGTTTGCTTAGAACATACCACGCAAGTATTGGAAATGCTATAGTGGAATCAGCATAAACCGTTACAGTGTCCTCATGTGCATCCTGAACCTTTCCCCAACTCTTTCCTTCCTCAAGTGTTGCACCAGACAGTCCACCAGTATCCGGCCGTGCATCTGTAATTTGAATAATATAGTCTTGACCTCCGTCATTTCTTCTTAAAATCTGGTCCAATAGTGGACCTGTCTGTTGTGCAGTATTTTTTGGAACCCCGCCTCCTAGTTCTAAAATTCCTGACTTTTTTGAGTTATACAGGATTGCAGCCTGTTCTAGTATCTCTTTTGTAAAATCATGGTGGTAAATCTGGTTGTGTAATCTATGATATGCCATGTTTAATGCCACTGAAGAATCACTCAAAGTTCCAATATACACTGGGACATCATAGTCATATGCACTAACGATAAAGCTTCGTTCTGGATGTTTTGATTTTTCTTTGCTGATTTTTCCCATTATGTTACAAAGTTTTGCGCTGGTAAATGACTCGTTTACTAAATTTGTCTTGAACATTTTTTGAACAATTTGGTCTTCTGCTTCAAGCGTTTCATAATATTTGATGTACACATCTCTTATCCGGACAATCTCTTTTTCATAAAGGACCATGTCGTCTACATCAAAGTGTCCCTGTTTTATTGGGAGGCCCCATGCAAAATGATCTTCATGGTATACATTTGCACCAGTTGTGATTATCCAATCAACAAAACCTCGCTCAATTAATGATTTTATTATGCCACCAAAACCAACAGGTGTCATTGCACCAGCAACTGTAAGGCATATTGTGGCATCCTGTTGAATCATTTTTGAATATACTTTTGCCGCCTCTCCTAGTTTACGTCCATTATATCCAGAACCGGCATAAACTTCGATCAAATCCTCGATTTTCATTTTTGGATCAAGTTTTATGTGAGGAATGTTTTTTCCACGGAAATGATGATGATCCATTGATGAAAATTCTCTTGTCTAGGAGTAAATAATACTTGCGAATAGACCTAGATTATTATAAAAGAAATATTTTGGAATTGTTTTACAAAAAACTATCATGAAAATTATTGATTTAACAAATCCACAACGAGTAAGCCGAGTGCCTGATAAAAAAATAACACTACTGTCATCAGGAAATTATATCGAACAAGGCTTTCAGATCAAAACTATCCAGCTAAGACTTTACATTGAAAAAATCGATGAAAAACTAGGCCCTTTTTCATTAATTACCACACTTGTAGAGACAGACAAGGGCTCAATTGAGATGTTATATGATGAAGGATATCGCGGGGCAGACATGCTTGAGCAAACTGCTGACTTTTTAAAATCACACCTTGGATTATCTAGTTTGATTTTGCGTTCTGTAATAGCGTTAAAAGAAGCAAGCAAAAAACAGAATACACAATAACATTTAATTCAATTACATATTCAGTGTCAAAATATGCGGATTTTACAATTACACTGCGATAATATAGAATATAATCCAATAAAAAAAGAGATTTCTGCAGCAGAAGATATTGATCCTAAACCAAAACGATTCGAAGAAATCGTAGTGGCATTTGTTGCAGTTGAAGAAGATGACGATAAAATAGTGGCAGCAAATGCTATCTTGCAAATTAAAGACTCGATGAAAAAAATTGGCTGCCAAAAACTTCTATTATATCCATATGCACATCTAAGCTCAACTCTAGCGTCTCCAAATACTGCACTTTCTGTCTTAAAAGAAATGGAATCTCTTGCATCTGATCTAGAAATATACCGTGCCCCGTTTGGATGGACAAAATCTTACAAATTACAAGTCAAAGGACACCCATTAGCTGAAAATTCTAAAGTCATTACAAAGGAAAGTGTAGAGGACAGTTCGTCAACTGCGCTAAAAACTGAATCAAAAATCAAGTCATTTTGGCATATAATGACTACAGATGGAAAAATGCATGACATTGGCAGCTTTAATTTTTCAAAACACAAGAACTTGGAAGTTTTAGCAAAGTATGAAGCAGCAAAAAAAAGATCTGTCGATGAACCTCCGCCACATGTAAGGCTGATGAAAAAAATGGCAATTGCAGACTATGAACCAGCATCTGATTCAGGAAATATGAGATTTTATCCAAATGGCAGACTAATCAAATCATTAATCGAGCATTACGTAAATGAGAAAGTTCACGAGTATGGAGGATTAGAAGTAGAGACTCCGATAATGTATGACTCGCATCATCCAAGCCTTGAGAGTTATTTTAACAGATTTCCTGCAAGACAATATAACATAAACTCTGAAGGAAAACATCTTATTTTGAGATTTGCTGCATGCTTTGGCCAATTTCTTATGGCAACAGATTTCCAGTTGTCATACAAGACAATGCCGCTTAAACTCTATGAACTCACTCGTTACAGTTTTAGACGAGAGCAATCAGGTGAGCTAGTAGGCCTTCGACGACTGAGAGCATTTACAATGCCTGATTGTCATGCATTTTGCACAGATATGAAACAGGCAGTTGATGAATTTAGAAAACGATTTGACTTGTCACGTAATGTAATACATGGATTAGGACTAGAAGAATCTGACTATGAGATGGCAATACGATTTACTGAAGATTTTTACAATGACAATAAATCATTAATTGAAGAAACAGTCAAAAAAAATGGAAAACCAGTACTTGTTGAGATGTGGAAAGAAAAATTCTTTTATTTTGTCTTAAAATGGGAGTTTAACTTTATTGATAATCTAGGAAAGGCATCGGCACTTTCAACTGATCAAATCGATGTAGAAAATGGGCAAAGATACAACATTACTTTTGTAGATGAACAAAACAAACCTCAATTTCCAATAATTTTACATAATTCGCCAAGTGGAGCAATTGAGCGAGTAATTTACGCCTTACTTGAAAAGGCTGCAAAAGACTCTAGAGAAGGACGAAAACCCCACTTTCCATTGTGGCTTGCCCCTACACAAGTTAGAATAATCCCATTAAAGCCAGAATTTTTTGAATATTGTGAAAAACTAGCAGACAGTATAGGCAACAAAAACATTCGCGTTGACATTGATGATAGAAACGAAAGCATTGGAAAAAGAATAAGAGATGCAGAAACTGAATGGATACGATACAGCCTAGTCATTGGCGAAAAGGAGATAAGCTCTAAAAATCTCAATGTTAGAGATAGGGAATCAGGTGCGGTAAAGGAAATATCAATGGATGATTTTGTTTTAGAGATTCAAAAGCAGGTTGAAGGAAAACCATCCTCACCACTTAATTCTGCAAGACATGTGTCTGAACGACCTCAAATCATGGTATAATGGTGTCTGAAAATGAGTTACCTTGATCTATATCTAAACAAAAATCCGTTAATTACTAGCCCCAATGAGGGAGGCGAGTTTTCAGCGATAGTATATGGGATACCGTTTGATTCTACACATTCGTTTAGACCCGGAACAAGATTTGGTCCTGATGCAATAAGAAGTTCATTTAACAATATTGAACTTTTTATGCCCCAGTTCAACGTCGACTTGGAATCAACAAATATCCAAGATCTAGGAAACACTGCACATACAGTAGTTGCAACATATATGCTAGACATGGTTTCAAAAATAACAACAGAACTTATTTCAAAAAACAAGCAACTAATAATTTTGGGTGGTGAACATCTAATAACATTAGGTACGTATCCATGTTTCCCAAAAAATACAGGATACATAGTATTTGATGCACATTATGATTTACGTGATGAATACGCCAATACTAAACTAAGTCATGCTGCATACTTGCGACGTATAATCGAAAAACAAGGCTCGGATACAATTACTCATGTTGGAGCAAGATCCTATGTGAAAGAAGAACTCGCATTCAAAAAAGAACATAACGTCAAAAGCATCTCAAATATGGATATAAGAGATGGAAAAGCCGTTAAGCTGATCAAAGACACTGCGTCCGTTTTTGATAAATTGTATGTTAGCATAGATTTGGATGTCTTAGATCCTGCCTTTGCTCCAGGCGTTGGCAATCCTGAGGCTGTAGGAATAACATCAAGAGAATTATATGATATGATATGCGCACTTGAAGACAAAAACATTATTGCAGCAGACATTGTTGAACTGTGCCCAGCATTTGATAATGGTTCTACGGCAGCCATTGCTGCAAGATTAATGTCTGCAATTATTGCGATGAATATTAAATGAAAATTTACTCATTATTTCTTATATATTCATAAACATTAGCTGAGTTCAATGTTAAACAACTTGAGGGATTCACTTCAGCCTCACTTAGAAAAACTTGGACGTGGGTTTTCATCAACTGGTTTATCGGCAAATGTCTGGTCTGCAATAGGGCTTGGATTTGCTTTTACGTCAGCTATAGTCTATGGATTACAATTAGAGTACTCTTTGATATTTGGTGGAATACTTCTTCTAGTCTCAGGATTTTTTGATATTGTTGATGGACAAGTAGCCCGATTTACAAAAACAATCTCACAAAAAGGCGCCTTTCTTGATTCCATATTTGATAAAATCGCTGAAGTTGCAATTTTTCTTGGAATTTTAATTGGAAATTATGCTGAACCATATTTGGTATTTTTAGCAATTACACTTTCACTACTTGTTAGCTATACTCGTGCAAGAGCAGAGTCTGTTGGAATCAAACTTCAGGGTATTGGCATTGGAGAAAGAGCAGAACGTTTACTTGTTATTGCAATAATAGGCATAGCTAGCTTTATGCAATATGCTGTGATAATTGTTGTAATAATAGCAGCAATTACCTTTATTCAACGAGTTATCGTAACTACAAAACGCTTTAGTTAGTCAGTATAGTCTGCCGCGGTCTCGTCTACTTGCTTCTGATCGAATCTTTAGTATGCCAAAGTGAATTGCACATGAAATGCAGTACCATTTTAGTACACGTGGTGCTGCAATGTATGCACCTTGTGCCCTGAGCTCTTTTGCAAGGCTGTGCTCAACGAGATTTAATCGTGATGTTACTTTTTTTGCCTTGTCCCTTGGAACAGAAGCGCCACAGTTTGTGCATTGGATGCGGCCTGCAGAACCTTTTCCGCCTTTCTTGCGTCCTCTACTTGCACGTTTTAGTGGCATGCTGATTACATCAAACCCATCTTTATAATATGTTGTACTGAGAAAATGCAGTAAAAGTTACTCAAAAAAACTGCTTTTTGCTACTAATTCCTGTGCCAAAGATTTAAGCAACTTTGGCATCCCATAAACTATGAGGGGGTTATGTCATACCTGCTTGACCTCAAATGTAGAACTAGTAGTATTCAAAGGGCAAATTTTATGCAAATCATGTTTTGAAAAAATGAAGACAAAAAACTAAATCAAGGAAAATTTTCTGATTACAAATGAAACTAGATATTTTCTCACATTGTACTATTGATACAATTGAATTTGATGACTCTGTAACCGAGCAGGTAGGTGGTGTTGCATGTTATGGTGGGCTTACTGCAAGAAAACTAAAGTTTGATGTTAACCTTCATACTAAATTTGGTCCTGATTTTTCATATAATGAATATCTTACAAAAAATAAACTAACATATGAAAATGCACAATCAAACAAACCAACAACAAGGTTTACAATCAAATTATCGGAGGCAGATAGAATGATGTATCTCACAAATACATGTGAGGCTATTGAATATAGGAACTCAAAAGCAGACGGCTTTTTGGTAAGCCCCGTATTTGATGAAATATCTGCCGAAGTATTTGAAAATTTAAAAAAAGATTGTGATTTTATTTTTCTTGATCCACAAGGATTTTTGAGAAGAGTTGATACGGAAAAAAAAGTATTTCTTGAAAAAACAAACATCAATCTTTCAAAAATTAATGCTATAAAGCTAAGCTATGATGAAATCAGGACATTAGCTAATGGTGCAACAGTTGATGATATGAAAAGCATACAAAAAATGGGGGTCAAGCACATACTTCTTACACACAAAAAGGAAATTTCACTTCTTGTAAATGATAGGATTTACTCTATTACCTTGCCAAATAGCGAAATATATGATACAACAGGACTAGGGGATATTTTTTTCACTACGTTCTGTTGTACTTTATTAAAGGAAAATGATTTTCTTTGGGCATTATGTTTTGCCGGAGGTGCTGCTCAGGCAGCACTTGACACAAAAGAATTTGGATTAAAAAAAATCCCAGAAAAAAACAACATTGAAACAAACGGCTCTTATTTCTATAATACTGTAAAGTTCAAACAAGTTTAGGCTTTTATTGTACATATTCTTGTATTTGCACTATGCAAGTTGGCATAGCAGGAACAGGGCTAAGTGAAGCTACTGCAAAAATGATAAAAAAAGAGCTAGACGAACGTGACATTACATCTTTTTACGTATCAACAAAATCAAAACTACAAGATATTGATTGTATAGTAGTTCTAGGTGGAGATAAAGGTGTTCGAAATTACTTTCATAAAAATCCTGATTCTACAATTCCAGTATTTGGCATAAGTGAATCAGAATCAAGCGGTTTTCTGGCACAAATTGATCTAAAGGAATTTCCAGCTTATGTAACTCGATTAAAAAAACAAGATTACAAAGTAGAAGAAGTGCCAAGAATTAGTGTAAAGATAGACGGAAAGGCAGTATACCCGGTACTAAATGATGTTGCTGTTTTTGCATCAAAGAGTGCAATGCTAATGGAACATGTCTTGCGTGTAAACGGCGAAGAGGTGTGGCATGATAACAGTGACGGGGTGATAATATCTACGCCTATTGGATCATCTGCATATTCAATGTCTGCTGGGGGGCCTGTAATTTTTCAAGATTCTCCAGTATTTGGAATTATATCAGTAAACTCACTTGATGTTACACGCAGGCCACTTGTTGTCTCAAATACCAGTCTGATCGAAATCGATGACATCTCTGCAAGAATTTATTGTGAGGTTGTTTTGGACGGAATTGATCGATTCAGAGTCAACAAGGCAGTAGAGGCAACAAAGTTTGTTCCATCTGCCTACCTGATACGAATGAAAAAAGATTCTACAGCAGTTTCTGCACTTGCAAAAAAAGTCAAGCTAGCTGAAGAATTATTTAGCATGCCACCAAGCTCAAAATTGCTTCTAAAGATTTTAGAATATGAGGGGGCAATGACACAAAAAGAATTGGCAACAAAGACGCTTTTGCCAGACAGAACAGTACGACTTGCACTTAGCCACCTATTGGAAAAAGGCTATGTGAAAAGAAAGATCTCTATGCGTGATGCAAGGCAAAAAATTTACGAGATTGCAAAACTGGGCTAACTATTAGAAGCTGCTCTTACAAACGCTTCAAATGATGCTTCAGGAAATCCAGGCCTGCTACTAAATTCTGGATGAAATTGTACTCCAAGGTAAAATTTATGCGAAGGAATCTCCAATATTTCCATTCTTTTACCTCCATCACTTTCAGCTGAAAAACTCATTCCCTTTTTCGTTAGCTCACCTAAGTATTCTTTATTGATTTCATATCTGTGTCTGTGTCTTTTAGTAATTAGATTTGATTTGTAGATTTTATGTGCAAGTGAATTTTCCTTAACGTTAATTTGGTTTGCTCCTAGTCGTAATGATCCTCCCATGTTTGATACATTCTTTTGCTCTGGCAGCAAGTCAATTATTGGATGTTTTGTTGTTGGTGCAATTTCAGTAGAGTTTGCATCATCAAAATTACAAGCATGTCTTCCAAACGCAACAGCAGCAAGCTGAAATCCAAAACAGATTCCAAGATAAGGAATATTTTTTTCACGTGCAAAATTCGCTGTTTTTATTATTCCTTCAGAACCCCGCACCCCAAATCCACCTGGAACCAAAATGCCATCAAACTTTGCTAAATTCTCAATGTTTCCATTTAATGTTTCAGAGTCTATCCACTCAATAGATACTGTCTTTCCAATCTTTGCCCCTGCATGTACTAGTGCTTGGTTTACGCTGACATAGCTATCTGCCAAGGTAACATATTTTCCAACCATTGCTATGCTTACTTTATTATCTACAGGTTGCAGTGATTTTACAACAGAATCCCATTTATCCCAATTAGCAGATGCATTTACAAGTCCTATCTTTGCAAATTTTTTAAAGATTAGATCCACTATACCTTGGTCGTATAATGTCTGTGGCACCATGAAAATTGATGGAACATCATGGCATGAGAAAACCTCATTAACAGAAACATTTGAAAACAAGGCAATTTTTTTCTTGGCGACATCTTGTAGTGGAGTTGTGCATCTTACAGTAAGTATATCTGGTTGAATACCTATTCTTCGTAATTCTTGAACGCTATGTTGTGTTGGCTTTGTTTTTTGTTCGCCAACAACATCAAGTGAGGGTGCAAGTGTAACATGTACAAAAAAAACAGTTTGAGGTCCATCTTCGACACGCATTTGTCTTAGCGCTTCAAGGAAAGGAAGGCTCTCAATATCTCCTACTGTTCCTCCACATTCGACTACAAGCATATCGAGATTTTCGTCTTTTGCGATTTTGCGTATGCGATTTTTTATCGCATCAGTTACATGAGGAATTATCTGTACACAGGCACCAAGGTATTCCCCTTTTCTTTCTGCCTCTATTACACTTGAGTATATCTGGGCAGTTGTAATATTGTGTGATTTAGGTATGTTCTGGTTTAGAAATCGCTCATAGTTTCCTATATCCATGTCACATTCGCCGCCATCTTCGGTGACAAACACTTCGCCATGTGCTATTGGATTCATCGTTCCTGCGTCATAGTTTAGATATGGATCAATTTTGACGCATGAAACCTTTTGATTAGATAATTGTAATAGCTTTGCAATAGATGATGATACTACGCCTTTGCCAAGGCCAGACATAACCCCGCCTGTTATGAAAATAAATTTTGTCTGCACATATGGGTATGAAGAATCCTGTTTTTAATCGTTTTCCAAAAGAATTGTTTTAATTTGGAATTTATGATTTTGTTGCCTGCTTTAGTTGTCTAGTAAAGGAAGCAAGCCTTGATTCTATTTTGTTAGATTGGGTATTTTCAATAAGCCTCAAAAATGCACTTCCTACTATTACTGCATCTGCGCCTAGCGACACAAAACGCTTGACATCGCTAGCAGATGATACGCCAAAACCTACGCCTACAGGAATTTTCCCACTGACAATTTTTTTTGTGTTTTTAACTGCATTGATAGTATATTTTTGAATTTTTCCCTGCATTCCAGTGATTCCATACATAGAAACAAGATACAAAAATCCAGTTGTTGCCTTTGTGATCTTTTTTATTCGATCTTTACTGGTATTTGGCGATACAAGAAAGATCGTATCAATATGATTTTTTCTTGCAGCCTTGATATACTCACTTGATTCCTCAATTGACATATCCGGCAGTATGATTCCATCAAGCCCTAACCTTTTTGCTTTTGAAAGAAACTTGTCGTAACCATAACTATACAAAATGTTTGTGTATGTCATTAGCACTAGTGGAATCTTTGTTTCGCGTCTAATTTGTTTTAAAATTTTAAAAAATTTTTCAAGTTTTGTACCCTTGTTTAATGATATAGTACTAGCATTTTGTATTACTGGTCCGTCTGCTAACGGGTCAGAAAATGGAAAACCAAGTTCAATTATGTCAGCTCCGCCTTGAATCAAACCACGGATAGCTGAAACTGTATCTTTTTCATTTGGATATCCTGTCATCAGGTATCCAATCAACGCCTTTTCGTTTTTGGAGTAAAGCTCCTTAAATTTATCTTGAATTCTTGACATTTTTCTTTAGATATTCTTCGACTACTTCAACGTCCTTATCCCCCCGTCCGGACAAAGTAACAACAAGTGAATCTGATTTTGATCTAGTTTTTGCAATTTTTATTGCCTCTGCTACTGCATGTGCAGACTCTAAGGCAGGAATTATTCCTTCACTTCGTGTAAGTAATAGAAATGCATCGATTACTTCATCATCTGTAGCACTGCGATATCTTACACGTTTTGTATCCTTTAGATACGCATGTTCTGGTCCTACGCCTGGATAATCTAGCCCAGCTGAGATGCTATGTGTTTCTTTGATCTGGCCTTCTTTGTCTTGTAGCAAATACGTCATCATACCATGTAAAATTCCTCTACTTCCGGCGTTTAGTGTTGCAGAGTGATAATTTGTTCTAAGACCATGTCCTGCAGCCTCTACTCCAATCATTTCTACGTCATCATCTAGCATTGGGTAAAACGTACCTATGGCATTAGAGCCCCCTCCAACGCATGCAATTACTGCATCAGGCATTTTTTTTGTGATTTCTTTCATCTGTTTTTTTATTTCTTTGCCAATTACAGCTTGAAAGTCTCTTACCATCATAGGATATGGATGTGGACCCACTGCAGAGCCTAACAGATAGTATGTTGTTTCTACATTTGTAATCCAGTCGCGTATTGCTTCATTTATTGCGTCTTTGAGAGTTTGAGATCCTGATTTTACTGGATGAACCTTTGAACCCAAAAGATTCATTCTAAAAACATTTAGCTTTTGTCGGATTGTGTCTTTGTATCCCATATAGACTTCGGATTTTATACCAAGACATGAACAAGCCATAGCTGTTGCTACGCCATGTTGGCCTGCCCCGGTTTCTGCAATAACCCGCTTTTTTTTCATCTTCTTTGCAAGAAGGGCCTGACCAAGGGTGTTATTGATTTTATGAGCTCCTCCATGAAGAAGATCCTCTCTTTTCAAATAGATTTTTGCGCCACCAACTTTTCTGGTTAAATTTTTTGCAAAGTAAAGTGGAGTTGGCCTTCCAGCATAGCTTTTAAGATAATAATCTAGTTCTTTTTTGAAATCTTTATCATTTTTGAATTTGAGATAGTTTTCTTCCAATTCTTCGATTGCAGGAACCAAGGTTTCAGGGACATATTTGCCTCCAAACTCCCCAAATCTGCCATGTTTTGGAAATATTGTCTTCATAACGCGTTCACCAATTGTCTCACAAATGTTTCAATATTATCGCTTTTCATTACGCTAGAGCCTACAAGAAAAGCACTTGCACCACAGTCATGTAAAAATCGTATATCATTAGGAGATTCTATTCCACTTTCTGATAAAATTATTCTTGATTTATCAAATCCATCAAGAACAATTTTTGTGGTTTTTATGTCTAAATCAAGAGTGTCAAGGTTTCGATTATTGATGCCAATTAGGTCTGCGTTGGTTTTAAGCGAGTTTTTAAACTCAGTTTTTGTGTGTGATTCTATTAGAACTCTAAGGTTTTTTTTATGAGCATAATCCACATACTCATCAATTTCTCTTAGATATCTATTATCAAAGAGCGATTCTATGAGCAGAATATAGTCGGCTCCTAATTTTTGTGCCGCTTCGATTTGGATCTTGTCTATGATAATATCTTTCATTAGCAATGGCACCTTCACATTTTGTCGTATATTGATAAAAAATTCTGGAGATCCATCAAAAAGATATGGTTGAGTAAGTACTGACAAGCCAATTGCCCCCCCTCTTATCATTGAATTTGCTATTACAATTGAATCTGAGGTGGTACGAATTTTTCCCAACGACGGAGAAGAAAATTTTACTTCAGTAATGATTGGTGCATGATTGCTATTTTTGATTAAATCAATTAAATCCATTTGAGATTTTTGTAATTTTTCAGCGATTTCATAAACTCCTTCATCAATTGCTTTTTGAGAATTTTGAATCAATTTTTGCAATACGTTTTTCATTATGTTTTTAACTCCTTTAACACGCTTATGTTGCCACAAAATGAGATGAATTCTCTGAATAGCTTGTATGCTTTGTCACTTTGTAATGTGTCTAGTGCAATATTTACTGCAGATGAGAAATTGTCAGCTATATTTGCAACAATCAAGCCACCAGCTGCATTAAGTGCGGTAGTTTCTATCATTGTTTTGCTTGCAGAGCCGTTTAGAACTGATATAAAAGCATTAATCGCGCTTTCTTTTGATGTTACCTGAAGTTGTTTAATTTCAGATTTTTTAAGACCGACTACTTGTGGATCTAAGATAAATGTTTGAATTTTTTTATTTTTTAATAAACATACATGATTTTTTGCTGTAGTAGATAGTTCATCTAGCCCATCTATTGATCTTACAGCCATTATTGTCTCTGAGTTTTTTTTCTTTAACAAGTTTGGGATGCGTTCAAGAAAATCTTCTGAAAAAACACCAATCAGTTGATTTTTTACGTTTGCGGGATTGCATAATGGGCCAAGTAGATTAAAGGCCGTTCTTGTGCCAATCATTTTTCGTGCTTTGGCCACATTTTTCATTGCGGGATGGAATTTTTGTGCAAACATAAAACCCATCCCAAATTTTTCAATAATCTGCGTAATTCGTTCAGGTGATGCATCTAGATCATAGCCAAAATACTCAAAAATATCTGCACTTCCGCATACGCTTGATACTGCACGATTCCCATGCTTTGCTACCGCTCCACCAGAGGCGGCAATCACAAATGCGGCTGCAGTGGAGATGTTAAATGTCATCATACTGTCTCCGCCAGTACCGCATACGTCAATGAGTGTAGTTTTACATTTTGGAGATATTCTAGTTGCAAATTTTTGCATAACATCTAACATTGCAAGTAGTTCATCATCAGTTTCGCCTTTTATGGCAAGATTTTTCAAAAAATTTGCAGTATCTTCGTCTGATATTTTTCCACCAAGAATATCATTCATGCCTTTTGACATTTCATCATATGATAGATTAGATCTTTTTTCCAATTTTGTGGTAAACATTGTAATCATTTTTGGATCATCTTCAAAAAGTTACTAAGAATTTTCTTGCCTTCTACTGTCATAATTGATTCTGGATGAAATTGCACTCCTTCAATTAGGTATTCTTTATGCCTAACCCCCATTATCTCACCATCATCTTCAGCTATTGCAGTGATTTTTAATGAATCAGGAATTATCGTTTTGTCTCCAACTAGTGAATGATATCTAGTTGCACGAAACGGGTTTTTTACTCCCTCAAAGATTGTGTCATCAAAGTGTTTAATCGGACTTGTCTTGCCATGTCGTACATTTCCTGCATTTACTACTTTACCGCCAAAGGCATGAATAATTCCTTGATGCCCCAAGCAAATTCCAAGTATTGGTATTTTTGGCCCAAGCTGTGTAAT
>Ga0209109_10000614_pt1 | contig 19380 bp, 20 predicted proteins | sample Rifsed10ft2_FD_184004 | JGI IMG/M metagenome (GOLD analysis project Ga0209109, IMG submission 184004) | Soil microbial communities from Rifle, Colorado, USA - sediment 10ft 2 (version 2) | ecosystem: Environmental > Terrestrial > Deep subsurface > Rock core/Sediment | place: Rifle, Colorado... | reverse complement strand
GTCGAGGACGATCAGGTCGAACGGCTGCCGGCCCGCGAGGGCAAGGGCTTCGGTGCCGGTGGCCGCGGGCACGCACGCGAACCCCTCGACGTTGAGGTGCAGGCAGACCAGGTCGCGGATGTGCGGCTCGTCTTCGACGACCAGCACGGTGCGGCGCGGCTCGGACGCGCGTTCCACGCCTTCGATCGTAGGCCACGCCGCGGCGGGTTCCAAAGAAGCCTCCGCCTGTCACCAAAGTTTCACAATTGCGCCACCCGCCGGCCACCGGCGTCACGTCCAATAGGACAGATACAGAACGGAGGTATGCCCATGATTCGTCGTTGGCACGTCGTCACACTCGTTGCACTCGTGGCCGTCATGCTGGCCGGCGCGTTCGCCTACGCGCAGGGTCCAGGATTCGGTGGAGCCCGTGGCCGGGGCCCCGGAGGACGCCTCGGCGGGCCGGGCGCCGGTCTGCCGCTCGGTCAGCTCGACCTCCTGCCGCTTCGCCCGATCTCCCGACTTCGCCTCCTTGCGCACGCGTTCGAGGCGCCGGTCGACGTGCTCGCGATCGGCGACGATCAGCTCGAGCCTGAGCGTCTCGAGATCCGCCAAAGGGGCGACTTCCCCGGAGAACCCGTCCAGCACCGCGAGCAGCGCATCGGCTTGCCGGAGCTCCCCGGGGATCTCCGCTCGCCCGGGAACGTCGACGATCCTGATCGCGGCTGGGGTTACCTTCTTCGAGCCGACGACGTGCGCGAGCCGGTCGAGCCGGTCGTCGGCGATCACGGCCATCCCGAGGTTCGGCTTCTGCGCGACGTCGGCGTAGGCAGTCACCTGCGCGCCCGCGTGCGTCAGTGCGTTGAAGAGCGTCGTCTTCCCGGAGTTGGGAAGGCCGACGATGCCGACCCGCAGTGCCATCGTGCGCTACGAGGTATCGAACCCGACCCGCGTCTCGCGGGCAAAGCGCTTCGCGTAGAGCACCCGCGAGAGGACGAGGAGAACGAGGCCATCCTCCGTCTGCAGCTCGACCGTCGCGACCGCGCCGGCGCGAAGCGCGGCATCGAGCGAGTCGGCGCTCGCCGGCGAGACCAGGGCGCTCAGGATCTGCCCGCCGTCGAGACCGACCTCGATCCGTACGAGATCGTCAGCCACTCGCAACCACCTCCGTGAGAACACCGTGGACGGAATCGGGATGGACGAACGCGACCTCGAGCCCGAAGAGGCCCTTCCTCGGAACCCGGTCGATGAGCTGTACGCCCGCCGCCTCGAGCTCGTCGAGAGTCGCCATGAGGTCATGCGTCGCGAGCGCAACGTGGTGCATCCCCGGGCCGCGTCGGGCGAGAAAGCGGCCTACGGGCGTGTCGTCGCCGGTCGGAGTGACGAGCTCGATACGGCTCTCGCCGACGAGCATCGACGCGGCCTCGACGCCCTGCTCGTCGAGCGGCTCGCGGCACTCGAGTCGCGCGTGGAAGAGCCGCTCGTACGTCGCGACGGCCTCGTCGAGATCGGTCACCGCGAGGCCGAGATGATGGATTCCCCGCACCGGCGCGATGCTACCCGCGGGTCTAATCGCGCATCGGGAGGGCGCGCACCGTGCCGACCGTCTCGGACGACTGCGACTCGGGTATGACGTCGGCGAGCAGCGCCTCGAGCTCGGACCGATCCAGGGTCTCCTTCTCGAGCAACGCCGCTGCGACTCGATCGAGCGTCGCGCGATGCTTGTACAGGAGACGCTTCGCCTCCTCGTACGCGTGGTCGGTGAGCCGAGCCTGCTCCGAGTCACGAAGCCTCTTCGTCTCCTCCGAGAGCGCGTAGTTGTCGGCCCGCATCGTTCGGGACGGCGCGACCTCGGACATCCCGAACTCGAACACCATGGAGCGCGCGATCTCGGTGACGCGCTCGAGGTCGTTCGCAGCGCCGTTCGTGATCCGCCCGAATACGACCTCCTCGGCGGCGCGACCTGCGAGGAAGACCTTCATGAGATCGACGAACTCCTCACGCGTGTGCATGTAGCGATCCTCGGTCGGTGTGTTGAGCGTGTACCCAAGCGCCTGACCACGGGACACGATCGTCGCCTTCTGCGCGGGAAAGAGGTCGCCTACGAGATGAGACATCACTGCGTGCCCGGCCTCGTGGTAGGCGAGGATGCGCTTCTCCTTCTCGGAGACGACGCGGCGCTGCTGAAGTCCGGCGACGATGCGGTCCATCGCCGCGTCGAAGTCGACCTGACGGATGTACTGCGCGTTCGAGCGGCCTGCGAAGATCGCCGCCTCGTTGCACAAGTTCGCGAGGTCGGCTCCCGTCAGTCCGGCGGTCTGCCGTGCGATGACGCCGAGGTCGACGTCCGGCGCGAGCGGCTTGTCGCGCGTGTGGACCAAGAGAATCGCCTCCCGGCCGGCGACGTCCGGGGCCGAGACGAGCACCTGCCGGTCGAAGCGCCCGGGCCGCAGGAGCGCGGGATCGAGATCCTGGAGTCGGTTCGAGGCCGCCATGACGACGACCTCGTCGCGCGCATTGAATCCGTCGAGCTCGACGAGCAGCTGGTTCAGCGTCTGGTCGTGCTCGCGGTGGAAGCCGCCGCCCATGCGCGCGGTGCCGACGGCGTCGAGCTCGTCGATGAACACGATCGCCGGTGCGTGCTTGCGCGCCTCTTCGAACAGCTTGCGGATCCGGGCGGCGCCGAGGCCGGCGAACATCTCGACGAACGACGACGCGCTCTGGGAGTAGAAGTTCGCTCCTGACTCGCTTGCCACGGCCTTTGCCACCAGCGTCTTCCCGGTTCCGGGAGGGCCGTGCAACAGGATCCCGCGCGGCACCCGCGCGCCGAGCCGCTCGAAGCGCTTGCGGTCGCGGAGGAACTCGACGACCTCACGGAGCTCCTCCTTCGCCTCGTCGAGGCCGGCGACGTCGTCCCACGACACCTCCACCTGCGAGCCGCGCACGACCGGCGCCGGCTTCGCCCGCGGCATGAACCGCAGCGTGTAGAGCAGCAGGAGGATGACGATCCCGAAGAACACGATCGGGAGCCACGTCAGGAGGGTGTTCTCGAGATCCACCTCCAGGCCTATCGGCAGCCCGTGAGGCGCGCTGAAGCGGCTACGCCGCGGGGCCCTCGAGCGCGAGACAGGCGTCGCGCGCTGCGTTCGCGACCTCGAGCTGATCGCCGGAGGGCTCGGCCGTCGACAGGTGCCGCTGGAGCTCGAAGCCCGGCCGTGCGAGCAGGCGCGCGAGCGGATGCCCGGGATTGCGGGCGACCCAGGAGAAGACCTCGACCGAGCCGCCGATCGCCCCAGCTGTGCCGACGAGCCGCGCGAGGCTCCGCGTGCCCACGGGAGCCTTCGACGCGACGACGTTCGCCGCAAGTGACGACGCGACCATCGGCGCGATGAGTTGCGAACCGCAGCGCGGGTGTTCCTTCGGCGCGGGCTCGCCGCCGTTCTCGTAGGTGCCGATGGAGATGTGCTCCGCTCCGTGATACGCCGCGAGGTCAGGGCCCCGGAGCGCGAGCGCGGCGGGGAGAAACGCAATTCCGGCCGCAGCGATCTCCCGCGTTCCGGCCGACAGACGCGATCGCCGGAGTGCGCGCGCAGCAACCGCCGTGCCGAGGATCGCCGCGAGCACGCTCGGGCGCTCGAACGGGAAGCGCGCCTGCGGGATCGAGCGTCGAACGGTCGGCAAGAGCGCGAATGCTTCCGCGAGAGCGATCGGTCCGCGCAGGATCGGCATGCGCTGCCGCGCGGCCGGCGCGAGGTGCGGCTTGCGGCCCGAGGCGACGTGGAGCGCACCGTCGTCGCCACGCACGGCACATCCCCACGAGGTCGGCCCGTGCACGAGAACGCCGTTCTGGAGCGCCATGCCGCCGAGCCTGACCGGTGCGTCGTCCACGCTCAGACCTTAGCTGCGAGGGCGCGGAGCGCGACCTGGAGCGCGTCGCCCGCAGGTCCACGACCGAGCGCGCGGGCGTCGACCTCGACGAGCGGCATGACTTCGCGCACCGACGATGAGGTGAACGCCTCCTCCGCCGCGAGCAGCTGCTCGAGTGGATACACCCCCTCCTCGACTCGGTACCCGCACTCTGGCGCGAGCCCCATGAGCGTCGCCCGAGTCACGCCCGCGAGTATCCCGAGGTCGAGTGACGGCGTGTACAGCGTGTCGCCGACCCGCCACCAGACGTTCGTGACGGTGCCCTCCAGGACGGTGTCGTCGGCGTCGACAAAGAGCGCCTCGTCGACTCCGCGACGGCGCGCCTCGGCCTCCGCGGCCATGTTCACCGCGTAGCTGGTCGACTTCACGCCGGGGAGGAGCCAGGGCGCAGACGCACGCACGCCAAGCAACGAGACCGCCGTCGCGCCGCGCTCCCGCACCGGCTCGATCCATTCCGGGATCTCGCTCAGCAGCGCCAGCGCCGAGGGGATGCCGCCAGCGGGGCCTGCCGTCCACACGAGACGAAGCGACGCATCGCCGTGGTTGGCCTTCGGGAGCACGAGGCCGACGAGCACCTGCAAGCGGCGCCTCTCGACCCCAGGAAGGCCGATGCTCGCCGCGGATGCAGTCAGCCGGTCGAGATGTGCCTCGAGCCGAAACGGGCGCCCGCCGTAGACGCGGAGAGTCTCGAAGGCCGCGCGTCCGCGAAGGAGCCCTTCGTCGTCGGCGCGGATGACGGGCTCAGTCGGATCGACGAGACCTCGACCGGTCACGGCCAGTGCGAGGACCGTCAAACGAGTGCCGCCTCGGGAACGGGGGAGCCGATTGCCTCGAGCAGAGGCCGTGCCTTGATCCACGACTCCTCGACCTCCAGCGCGGGGTCGGAGTCCCAGACGATGCCCCCGCCGACCCAGAGGTGGATCGTGCCGTCGGCGATGGCGAACGTGCGGATCGTGAGGACGAGGTCGAAGTCGCCGTTGCCGTAGATCCGGCCGATCGCGCCCATAGCCGCCCCGCGCCCGACCGGCTCGAGCTCTGCGATGAGATCCACCGCTGCGATCTTCGGCGCGCCCGTCACGGATCCGCCCGGGAACGTCGCTCGCAGGATCTCCGCGAAGCCGGCTCCGTCGCGCAGCGTCCCCTCCACGGTCGAGACCATGTGCTCGACGCCGGCCAGCTCGGACGACGCCATGAGCTCCGGCCAGCGCACCGATCCCGCCCTGCTCACGCGCGAAAGGTCGTTCCGCTCGAGGTCGACGATCATCACGTGCTCGGCGGCGTCCTTCTCCGACATGCGGAGCTCGGCTGCGGCGCCTCGTGGACGCGTGCCCTTGATCGGCATCGTCCAGATCCGGTCACCGCGACGAGCGAGAAAGAGCTCGGGCGAGGCCGAGACGACCGTCCAGCCGTCGCCCGCGAACGGCGCGGGATGGAGCGGTCGCAGCGGAGCCAGTCGCGACGCGAACGCACGCACGTACCCCGCGAACGGCGCCTCGAGGTGCTGCACGAGGTTGACCTGATAGACGTCGCCGCGCGCGATTGCTCCCCGAACCTCGTCGATCGCCGCTCGATACTCCGCTGCCGTCCACGTCTGCTCCCACGCCCCGATCTCGAAGGCGACCTTGTAACGGTCTGTTGCAAGGGCTTCAGGCAAGCCCAGCCGGCACGCGGCGAGCGGGAGCGCGGGGCACGGCTCAGGAGGAGGCGGCACGGTCGAGCGACGGATCGTCTGCGAGAGGCCGTATCCGAGGTAGACGTCCGCGACGAGGTCTTCACTACCCGGCGAGAAGACCCTGTGCTCCACAAGCCACTCCTCGATTCGCTCGAACGCTCCGTCCGCCTCACGGATCTCGAGGAGCTCGTCAGGCACGCGCATCCTCCGCAACGGCGCCGACGAGCTCTCGGTACGCGGCGGCCGGATCGTCGCTCCAGAAGATCGCGCTCCCAGCGACGAGGAGGTCGGCGCCTGCCTCGCGGGCGGCACGTGCCGTCGCGGAGTTGATCCCGCCGTCAACCTGAACGCGCACGTCGTCCGGGAGGAGCTCACGAAGTCGGGCGATCCGCTGGCGCGCCTCCGGCATGAACGCCTGGCCCGAGTACCCGGGATGGATCGACATGCAGAGCACGAGATCCACTCCATCCGCAGCCGCGACCGCGTCCTCGACTGCCGTCTCGGGATTGAAGGCGATGCCGACGCCCAGCCCGAGCGACCGCGCGTGAGCGACCGCCCCTGCCGGCTCGTCGCACACTTCGACATGGAACGTGACGCTGTCCCCGCCCGCCTTCGCGATCGCGTCGAAGTGCTTCTCCGGCTCCGCCACCATCAAGTGGCAGTCGAGACGCGCCCCCCAACCACGAACGAGTGGTGAGATCGACGCCGCGACGACAGGGCCGATCGTGATCTCGGGGATGAAGTGCCCGTCCCCCACGTCGACGTGGAAGACTCTCGCCCCCGCCGCACGGAGCGCATCGAGCTGCTCCGCGAGCCGCGAGAAGTCGGAGGCATAGATCGACGGCTCGATCTCGACCGTGTCGGCCCACTCGTCCCAACTCATCGTGAGCAAACTAGCGACCGATGCCTACGACGGCTCGCGCCAGCCTCCGTAGGCAGCAGCGAGCGCGTGAGACGAGGTCGGGCCCCACGTTCGCGGCTCGTACCGCTCGACCGCCGGCGGATCGTCGAGCAACGGCTGGACGATGCGCCACGTCTCCTCGATCACGCTCCACCGCGGGAACAGGGTGGCGTCGCCACGCAGGGCGTCCGCGAGGAGCCGCTCGTACGGCTGCGGGGGCTCGCCGAGCTCCTCCGCGAAGTCGAGGTCGAGCGACACCGGCTGCGAGACCGCCTTGCCGGGCGTCTTCGCGCGGACGAAGATCGAGATGCCCGCTTGTCTCCCGATGCGCAACACGATGTCGTCGTAGCCGGGCGAGTAGAGGCGGTGCCCGCCCCACCGCAGCTCGGGCACGCGCTGCAGCCGGATGACGATCTCGGTCGCGGTTGCGGGCAGCGCCTTACCCGCCCGGACGAGGATCGGGACGCCCGCCCACCGCCAGTTCTCGATCTCGAGCTGGAGGGCGATGAACGTCTCCGTGTCCGAGCCTGGCTTCACGCCTTCGATGTTGCGATACCCGACGTACTGCCCACATACGGCCTCGCGTGGATTTACCGCCGGCATCGCGCGGAAGACGTCCTCGCGCCGCCGCGGGATCGCGTCGTGGTCGCCCGACGGCGGCTCCATGGCGACGAGCGCGAGCACCTGCAACAGGTGGTTCTGCACGACGTCCCGAATCGCGCCGACCGGGTCGTAGAACCTGCCGCGCTCCTCGACTCCGAAGTCCTCGGCCATCGTGATCTGGATCGACGCGACGTGCTCCCGATTCCAGATCGGCTCGAAGAGAGCGTTCGCGAACCGCAGGTACATGATGTCCTGCACGGGCTCCTTCCCCAGGAAGTGGTCGATCCGGAACAGCCGCTCCTCGGGGAAGATCGCGGTCAGCCGTTGGTTCAGCTCGCGCGCCGAGGCGAGGTCGGTTCCGAACGGCTTCTCGACGATGAGACGGCTCGCGTCTCCGACGAGACCGGCTCCGGCGAGCTCATCCGCGACTTCGAGGAACATGGATGGGGGAGTCGCGAGGTAGAAGACCGGAAGCGCCGAGCTGGCAAGCGCAGCGCCCAAGCGGTGGTAGAGCGGCCCCTCTTCGGCGTCGCCGCCAATGTACTGCAGCCTCCTCAGAAGCTCGGCCAGGACCTGCCGGTCGACGCGATCCTCGGCCGCAGCGATCGCGTCGGTCACGTGACGCGCGAACTCGTCGGGCGGAACTGGGCGTCGACCCACTCCGATGACAGGGCACGTCAGCAGCCCCTGCTGCGTGAGGCTGTAGAGCGCGGGGAGCGTGCTCCGGCGGGCGAGGTCTCCGGTGATGCCGAAGACGACGAGTGCGTCGGCGGCGTCGCTCACGGCGCGAGGAGGGAGTGCGCGGCGAAGCGCAGCATGTCGACGCCGAGCTCGAGATCGTCGACGGGAATCCGCTCGTTCGCCGAGTGGACGAGCTTCGTCGCGAGCTCCGAGTCCATGGTCCGTAGCGGGAAGTACCCGTAGGCCGTCGTGCCGTACGCCTCGCGGAGGAAGTGGCTGTCCGTGAATCCCGGACACGCGATCGGCGCGAGGCGTGCACCCGGCTCGAGCGTCTCGGTGAACCGCGCGAGCGCGTCCCACAGCGGCGTGTCCAACCTCGATCGCGTGCCACCGACGGCCTCCAGGAACTCGAGCTCGTAGCTGCCGTTCCCGAGCGCTGCGCGGAGCAATGGCTCGACGTCCGCCGGCCTCGTCTCAGGAAGAAGCCGGCAGTCGACGGTGATCTCGCAGAGCGCGGGGATGACGTTTCGCTGATGCGACGCGTCGATCATCGTCGGCGAGAGCGTGAACGCGAGCATGGGCTCGACGAGCCCGGCCAGCATCGGATCGAGTGCCCTCACGCGGGCAGGTGCCTCGTCGAGCGGCGGGACCTCGCCGAGCGTCGCTTCGAGGAGGCCCTTGGCCTCGGGGATCAACTCGCGTGGCGGTTCGTACGAGCCGAGTGCCTCCAGGTACCGAGCCGCCTTGACGAGCGCGTTGTCGCCGATGCCAGGCATCGACGCGTGTCCGCTTCGGCCGTGCACGCGCACCTTGAACGGCGCCGACATCTTCTCTGCAGTCGCGCAGAGGTAGACCGGTGTGTCGCCGAGGACGAGCCGCTCACCGCCTCCCTCGTTGATCGCATAGTCGCAGCGAGCCGCATCGGGATGTTCTGCGACGAGCCAGTTGAGCCCGTAGCCCGCGCCCACCTCCTCGTCCGCGACGACGAGGAGGACGAGATCGCCTGAAGGCGCGAACCCCTCACGTGCGAGCGAGGCGAATGCGACGGTGCTCGCTGCGACCTGGTCCTTCATGTCGAGTGCGCCACGCCCCCAGACCTCGCCGTCGACCAGATCGCCCGACCACGGATCCCGCTTCCACTCTGCTGGGTCCGCGAGGACGGTGTCGGTATGGGACAGGAAGGCAAGCGACGGTCCGTCGCCGCCCCTGATCCGAGCCACGAGATTGGCGCGGTGCGGCTCCCGAGCAAAGAGCTCGCACTCGACCCCGTTGCGCGCGAGGTAGTCGCGCAGAAGCTCAGCTGCCTGTGTCTCGTTCCCCGGCGGATTGACCGTGTCGAGTCGAAGCAGCGCCTGGAGGAGCGCCGTAACCTCGTCTCGTAGCGTCATCCGGCCGGGAGCATACTTCGCGCGTGGCCGACCTCTTCTCAGAAGCGGCGCGTGAGCGCGGAGCGGAGAACGCGCCGCTCGCGGTTCGACTCAGGCCGTCGACGCTCGAGGATCTCGTCGGTCAGCAGCACGTGCTCGGGCCGGGATCGGCGCTGCGCCGAGCCATCGAGGAGGACCGGCCACCCTCGATGATCCTCTTCGGCCCGCCGGGAACCGGGAAGACGACGATCGCGCGGATCGTCGCGGAGCGGACCGGCGCGGTCTTCGAGGAGCTTTCCGCGGTGTCGGCGCGCGTGGACGACGTGCGGGCCGTCATCGCCCGCGCGCGCGACCGTCTGGGCGGGAACGACGTCAGGACGATCCTTTTCATCGACGAGATCCACCGCTTCAACAAGGCGCAGCAGGACTCGGTGCTGCACGCCGTCGAGGACGGCCTCGTCACGCTCATCGGCGCGACCACCGAGAACCCGTACTTCGAGGTCAACTCGGCGCTGCTCTCGCGCTGCACCGTGATCGAGCTGACGGCGCTGTCCGAGGACGAGCTCGTCGTGATCCTCGCGCGAGGCGCCACTGCGCTCGAAGCGGAAGCCTCGCCCGAGGTGCTCGCGCTCCTCGCGACGCGTGCGGGAGGAGACGCACGCGCAGCGCTCCAGATCCTCGAGCTCGCGCAGGCGACCGCCGCCGCCGAGGGCGGCGCGCTCGCCGAGGAGCACGTGCTCGATGCCGCGCGGAAGCGACCGCTCCTGTACGACCGCAAAGGCGACCAGCACTACGACTTCGCCTCCGCGTTCATCAAGTCGATGCGCGGAGGCGACGCGGATGCGTCCGTCTACTACCTCGCCGCGATGCTCGAGGCCGGCGAGGACCCACGTTTCATCGCGCGACGGATGGTCATCCTCGCCTCAGAGGACGTCGGCAACGCCGATCCGAACGCGCTCGTGGTGGCGGTCGCCGCGGCACAGGCGCTCGAGCACGTGGGCCTTCCGGAGGCCCAGCTGAACCTCTCGCAAGCCGCCATCTACCTCGCCCGCGCGCCGAAGTCGAACGCCTCGGCGGTTGCGATCTGGGAAGCGCGCCGCGACGTGCGCGAGCACGGGAACGCACGGCCGCCGGCGATGCTCCGCTCAACCGGCCACAAGGGAGCTGCGAAGGCGCGTGGGCATGGCGAGGGCTATGCCTACCCGCACGACGACCCGACAGGCTTCGACGTCTCGTACCTCCCGGAGGCGCTCCGCGGACGGCGGTACTATCGGCCGTCCGGAGCGGGAGAGGAGCAGGCGGATGGCGGTGAGGACAGGTGACGTGGCGCCCGAGTTCGACCTCGAGGTCGCCCACCACGAGCGCGTAAGGCTCTCCGAGATCCGCAGCCGCGCGAACGTCCTCCTCGTCTTCCACCCGTTCGCCTTCACCCAGGTCTGCGAGGACGAGGCCCGCGATCTCCAGGAGAACCTGCAGTCGTTTCGCGACGCGGAGACGGAGATCGTCTTCGTCTCCTGTGACCCGCCAGCCGCGCGCCAGGCGTGGAAGGAGCAGCTGGGCGCGGAGTACGCGTTCGCGTCCGACTTCTGGCCGCATGGTGCTGCCGCGAAGGCGTACGGGGTGTTCAACGAGTCGACCGGGGCGCCACACCGCGGCACCTTCCTCATCGACCGCGACGGAACGGTCATCTGGTCGCTCGTGAAGGAGCGCGACGAGCGCCGGACCGAGATGGTGCCGGACTCGCTCGAAGTGCTCGCCGCCTCCGGGTGACGCTCGCGCTGTACGAGTGGGGCGATCCCGGCTCGCCTCGCATCGTGTCTCTCCATGGCGTCCGCAACCACGGGCGTCACTTCGCGCCTCTGGCCGCGCGGCTCTCCGACTACCACGTGCTCGCGCCCGACCTCCTCGGGCACGGCGACTCGCCATGGGAGCCGCCGTGGGACATCGGCACGCACGTCGACGCGATCGTCGAGACCGTCGGCGCGCGCGAGTCGATACTCATCGGGCACTCATTCGGCGGGCGGCTCGCCTTCGAGCTCGCGGCGCGTGCGCCGATGCTCGTGCCGAAGCTCGTCCTCCTCGACCCTGCGATCCTCCTTCCCGGTCACGTCGCGCTCGCCGCCGCCGAGAACGCGCGGGTCGACAAGTCATTCGTCTCCTTCGACGAGCTCGTCGAGCGTCGCTACGTCGAGAGTCAGCTCCAGCGCGCACCGCGCGAGCTCGTCGTCGAGGATCTCGCCCCGCACGTCGAGACCGATGACGACGGCCGCGTTCGCTACCGCTACTGCCAGTCAGCGGTCGTCGCGGCGTACGGGGAGATGGCGTCGCAGCCGCCGCGCTTCGAGCACGTGCGCGTCCCGACGCTGCTCGTGCTCGGCGAGCGCTCGTACCTCCCGTACGACCATTTGCTCGACGCGCATCGCGCAGCACTCGGTGATCTCCTTGAAGTCGTAGTCGTCCCCGGCGGGCACTCCGTGACCTGGGACGCACTCGAGGAGACGAGCGCCGCGATCGCCGGCTTTCTCTCCAGCTAGCGACGACGCCCTAACAGGCGCACTCCTCGCCTTCCCACGTCTCGCGGCCTTCGCGGACTGCGACGTAGGCGATGAACAGCCCCGCGAGCGGGTCGAGCCACCACGCGCCGAGAAGCGTGTTGCCGAGCAGCCCCACGAGCACGGCGACCGAGAGGTACGCGCAGAGCATGTTCTGCGTGCCTTCGGCGGCCGTAGCGGTCGATCCGAGCTGAGCACCCACGCGGCGCTTTGCGATTCCGAAGGCGGGCATGAGGACGGCGCTCGCAATGGCGAGCCCGATCCCGAGCCAGCTCGTCTCGGCCTCGTGTCCGGTGACGAGGGCCCGCACGGACTCGAGTGCGACGTATGGCGCGAGGAGGAAGAAGCTCAGCGCCACGAGTCTCTGGGCACGCCTCTCGGCCGTCTCGGACAGCGCTCGAGCACCCCAGAACCGCCAGATGATGATGACGCTCGCGATGCCCTCTATGGCGCTGTCGATGCCGAACCCGATCAGGGCGATGCTCCCCGCTGTAATGCCCGCGACGACCGCGATGGCGCCCTCCGCCGTCATCCAGACGAGGCTGAACCAGGCGAGGAGCTGCGCATACCGGACGAGCTGCTCGCGCCTGGGCGCAGACAGTGTCGCGGCGCTGCTGCTCATGCCTCGAAGGCTACGTACGCAGCCGGGGCCACCACATCGGAGCTCCTAGGCGCAGAGCTCGGCCGCGACTGCGCCGTAGATCTCGAAGCAGCGCTCGAGCGAGGCGACGTCGACCCACTCGACCTCGGCGTGCGCTCCCTCGCCGATCGGGCCGAAGAGGACGGTCGGGATCCCTGCGGCAGACAGGAGCGCCGAGTCGGCCCAGAACGACACGCCGACGATGGCGGGCTCTGCACCGAGCGCGGCCGTCGCGTGGCGTCGCACGGCCCGCACGATCTCCGCGTCTTCGGCGACCTCGAACGGCGCGCGCGAGAACCGGACGCGGAGCTCGGCCGAAAAGTCTGCATCGTCCTCGCCGGCGCGCTCGACGATCTCGCGCAGCTCCCGTTCGGCGAGCTCCGCGGTCTCCCCCGGGATCGTGCGGCGCTCCGCCTGAAGAACGCAACGTGCCGGGTAGCTCGAGAACTCCTGCCCGCCCTCGATCAGCGAAGCGTGAATGCTCCCGCTACCGACGTAAGGGTGTGTCGGAGTGGCGCGGAGTCGTCGATCGAGCTCCTCGATGCCGACGAGGACGCGGCCCATCTTCGCGATCGCGTCGATGCCGAGATGCGGCCTCGAGCCGTGTGCTGCGTGGCCGTGAACTTCGACTTCGAGCGCCACGAACCCACGGTGCGCGACCGCGATCTGCAGCTCGGTCGGCTCGGTCACGATCGCCGCATCGGCGCGAACATTCGCTGCAACCGCCTCGGTACCGATGCTCGCGAACTCCTCGTCGGCGACGGCGGTGAGAATCACGTCGCCTCGCAATCCGCGACGCGCGGCGTCGGCGGTCGCGAGCATGCATGCCGCGAGGCTTCCCTTCATGTCGTACGCGCCCCGCCCGTGGAGGCGCCCGCCTTCCAGGCGCGGCTCGAAAGGTGCGCTCATCCCGGCGACGCCGACCGTGTCCATATGCGCGTTCAGCATCAGCGAGCGGCCACCTCCGGATCCACGCGCAATCGCGACGACGTTGGCCCTGCAGGGTGCGAGCTCCGACAGCGTCGTGTCGAGTCCGGCCCGCTCGCACCATTCGGCGATGAACCGCGCGACCTCGATCTCCCCGCAGCCGCCCGCGACGACCTCGGGGTTGATCGACTCGATCGCGACGAGCTGCGCCGCCAGCTCGGCGACGTCGCTCACCTACGAGACGTGCTCGTCCGCGATCGCGAGGGTCTCGTCGAGGACTGCGAGCCCCTCGTCGACCTCCTCGCGCGTGATCGTAAGCGGCGGAACGACCATGATCACGTTCCAGTGCGTCATGAGATACAGGCCCCGCTCGAGCGATGCCTTCGCGAGCCGCGCCACCGGAGCGGCAGCGTCACCCGCCGCGTTGTACGGCACCAGCATCTCCCGCGTGTCGCGACTCTTGACGAGCTCGATCCCCCAGAAGCAACCGAGCCCGCGCACCTCGCCGATCGACGGGTGCCCCACGGCGAGCGCGCGTAGCCCGTCTCCCAGGTAGGCACCCACCTCGGCCGCGTTCTCGACGACGCCCTCCTCCTGGAAGGCCTCGATCGAGGCGACCGCCGAAGCACAGGCGAGCGGATGCCCCGCGTAGGTCAGCCCGCCGGGGAAGTACCGGCTCCGCACCCACTCCTTCAGGTGCTCACGGATGATCATCGCGCCGAGCGGGACGTACCCGGAGTTGATCCCCTTCGCAACCGTGATGATGTCCGGGACGACGTCCCAGTTCTCGCACGCGAACCAGCGCCCGGTGCGGCCAAATCCGGCCATGACCTCGTCGAGGATGAGCAGGATCCCGTGCCGGTCGCACACCTCACGGATCGCCTGCAGGTAGCCGGGCGGTGGCGGGATGATCCCATTCGTCCCGGTCACCGTCTCGAGGATGACCGCCGCGACGGTGTGCGCGCCCTCGTACTCGAGGAGCTCCTCCAGATGCGGGGCGCCCGAGCAGACCGGACAAGGATCCGGGTGGCCGGCCGGGCAGCGGTACGTGTACGGATCGAGCATCCGCACGACGCCGCCCATCCCCGGCTCGTTCGGCCAGCGCCGCGGATCCCCCGTCAACATGATCGAGCCGTGCGTCGCGCCGTGGTACGAGCGGTAGCGGGCGATGACCTTGTGGCGCCCGGTCGCGAGCCGCGCGAGCCTGATCGCGTTCTCGTTCGCCTCGGCGCCCGAGTTCGTAAAGAAGGACATGCAGAGGTCGCCGGGAGTCACCTCGGCGAGCAGGCGCCCGAGCCGGGAGCGTGACTCGTTCGCCATCGGCGGGCCGATCGTCGCGAGCTTGTCCGCCTGCTCCTTGATCGCCGCGATGATCTTCGGATGCTGGTGCCCGATGTTGACGTTGACGAGCTGCGACGCGAAGTCGAGGTAACGCTTGCCGTCGTAGTCCCAGAAGTAGCGGCCCTCGGCCCCCGCGACCGGAATCGGGTTGATCGCATCCTGCGTCGACCAGGAGTAGAGGACGTACTCCTTCGCGTCCTCGACGATCTGGGCGCCGAGATTCGCGTTGACCTCGACCGTCACCATCGCGTTGCGATCCTAGCGCGGCGCGACTTGCGCAACGACGCACGGCAGAGGACGATCTCAGGGTGAGCACGATCAGCCGAGCGTCCGCCGCGCCCGCGCGGCTACTCGAGCGCGAGGAAGCACTCGCCGCGCTCCACGGCGCTTACTCCGAGGCTCGAGCCGGGACGGGCCGTCTCGTCCTCGTCGGGGGCGAAGCCGGTGTCGGCAAGACGGCCCTCCTACGCACGTTCATTGCAGCGCTCGGGAGCCGAAGCCGTGTGCTCGAGGGCGCGTGTGATCCGCTGTTCGCACCGCGGCCTCTCGCGCCCTTCGCCGACATCGCGGGTCGGACGAACGGTGCGCTGCGAGAGGCCGTCGAGACCGCGGCAGGCGCACACGGGGTCTTCGAGGCCATCCGCGACGAGCTCGCGTCGCCGACGGTCCTCGTCCTCGAGGATCTGCACTGGGCCGACGAGGCGACGCTCGACGTCCTCCGACTTCTCGGTCGGAGGATCGAGGTCGCTCCGAGCATCGTCATCGGGAGTTATCGCGACGAGCTCGAGAAGACCCATCCGCTGAGAATCGTTCTCGGGGAGTTGGGAACGGTCGCGGGCGTCGAGAGTGTCCACCTGGACCCGCTCTCGGCCGACGCTGTCGCGGAGCTGGCGGGCGGGTTCGACGTCGACGCGCGCGAGCTCTACCGCACAATCGGGGGCAATCCGTTCTACGTGCACGAGGTCCTCGATGCCGGAGGCGAGATCATCCCCGAGACGATCCGCGGCGTCGTGCTGGCCCGGGCCGCGGGCCTGAGCGCCGAGGCTCATGCTCTCGTCGAGGCCGTCTCGCTCGCCCCGCCGGAGATGGACGCCTGGCTACTCGAGCGCGTCTGTGGCCCGACCGTGGATCAGCTCGACGAGTGTCTCGATGCAGGCGTGCTCACCTCGTCGGGCACAAGCGTGTCGTTCCGACACGAGATCGCGCGCATCGCCGTCGAAGAGACCGTGAGCCCGGCCCGTCGACTCGACGTGCACCGCAGGATCCTTGAAGTGCTCGCGGCTCCTCCGAGCGGTCGTCCCGACCTCGCCCGGCTCGCCCACCACGCCGAAGCGGCCATGGACTCCGCGGCGGTGCTTCGCTACGCCCCAGCCGCTGCCCGGGAAGCGAGCGCCGCCGGCGCATTCCGCGAGGCCGCCGCCCAGTACGCTCGCGCGCTCCGATTCGCGGAGGATCGTCCTCCAGGTGAACGTGCGACGCTGCTCGAAGGCCGTTCGCGGGCGTGCTACCTCGCCGACGACCAGCTCCAGGCGATCGAGGTGATACAAGAGGCGATCGCATGCCGCGCGGAGGAAGGTGCGCGGCCGCAGGAGGCGAGAGCGCTCACCGAGCTCACGGACTACTACGTGTGCCGAGGGCTCTTCGCCAAGGCCGAGGAGGCGGTCGCCGAGGCGACGCGCCTCGTCGCGGACGAACCACATAGCTCGGCGGCGGCGAGCGTCCTCGTGTGGCGGGCGCTGCTCATTTGGGACAGCGACCTCGACCTGTCCGTCGGCCTGGAACGAGAAGCCGAGGAGATCGCAGTCCGGCGCGGCGATCTCGAGACCGCCGCACAGGCGCGGGTTTCGGTCGGCACGCTCGAGCTGCGACGCAACGTCACGCTGGGGCGAAGCATCCTCGAGGGCTTCGTCGCCGACTCGCGCGAGACCCACGTGGTGCAAACGGCTCGGGCACTCAACAGCCTCGGCGCATTCGCGGCGTTGACGCTGGATCACGATCTCGCGAACACATTCCTGCCAGCGGCGCTCGAGCACTGCATCGAGCACAACCTCGATCTCTGGCGTATCAACGTCCTCGCCTTCGTAGCCCGGTCGCATCTCGACCAAGGCCGTTGGACGGAGGCCGCGGAGTCGGCAATGCGCGTCCTAGAGGATCCGCGTGAGTCGCCATGGCCTCAATGCGAGGCCCTTCGTGTCCTCGCGCTCGTTCGCGCTCGCCGGGGCGATCCCGGTGCCGACGAGGCGATCCATGACGCGCTGGCCGTGGGCCTCTCACCGGAGGAGATCTACGCCGTCGTCGATCTTGCGGCGAGCGGGGCCGAGATCGCCTGGATCGAGCGCCACCCCGACGAGGTCGCCGGAGTCACGGCCCCGGAGCTCGAGAGCGCGCTCGAGCGAGGGGCAACGGACGACGCCACGCGGCTTGCGTACTGGCGCAGGCTGGCGGGTCTCGACACCACGGAGCACCCGTTCCCTCCATCCGGGCCGTATGCCGCCGGCTTGACAGGTGACTGGCGCGAAGCGGCCGACGAGTGGTCGCGCCGCGGCTGCCCGTACGAGGCGGCGCTGGCCCTGTCGGAGGGAGACCAGGACGCCCTTCGTCACGCACACTCCTTCTTCCAGGAGCTCGGCGCCAGACCGCTCGCGACCATGGTGGCGCGCAAGCTTCGTGAGCTCGGAGTGAACGGTCTACCGCGCGGGCCACGCCCCTCCACGCGCAAGAACCCCGCGAGCCTCACCGCGCGCGAGGTCGAGGTGCTTGCGCTCGTGGCGGAAGGGCTCAGGAACGCCGAGATCGCCGAGCGGCTCGTCGTCTCGCGGAGGACGGTCGATCACCACGTGTCGTCTGTGCTCCAGAAGCTGGACGCCCACACGCGCAGCGAAGCCGTGTCCTCGGCGAGAAGCCTCGGGCTGCTCCAAGACCGGTAACGCCACCTCCCAACATGGGCAATCCCGCCGATGCCCGGCGGGGCCCTCGCCTCCTACCGTCAAGGCATGTCGCTGACGGGGAAGAGAGACATGGAGACGTACGTCACCCTGCGCCGGAACGGCTGGCGGACCGCAGACGACTTCGCCGCCGCCGCGGAGCGGTCGCTCGAAGAGGGGGATCGCGTGCCGGACGATGTGGCCTGGATCCGGAGCTACGTCCTCGACGAGCAGGACGGGACCGTGGGCACCGTCTGCGTCTACCAAGCCTCGAGCCCGGAGGCGATCCGGCGTCATGCGACGGCGGCGGACCTGCCCGTCGACGAGATCGTCAGGGTCGCCGACACCGTGATCGTCCGTCCGGATCCGGTGCCCACGAACGCCTAACCACGAAGGAGGAGGAGAACCATGATCAAACATGTTCTACTGCTCGCCGCACCCGTCGTCGCAGCTGCTGTCTTCGCCGGAGTTGGCTTCGGCGCGGGCGGTCCGGGCGGCACGGTCGACCAACTGCCGGACGGCTGGAACTGCAACCCGGTAGTCCCGATCGCGGGCAACTACCTGCACTGCGCGCCCCCCGGCAAGCCGTCGGTGGCCGACATCCTGGCCGGGAACACGAACGCGCCCAGCATCGAGCTCCGCGTGTTCGATTTCGACACCGGCGTGTTCGCCGGCACCGAGTCGCTGATCCGCGCCGACCTATACCGCGGGCAGCCGTGTCCGCAGGACAACCTGGCAGAGTGGGGACTGCTTCCCCTACCCGTGCCGTACCGCGCCTGCCACCACTTCGACGCCTGAGACACGTGCGCGGAGGGCGCCGGACAAGGGGGAACGGTCCGGCGCGCCTCCGCGCATGTCAGAGCCGAACGCCGAACAGGGCACGAAGCAGCTCGAGCACCTCGCGTTCGTCGATCCGGCTCTCGTCTCGTTGCGTTCCGGACCGGACGATGAGCCGGTCGTCCATCAACGTCCGCCGGCCGTCCGCGGTCGCAATCGTGCAGAACCGATGCTGCGTGAAGAACGGCGACTCGATCTGTTGCCAGCGGCACATCGGCTCGAAGTCGGAGAGCTTGCGGGGTGTCAGCGAGAACTTCAGCAGAGTTCGCCACTCCTCGCCGTCCAGCGGGGCGCTGGCGTGGAGCCGTTCGGACGACGCATCGACGCGTTCACGAAGATCCCAGCTGTCTCCTCTCAGTTCGAGTCGGTACGTCCGGCCGAGCGGGTCGACGAAGTCGGAGTCCGCGCGTAGTGGCATCGGCGTGCGAAACGAGTCGCCGAAGCCCACGTCGGCGAGCCACGGTGTTTCGAGGTCGATACGCAGGATGAGATGGTCGAACTCGGCTCCGAGCTCGCCGTGCGACCCGCCGACGACGCGCGCCGAGAGCATGGTCGTTCGGAATCCCAGCTCGGCGAGGAGCCACGCGAAGAGCCCGTTCAGCTCGTAACAGAAGCCCCCGCGTCGCTTCCGCACGACCTTTTCGAAGATCGCCTCGAGGTCCAGCGCGATCGGTGTGCCGTGCCAGATGTCGAGGTTCTCGAACGGCACGGCGAGAAGGTGCGCTACCTGCAGCCGGGCGAGCGCGTCTGCATCCATCCGTGACGGTCGCTCGGTTCCTAAGCGTGCGAGATAGCTGTCGGCATCCATGCCGCGTGGTGCGCGAAGGGCGCCGGACAAGGGGGAAGGTGTCCGGCGCGCCTCCGCGCAGCTAGTGCGCAAGCCAGCGGAGTCCGCAGTGGCGGATCCCCCTGGCGCGCAGCAAACCCCTGAAGCGCGGCTGCTCCGCAGCCGCTGGTCGTTGCGTTCGTCCGTCTCTCTCCACGTCTACCTCGTAGCGGCGGGCAGGAGCTCCTGCCCGAAGGCGGCTC
>Ga0209109_10000613_pt1 | contig 19383 bp, 12 predicted proteins | sample Rifsed10ft2_FD_184004 | JGI IMG/M metagenome (GOLD analysis project Ga0209109, IMG submission 184004) | Soil microbial communities from Rifle, Colorado, USA - sediment 10ft 2 (version 2) | ecosystem: Environmental > Terrestrial > Deep subsurface > Rock core/Sediment | place: Rifle, Colorado... | reverse complement strand
GGTGATGTAGATTTCGCCTTCCGCGACGTAACCGTAGTCGTCGGTGTTCATCCACTCGCCGTGCAGGAGATTCCGCGTGAGCTCCGGGCTGCGGTAATAGCCGCTGGTGACGGAGGGCCCGCTGAACTGGATGTGGCCTTCCGCGCGCTCCGGCAGTTCGCGGCCCGATGCATCCACCACGCGGAGCTGGTGGCCCGGGATCGGCATGCCGCACGCGACGTGCACGAGCGCATCCGCATGCTCCGGCGGCACCGGCACCGCGCGCCCGCCGCGCATGAACTGGTCCTTGTCCACGCGGTCGAGCTTGGCCCCGCGGGCGGGCGGCGGAAAGGCGACGCCGAGCGTCGCTTCCGCCAGCCCGTACACCGGCGCCATCGCCTCCGGCCTGAAGCCGAAGCGCGAGAAGCGCTGGCTGAAGTTGGCCATCGTCTCGGGAGAAACCGGCTCCGCGCCGTTGAACGCATAACGCCAGGTGGAAAGATCAAGCCCCTTGATGTCAGCGTCCTGGATCCGGCGCAGGCACAGCTCGTAGCAGAAGTTGGGGCCCCCGGAGAGCGTGCCGCCGTGCCGGTGGATGCTCCGCAGCCAGCGTTCCGGCCGGGCGAGGAAGCTGAGCGGTGACATCACCGGGAACTTGAAGCCGAAGGTGAGGCTGCCCATCCACGCTCCGATGAGGCCCATATCGTGATAGAGCGGCAGCCAGCTCACGAAGATGTCCGCCGGCGTCACCCGCGCCGCCCGGCCCATCGCGCGGATGTTGACGAGCAGATTGGCATGCGTGAGAACCACGCCCTTGGGATTGCCGGTGCTGCCGGAGGTGTACTGGAGCATCGCGATGTCCTGCGGACTGGCCCGGTGGACCGCTGCGGGGGCGCCTGGCCGCATCAGTTCTTCCGGCGTCACGACGCTCCGGAGCGTCGCCACTCGGGGCTTCAGCAGCAGCGCGAGCGGCTTCGCCTGCGGTACAGTGATCAGGACCTCCGTCAGCGCGTTCGAGAGGATGCCGGCGTGACGCTTGAGGTGGTCCTCGATCTGCGAGGCGCGCGCCGGCGGATAGATCGGCACCGGGATGCCGCCGGCGAGCAGGACGCCGAAGAAGCTGAAGAAATACTCGACGCTGGTCGGCAGCATGATCGCCACCGCGCGTCCCGGCTCGAGCCCGCGCTCGATGAGGCCGGCGGCGACGGCGCGCGCGGCCTGGTCGAGCTCGGCGTAGGTGACGGTGCGCTCACCGCCTTCCTCGTCCTGCAGCACGATATGCGGGCGGTCGGGATGCCGCCGCACGTGCCACGCGAGCACTTCCGGCAGCGTCGCCGCTTCGTCCGGCATTTCTGATTCCACGGCGAGCGCCGAGACGCGCTCGATCGCTCCGGCATGCGCGGGGTGTACGGGACTGACGGCGAGCATCGCCCGCAGGAGATCGCGCGGCGTCTCGGCCTCGGCCATGATCGCTTCCGGCAGGCTCACGCCGAAGCGGCGCTCGATGCGCAGGAAGAGCTCGACCCGTCCCAGGCTGTCGAAGCCGTAGTCCTGCTCGAGCCGCCCGTCGAGCGACGAAGGGATTGCGGCGCGGCCGGGGTGCAGCTCGAGGGCGAGCTGGCGCAGCACTTCGATCAGCGCATCGGCGCTGATTGACTTGCTACCGGCTTCGATTTGCCTCGCGACGGACGTTTCCACGCACGGCCTGGCGATGGAAGAGTGCGAACGATGTTAGCACACCCCCCGCGCAACAGGATCTGAGGAGTACCCCAATGTCACCTGCCGAGCGGCTTCGCAAACAGCGCATAGCGCCGTATCGTGGCGCCCCACCGCGCGCTCCAGTTTGCGGAGTGGATGGATTCGCGCATCAATGCATGAATCGCCCGGCGGTAGCCAGCCTCGCGTGCGACGGTTGCGGCGCGTGCGGTGAGCAGATGCGCGATCCCGGCGTTGGCGCGACCTGGCAGCGCCACTACGGTCTTGACGATCGCGGTGTCGATCGGCTCCCCGCGCTGCATCTGCGCAAGATCAGGAATCGCGAACAGGAGTGCGACGGGCTTTCCTCCCTGTTCCGCGATCAGTACGAGATCCTGCCGGACGCACGGCAGGAGCCGGCGGTGGCGCCGGACGAATTCTTCCGCGCGGATCGGAGTAAAGAACAGGCTGTCGCGGAATCCGGCCATCACCAACGCGTGCATTCTCTCGAGCTCTTCCTCGAAGCGCCGGGTGTCGATGCAACGGATGTGGATCCCTGAGGCGCTGATACGCTCCGTGACCCTGCTGATGCGCCGGTCATCGAGGGTGAGATCGGTCTGCAACGCAGAGCGATAGTGGGCAATTGCGCTGAATCCAGAGCGCTGGAACTGCAGCGGCCAGTCGTCGTGGTTGTCAGGTTCCATGAAGAAGCGAGGTGCAGCGTCGCGCTCGATCACGAAGCGGTAATCATCCCAAGTGCTGCCGTCCATGGGCCCGACGGCGACTTCGCAACCGCGCGCGGCGAGCTCGGCGCACGCGCGGGTGATCAGGCGCTCGCCGGCCTGCGCGTCGGCGCTGAAGTAATGCCCGATCAGCCCGGTGCCACGCCCGGCGAGCAGCGGAGCGCGGCGCCACCAGAGCGAGCAGCTTGCCAGGACCGCTCCGTCCTGCGCCACGGCGGTGCAGGCGGCATCAGGAGGGTCCCCCGGTTCGCCGTCGACGCCAGGGCGCGAAACCGCACCGGCAATGGCGAGGCGGACCCGTTGGTTCGCGAGCTCGAAGGGCGCGTTCATGCTTACTCAGCCTGCTTGGCGTTGCCGTGCACACCGGGAACACGCAGCCAATACACGACAAGGATTCCAATCAGCGCGATCAACGCGGTTGCCGAAAGGAGCGCTATCGACGCCGCCGGCTCGGATCCTCCCGCAGCCGACAGGCTTCCGGAAAGGCCGCTTGCCTTGAGTGCGACATAGGCGCCGACCGGAACTATCAGGTTGTCCAGCCCGCGCCCGGCCGTCGCTTCGAGGCCGGTCGCGATCGCGGCCACAAACACGGCCACCGCCGCGTGCTCGGCGCCCTGGGCTGGCGTGAGCAGCGAGAGCGGCAGGTAAATGCACCCCAGGGCCACGACGAAGAACGCGGCGCTGCCTTCGACCGTCTTCTGACCATGGTAAGCCGCAAAGCGATGACGCCCGTACCACGTGCCGATCAGCGCAGCGGCGGCATCCGCGAGCGTCAGCACGAGCATCGGTATGCAGAACATCAGGGCGTCACCCGCCGACAGCACGAACACCGCGCCGGTTCCCAGCACGAAGTGCATTTCGCCCAGCGACGCTCTCGATACTCGATGAATGGCGGGCCCGAGGCGAAGCTTGAGCGCGGGGTATGCGCGCAGGGCGAGGAAAGCCAGCATGCTGAGGCAGGCGAGCAACAGCACCGGCCAGGTCCGGGCGAACAGCCACGGAAAGCTCAGCGTCACCAGGCCCATGCTGACATGCAGCGTCTTGCGTGCCACTTCCGGGTGGTGGCGGTGGCTCATGCGGCCCAGCGCTGCAAGCAGTGCGCCGAGGATCACGAGCACGAGGCCGATGCCCAGCCAGGGATCGATCATTGAAGGACCTCCTCGATCACGAGATCGCTGTAGAAGAACGCCCGGTCCTTGCGGTGCAGCTCCCGGGCGAGGTCGGCGAGCGGGCGCAGCCGCGCGCTCAGCCACTGCGGACGATGGCGCTCGGCGAGCATGTTCCAGTAGACCAGCCGGCCGCCGGGCCTTCCCGCGCGCGCGAGCTGCTCGAGCGCGCGCGAATACTGCCGCGGCGACAGGTATTCGAAGATGTCGCTCAGGTTGAAGCGGTCTATCGAGCAGGGCTCGACCCCCTCCAGATATTGCTCGAGCGTGCAGCAGCGCCACGTGAGGCGGTCGAGGCGGGCGCGGATCGGCTCGAAGTTCTCCGCGCGCAGCGCGAAGGGCAGGGCGGTCAAATGACGGCCGCTGCAGATCCACTGGAGATAGGGATTGTCGGCGGGGTCGATCGCGGTAAGCCCATGGCGAGTACGGTCGAACAGCCGCTCCGCCACTGCTCCGTTCACGTAGTTGAAGGTGCTCGGGTCCCGGCCCAGGCGCGCCATGACGAAGCGCGAAAAGAATATCCGAAACAGCAGGCGCCAGCGCCAGGTGTTCCAGGTCCGGGTATAGAAATCCTCGCGCCGCGAGGGTGTCCCGCCCTGCAACAGCGCGTCGACCACGGACTTCGGGTGGACCAGCGGCAGCACGCGCTCCCGAAAGATCGAAAAATAGCGCTCGAAGCGCCCCGCCGCGCCGATGCCGCCCGCCACGGCATCCGGCCGCGCGTCCCAGAAGCATCGGGATTCGGTGGAGAGGTCCCGGCGGCAGAGCTGGTAAAAGTCGAGCCGGTGGCGGCTTGGCGCCGAGCCGTTCAGCTCCAACAGCTCCGCGTGCGACAGATTGCGGTAGGCGCTGACGCGCAGCTCGAGGCAAGCGATCTGCGCCGGGTTGAGGTCCACTGCGACGACGCGGCGCGGGTCCTGCGCGAGCAACGCGAGCGTGTTGTCTCCCGCAGAGGCGATGGACACGCAGTTGTCCCCCGCACGGACATCGAGCGCGGCGAGGAGGATATCGGCGTCTTCCCAGCATTGCGCGTAGCGCAGCGCGGAGGCGTCGGCGCGTAGTGAGATATCAGCCGGCATGGCCCACCTCGTTCGGAGACGGCGCGTGACGGGCTGCCGCGCCCGGGACCGCGGCTTGCGTTGATGTGACCGGTCCCTCGCCGAGCCGCGGGCGTGTCCAGAGCACCAGCGCTGGCATCAGCACGAGATCAGCGATGACGCCCGAGACCAGCCCGAGCGCGATCAGCAGGCCGAACCAGATCACCGATTTGATTTCCGCCAGCGCGAACACCGAGAAACCGAGCACCAGCACGCAGGTCGTGATGAGGATGGCGCGACCCGCCGTATCGAGAGTCGCCCGCACCGCCGCAACGTGATCCCGCCGCCAGCGGAACTCGTGGTGCAGCTGGTGCAGGACGTGCACCGTGTCGTCCACCACGAGCCCCAGCACGACTGGGGCGATGGTCACGGTCGCAACATCGAGGCGGATGCCGGCGTAGCCCATGACGCCCAGGATGATCAGCACCGGCAGGAGGTTCGCCGGTATCGCGAGCATCGCGGCGCGCGCGGAGCGGAACGCAACCCCGATCGTGACGAAGATCGTCACGAATGCGAGCGCGAAGCTCTGGATCTGCGAGCCCACGACGTAGTCCGCCATTCGCACGTAGAGCGGAAGGTAGCCGTCGGACGCGACAGTCGCGCCGACCGGTAATCGTGCCGATTCAATGAGCGCGGCCGTGGCGCGCTCGACGGACCGCGCCGACTGCATCCGCACGGAGAAGGTGACGCGGAGCGCGCCGGCTTCGTCGAGCAGCTGATGCAGGTCGTTGCCCGGCAGCGCGCGATAGGCGGCGACGAGCTGCTCGACCCGCGCGGGATCGTCCGGTATCGAGGTCCCTGACGCAGCGGAGGGCCCGGTGTCCGGCGCGCGCCTCAGCACGTCCAGGAGGGAATGGCTCCAGCCGACGCCGGGCTGGGACTCACCCGCCCGCTGCCAGCGTTCGACGGCCCGCAGCAGCTCCGGGTGCAGCACGCCGTGCGGCGAGCGCACCACGAACTCGAGCGGCAGGTACGGGCCGATGCGCGATTCGATCAGGTCGGAGTCGCGTCGCACCGGATGCTCGGGGAACAGGAAGTCGATGGTGTAAGTGTCGACCACGATGCGGCTCGCGCCAACGCCCATCAGCACGACCATCAGCAGCCCCACGGCGAGCGCAGCTTGCGGACGGCGCATTCCCAGCTCCGACAGGAGCGCAACCGGGCGCTGCAGCAGCGCGCCTCCGTCGCGGTTTGGCTCAGTGCGCTTCCAGGCGAGGGCCCAGGTGCAGCCGACCAGCGTGAGCACGAAGCATCCCAGCAGGCCCAGCGCGGAAAACAGCCCGAGGTCGCGCACGACGGGCAGGGGCGAGACCGCCAGCGAGGCGAGACCCGCCACGGTGGTGAGCGTGTTTATCAGACAGGGCCGGAGCATGAAGGCAATTTCCCCCACGACCTTCGTCCTGCGGTCCGGCCCGTCCGGTGCCGCAGCCACGTGCAGCAGGATGTGCACGCATTCCGCGACGCCGATCACCAGGATGAGCGTCGGCATCACCGAAGTGACGAGATTGAGGCTGCGGCCGAAGGCGCCGTAGAGGCCGATGGTCCACACGGTCGCCAAGCCGGCGATTCCGAGCGCGACGACGACCGGCGCCCAGCGACGGAACAGGCACCACAGCACGACGGCGATGACGAGCCAGGACGCGCAGAACAGCACGAATGAGTCCACGATGGAGAGCCGGTTCAACGCCGCGTATATGACCCCGATGCCCGCCTTGTGGTACGGGACCTTGAGTTCCGCTAGCGCTTCGTCGATACCCGAGAGGATGGCGTCGCGCCGGGCATCCATGCCGTCAATCATTTCCATCCGGATCACGAGGAGCACGGTTGTGCCGTCGCGGCTCGCCAGGCGGTTCTTCACCAGAGGGTCGGCCAGCACACGCTCACGCAGGGTGCCGGCCTGCGGGTTGTCGTCGTCCGCGGACAGCCCGCGAGCCGCATCGAGGTCGGCGATGGAAAGCACGCCGGCAACGCCGTCGATACGGCTCACTCGCTCCGCGGCGCGCCGCAGCAGTTCGATGCCGGGGCGATTGACCATGCCACCCGCGTCGCGGAAGGCGATGATCGCGACCTCATCGTTGCCGAAGGTGCGCTGGAACTTTCGGTATGAAATGAGGCTGGGGTCGTCGTCGACGAACCAGATTTCCAGGGAGTTGTCGACGCCGACTTTCGCCGCGTGCCAGCCGGCCACCAGCGTGATCAGCACGCAGGCGGTCACGCACAGCCAGCGGCGGTCCCAGATCGAGGCGACGATGCGCTCGCGCAGGTTCATGCGGCGCTCCTCATTTCGACCCCGCACACCGGTTGCTCGATGCGGCGCACCGTGCCGGTCGCCCCGTCCAGCTCGACGATATCGCCGTCGGCAAGCCAGCGACACGCGCCGGTGACGCCGATCACTGCTGGAATCCCGAGTTCCCGCGCGACGATGGCGGCGTGGGAGAGCAGGCTTCCGTGTTCGATGACCAGCCCCGCGGCGGAGGCGAACAACATCACCCAACCGGGATCGGTGCGCTCGGCGATGAGGATCTCGCCCGGATGAATCTCGGCGTTCTCAGGCGAGCGGATGACGCGCGCGGGCCCGCGCACCTTGCCCGGGCAGCAGCCGGTCGCACTGCGCTCGTCGCCGGACCCGGCCACAATTGTTCCGGTCGCGGCCCTGAAGCTGTTCCCGTGATGAACGATGCCGCGCGTCTCGAAGCGCCGGTCCGGCGTCTCGCCGCCGTGATAGCGCTCGAACTCCGCTTTGCGCAGCGCGGCGAGCCCCTTCAGGTTGGTGCAGGTTGCGGTGCCTTCGATAAATCCAAGGATCTCGTCCAGCTCGAGCCAGAAGATGTCGCGCGGCGATTCAAGTAACTCGATCTCCCACATGCGCTTGCCGATTTCGACGAAGATCCGGCGCACCCGGCCGAACACGCGCGTGCGCTCGAAGCGCAGGTTCTCGCGGTCGCGCACCCGCGCGCGAGCGTTGCGCAGCACCCAGTCGAACACCAGGAATTTGAGCGGGTTTCGCCCGAGGACACCGCGCACGCGCCGTTGGGCCGTTTCCCGAGGGTTCGAAAGGTCGCCTGGCACGGTGCGTTGGGCGCTCGAAGCGAGCCGGCCCAAGGTGCGCAGAAGCGGCAGCGGGTCGTCGAAAAGCGTCGTGCTCTCGAGCTTCAGCTCCTCGAGGCAGCGGTCGCCGAAAAGCTCGAGATAGTCGCAGTAGGTCGCGTGGAATGCTGTGTTGGCCTGTGCGCGCCGGAGTATGTCTTCCAGGCGGCCGTGACAGAGCAGCGCAACCAGTTCCGGATCGCCCGCCGCGATGCCGGCCATGAGCCGGATGCGGCGCGCCGGCTCGACGCTGATGATACCCGGCTCTCCTGACAGGAGGTCGTTCGGGAGCCCGCGGTCCCCCGGCTCGAACCAGCGTTCGACCAGGCGCCGCAGCAGGCCGTGGAAGATCATCGCGAAGAAGTCATTCACGAGCGGTGCGTCCCATTTCGTGAGCAGCGAGCGCTGGAGCGCACGGAAGTATTCCGCCAACTCGTCGGCACGCATCTCCTCGAGCCCGGGTTGCACCGGCGCGAGCGCTGCGTTGAGCCTATTCCGGAAACTGTCGTTGCGATGCTCGACGGTGATGTAGTTGCGTAACAGGGTGATGCATTGCCAGGCAATGCGCGCGAGCCCGCCAGCGCGGCTTCCCTGCGGTTGCACCCGCGACAGAATCTCAGCCGAAGTCTCGACCCGGATGCCCAGCATCTCGTCGAGGAAGCGGCGATTGTGCGAAAAGCCCGGTGTGAAAGCGAGCAGCCGGTACCAGCCGAGAAGGTTGTAATGAACCCGGCCGGCGACCAGCCCGAGCATGCGGCCGAAGACATCGTCGTGGGTCTTGATGGCCGCAGGATCCACGCCGCCTACGTGGCAGAGTTGCCGGTACACGTGCTTATAGGCGTGGCGGATGTAGGAGAACGTGAGCGGCGTGGTGACACCGCCGTAGCTCTCGCCGATGTTGCTCGAGTCCCAGATCGCGAGCGCGCCATCCGGATCCGGGCGCGCGGCCAGCGAGGTGATGGGGCGCGACTGAAGCAGGTGGAGCCTTCCACCCTCGATCGCCCACTCGATGTCCTGTGGCCGGCCGAAGTGGTGGGTGCAGCGGCGCGCGAGCCGCACGACCTCTTGCACCTCCCTGTCGTCGAGGCACGCTTGCGGGCCGGCGAGAGCGCGCGAGACGATGCGACCCGCGCGATCGACATGCCAGGTGTCGGCGTTACGTTCGCCGGAAACGAGCCGATCTGCGACGCCGCGCACCGCCGCCACCACGCAGGTCCCGCGACGACCGCTCACCGGATCGGCGCTGAACGCGACCCCGGCGGCACCGGCGTTGACCATCCGCTGCACCAGCACTGCCGGAGGGCGCGGCGCCTGGAAAATTCCGCGCTGTCTGCGATACGCGACGACCTGCTCCGAATAGGCCGACCGCCAGACGTCGGCGATCCGCGCGGCCACCTCGTCGGCCGTCACGAAAAGAAAGCTCTGGAGCTGCCCGGCGAACGAACAGCGCGCACCATCCTCATCCACCGCCGAAGAGCGCACCGCGGTCCATTCGCCGTTGGGGCAGAGCTCCGCGAGCGACGTGGCGAGTTCATGGCGCAGCGCCTCCGGAAATTCGATGGCTCCCGATGCGGTGCGGATCGCTTCGCAGACGGCGGGGGGTATTGCCAGGAAAGGCGGCACAGGAAAGCCGGCGCGTTGCGCACAGGCGAGCGCGTAGCCTTTGCCACCGAGTTCCCGCTGGCCTGCTTCTTCGTGCACGCGAATGATCCGGTTCATCGCATCTCCTCAACTCGCGAGCACAAGTGGAATTGGACCGAGCGCGAGATTGAGCGCGAGGGTTGCGGCGCCCGAAAGCGCTTCGATCGATTGGGCGTGGCCGGTGATGGGCGCTCGCGTGAATCTCCAGCAGCACCAGGATGCAGCGGCCGCCAGGAAAGCGATAAGCGCGAAGAACGGTGCGGCGAAGCCGATCTGCCACGCGGCAAGCCAGCCAGTTCCCGCGGTAAGCAGGAATGCCGCGAACCAGGCGGCGACGGCGGCGTTCCTGCCCCAAGCCGCGCTGTACGTCACCACGCCCGGCTCCTCGTCGCGCGGCGCGCGGATCTTGCGGCCGATCTCGAGCAGCGTGCCGGTGAAGTAGCTCGCCGCCGCCAATGCGAGCAGGCCCGGCTGCGGCGTGGCATTTTCCGGCAGCCAGTCGAATGCAGCGAGGTACAGGGTAATCAGCGCGCTGACCACGAGATGGCTCGCCATGTAGGTGAACGGGCGCGCCTTGAGCCATGCGGGCGCGAAGAACTCCGCGGTCATCAGCGCGAGATAGGCCCACACGGCCGCGAGCAGCCAGACGAGACGCGCATCGACCATGAGTGCGATCACGAGCTCGACGACTGCGGCAGCCATGGCGATCCATGCGAGTTCGCCGGGCGTTACGAGTCCGCGCGGCACCGGACGGTAAGGACGGCAGCGCATGTCGTCCTCGAAATCCTTGAACTCGTCGAGCACGCGCATCTGCATGAAAAGCAGAAATGCGCTTGCCGCGGCGGCGGCGAGCGTCCCCGCGCCAGGGAGGGCGTGCACGCCGCGCGTGAGGGCCGAGTACGCGAGCGCCGAGAACGCGAGCACGAAGGCAAGCAGCGCAAACGACCCCAGCGGGAATCGCTCGCGCTGGTAGAGCCACCAGCGGTTAACCATGGACCGGCTCCGCGGCTGCGGCGCCGGCCTTGCGGCCGCGCGCGAACTCGGCGTGCGCGCGCGCGAAATCGTCCGAGCACATCGCGCCGATGATGGAGAGCTCGCCGGCGAGCGCGAGCGCAGCGCACAGCTCGGCCAGCGTGCGCGAGCTTCCCGGTCCAGTGCAGCCGAGGATCTCGATGCAGGCGCGCTGGCTCGGCAGCCCGGTACCCCCGCCCACGGTGCCGACAATGATATTGGGCAGTGTCACCGCGGCGTACAATGCCCCATCTCGCGAGACTTCAAATCGCGTGACGCCGACGGCGGACTCCGCGACGCACGCGGCGTCCTGGCCGCAGGCGATGTACAGCGCCGCGAGTCCGTTGGCATAGTGCCCCTGCACGCCTATCGTCCCGGAGAGCACGCCGCCGAGCGCCGCCATGCGCCAGTAATCGGTCATGCGCTCGGGCGTGGTGTGCAGCCGCGCCGCGACCCGCTCGCGCGAGATGACCACCTCGGCGCTGACACGCTTGCCGCGCACGCGGGAGAAAGACTGCGCACTTGCCTTCTTGTCCCCCGAGTGATTGGCTTCGAGGAAGAAGTACTCGGGCCGCACCGGCGTATGCCTGGAGATATCGCTGCACAGCGCCGCCGTCGCCAGCGTGACCATGTTTTGCCCTGCGGCATCGCCGGTTTCGAACTCAAAATTGACATAGACGTGGTTGGCCTCGACCGTGGTGCGAATATCGGAGAGCCGCCCGTGGCGGGTCGTGGTCGCCGCGACCTGCTGAAACCGCTCCTGTTGCGATTCGATCCAGGAAGCGAATGCCATCGCGTCGTGAAGCGAGCCGAAGGCGAATCCCGGCGCGCGGCTCACGCTTTCGGCTATCACCTGCACCGCGCAACCGCCCGCCTCGGTAATCAGCTGCGCGCCGCGGTTGTACGAGGCAACGAGCGTAGCCTCGGTCGTGGCAAGCGGCAGGTAGTAGTCGCCGCGTGCGTATACTCCATTCACACGCAATGGCCCGGCGAGGCCTACTGGCAATTTCACAGTGCCTATGAAGTTCTCGATATGGCGCTCGAAGAGCGCCATGTTGGCGAGGGAAGCCTCATCCGCGAGCGTCTCGCGTACGCGAGGATCGGCTTGCAGAAGGGTCCAGCGCTCGCCGACGAGCGCCGATGTGTTGCGTTCGCCTCGGGGGATCGACCGCGGCTGTTCGCAGGTCGCAACGGTAGAGGGTTGGTCGCACGGTTTCATGATGTCCTTCCTTATGCCGGGTGCTTGCTTTCCGTGATGAACAGCGTCCATAGCCGGTCGTGCTCCGGGTACTCGGCCAGTAGCGCGAGCGTGCGCGGTAGTGCGCTGCGGCTGAAGTGCTTCCGGTGGAACTCTTCGTTGCGGCCCACCTGCGTGAGCTCGGCGAGAAGCCGGGGGACGATGTCCTTGCGCAGTCGAGGGAACTCACGGGCGAGCTGCGCCAGGACTGCTCGCGCGCCATGCCGCGGATTTGCGTAGCAGCGCATCATGTAATGGAATATCCACGCGGAGAGTTTCTTCTTCCAGTGCGGCTGGGGGTCGTACAGCCAGGTGAGTACGTGCTGGTCGAGCTGGTAATGACGCGCCTCGTCGCGGAAGTGGAACTGGTGCAACTGGGTGTGCAGGCGGTCGATCCGTCCCGGGGTCTCGTTTTCGGCTTCGATGTAGCGCCGCGCCAGGTACAGCGTTCGCTCCTCGACAAAGATCGTGAGCCAGATCCACGCCACCAGCACACGCGGGTTCTCGACCACTCGCTCGATTCCGAACTGTTGCAGGGGCGACACGCGGAACAGCCGCGGGATGCGCGAGCGGTACCAGTCCGGCTCCGAGCGCTCGAGCACGCGCCAGAACATCTCGATGTGCTTGTCCTCTTCTCGAATGAAATGCCACATCGCCTCGCGTAGCGGCTGCGGCACATCCCGGCCTTCGAGCACGCGGGTGAGCGGATGGATGACATGCCGCTCCAGCCAGATGAATTGCTCGCACAGGCTGAGTGCCTGAAACTGATTGCAGCGCAGCCGCTCCGCTTCGTCGAGGAGCGCGAAGCCGGACAGGTAGCAGATAGGACCGAATCCTTCCGGTGCCCAGGGTTTTGTCCGGTCCGCCTCAAACGACCAGTCGATATCCTCGAGTCCGAAAGCCAGCTCACATGACTTGCGGTTGAGAACCGCGAGGCTATCGATAGATCTGCGTGGTTTAGGTTTCACGGGATTGCGTCCTGCCTGGGCGGTGGCGCGTCAATGAATCGCGGGCGGGCCGGTCGTGAGTCGCCGGTTTGGGTAAGGGGCAGCCTCCGGCAAGCCCCTTGACCCAACCGTAGCGTTGACGCACGTGCAAGGCGCTCAGCTGCCGATGTGCACCTGGTATTCCGCGCCGTTGGAGAACGTGCAGGTGCCGGCGCCCATGAACGGCGTGCTCATCTGGTACTCGCAGCGCGCGAACGTGCCGCGGCCGCCGTAGGCGCTGGCGATGCCCTTGCGCGCTTCACCGGAGACGCGCGTCGCTTCGCCGACCAGCATCTCGCCCTGATAGGTGAACTGGAAGCGCCCCTTGCCGCTCATCAGGTTCGTCACCTGGCCGGTGAGCACGCCGGTCTGATTGGCGAGATCGTTGGCCGGGTAGAGCCGCACCGTGAGAACGGCCGCCCCCGGTCCGCCGGGTACTGCGCCGGGCGGCACCGCGCCCGGCGCAGAAGCGATCGGCGCCCCCAGCGGCGCGTAGGCCCAGTACTGGGAGCCGTCCGGAGTCGTGCCGACGGGAATGGCGATGCAGCCCGCCAGCGCGATCGCCGGCAACAGCGCCGCGACCGCCAGCCGCCTCGAAATGGCCGGCAACGATGTGTAACGCGAAGCAGAATCAACGAAGTTACGGGTGGTCATGGTTCTCTCCTTTCCTGGTTACGGGTTTGCTTTCAATCCTGCGCGGCCGATCGGCTTGGCCACGCAGTCATTACTCCATTGCGCTCATCACCGCGCTCACTGCCAGCGGGCAGCTTCGGACCGCGAGTCGAGCTCATGCATCTCCTGCAGGAATTCCTGGATCGCCGGCATGGCGCTCTGGTGACTCAGCACGACGTCCTCGTTGCAGAGTGCTTCTTCCTCGTCGTTGTAGACAAACTCGAGGATTTCCTCCGCGCGCGCGTCGCGCGGCAGCTCGCGGGTGGCGGTGCGGCGGTTCTCGGTCCTGTTCCTCATGTGCCCCTCCTGCGTGGTTGGCCGCAGCGGGTTATCCGCGGCTGTGGGCACATGCTGCGATGCGGGAGCTTCCAGATCGCTTACCGATGGGTTACTAATGGCTTACACGTGAACCGCTAGTAAAAACAGGAAGTTACGGAAGAGAGAGCTGCTGAGCAATGGGCGGCGGCGCAGCGATTCCACTGCCGCCCGAGTAGGAGGCGCATGCATCGCAGTGCGGGTGCATGAATGGCCCGCGTCGACGGCGGGCCGGTTCATGCGCCCCACGTCACGGGCGGCTTAATGGCTGCCCGATGTAGCTCGTTTCTTCGAGCTCCTTCTCTCCTGTAGCGTTGTCGACCAGTTCTGGATAAACACGCCCGGCGACGATTCCAAAGCCAATAACCGTCTTAACGTAGCGCGTTTGCCCGGCCTGAAGCGTGAAAGTAAGTTTTTTCTCGACTTCGGTCGTAGTGCTTATTTCCTTGGCGCCCGGTGCCTGATCAACAAAGAAAAACCCGCCCGGTTTTGAATCGCCGACCACCGTACCGTTCAAATGAATCGACGGTTGAATTGCCGCTCCGAGCATGCTCGAGCTTCGATAGAAGTAAATCCGACCCTGATCCGATTTCAGCGTCGGGATGGTCGACTTCATCTCCGCCAGCTTCGGGCCAGTGGCGCAAGCCGACACCAGAATCGAAAGAACGAACGCAGCGCAGAAACGGGGAAGATTCATTCTAGGGTCTCCTCTCCTGAATTGGCAGACTGATGGACAAGGACAACGGGGAGAAAGCGCCTTCTACCGGAAGGTAAAAACCGACAAGTCGACCATCGCTCACGACGGGATACGCTTCATGCGTGTGCGCTCCCTCGATGGTAAAAACGGTGCTCACGGGCCTCAGCACTCTGCCTTGCTTGATGGTGCCCACCTCCACGAGCTCGGTCCCGGCGCTTAATGTGCGCTCGTAACCGGAGTCGAAGCGGATCGACGCCGATTGCAGGACGACGTACTGCCGGCTCGATTGCCGGTCTGCCGCAGACAAGCTGACGGGGTAACGCACGACCTCGCTGGCGCATCCGCCCAGAAACAACAAGACCAGGGGCAGAGGCAATTTCCACGCTTTCATCACGATCTTTTCTGAGTCCCCGGGCGGTACGACCCTATGGCGACTAATTCCCGTAGGTCGTGATCAGCGTGTCACCCAAGACCGCGGGACGCAGGCCAGAGAAAAATCCAGTCATTCCGCTCCTGGTCGCGTTTTCCACGCCGTTGACGAAGTACCCTCCGCTTGAGACGTTGGGGAAATGCAGGTGGATCACAGCCTTGGGATGAATGGTCTGCACGCGCGCGAAGGAAGCAAACCCGCTGCCGGCATTGAGCAGCAGGCTGCCGCCCGCAGTGAGGTTGATGTGATCGCTGCTCAGCAGCCATGAGAAGGCGCCGAGACCGCTGCCACCGGCGATGCTGATGTCGCCGGCAGCGCTGACGTTGACCGGACCTCCGAAAATCTGTGCGTAGGCGAAGGCCCCGCTTCCGCCCATCAGGCTCAAATCTCCGCCCACGGTGACGTTCACCGGACCGAAACCGGTGATGGACGCGCTGGCGCCATTTGCAGTCCCGCCCTGCACGTTCAAGGCGCCGCCAGTGGTGATGCTCTGCGGCCCGAAAGCCTTGAGGCCGACGCTGCTTCCGCCCGCCGCCAGGTTGATGCCGCCGGTGGCGCTGATCGTCTGCGGACCGGAGGACACGTTGCCGGTAAAGGCGAGGTTGCCCGTCTGGTTAAGCGATAGCGCGCCGCCCGGCACCTGGCTGATGCCCGTTACGGTGAGTAACGGTGAGGTGTTGTAGAACGTGACGTTGCCGCTCGTGGTGTTGGTCGCATTGAACACCGCTACCTGGTTCGCGCCGCCGAGGTTCGCGCCGGCAGCGGACAGGGTGGTGAGCTGATCGGCCTGGATTACGGAATCGCTGCCCTCGGTGATGCCCTTGCCGGGAGCGAGTGCATTCAGCGTGACATCGTCGAGCGTGCGGATCGAGCTGCCGATCCCCGGCGCGCTGTTCAACGCGATGTTCCCTCCCGTGCTCGTGAGCGAGATGTTGCCACCGGCGACGTTGGTGCTGGGCGAGCCGATGCGCGGGCTAGCATCAGGATTGCTGCCGGGATTGAGCGTGACGTCGCCAGTGACGTTCATCGTGATATTGGTCGGCTGGCCTCCGAAGATTCCGCTGCCGATGACCGCTCCGGCATTGGCCACGCTGCCGCCCGTCATAGTGACATCGCCGTCCACAGTCAAGTCCAGATTGGTCGGGGCGCCCGGTGACACGTTGGTCGCGCCAATACGTGCGGGTCCGGCGTCAGTCGGACCGCTGGCCGAGCTGCCGCCCGTGAGCGTGAGATTGCCGTGAATAGTGATGTCCTGGTCCGGGCTGATAAAAGACGCGAAGTTGCTGAAGCCGGCGCCTCCCGCCGCAAGAATTGTGTTCCCCGCCGTGATGTCTTGAGTTCCGGCGGCCCGGATCTGGGCAAAGTTGCCCTGGTTGGGCGCACCGCCGCTGCCCCCGGCGAGACTCAGGGGCCCGGTCACATTGATCGTCTGCGCTCCCGCCCCGTCGTTGCGGATGTGCGCGAAATTGCTGGTCCCGCTCGCGCCACCGATGATCGTAATGCTCGACGCGTCAACGCTCTGGCTGCCCGTGGCACCGGTCTGGAGGATCTGGGCGAAGTTGGAGTTGCCGATGCTCCCACCGGTGATGGCGATGCTGGAGGCGTTGATCGTCTGCCCGGCGCTGCCCAGGATCCGGGCGGATAGCCCCGTACCCATGCCGCCCTGCACCGTAAGCGTGCCCCCAGCGGAGATCGTCTGCGGACCTGTTGCGCTCACGACCGCATTGACGGCGTTGGGCGCCGCCACGGTGATGTCACCGGCGGCCGTGATCGTCTGCGCCCCTGAGATCAAGCTGCCACCGACGGTGATGTTGTTCGCATCCAGCGTCAGGCTGCCCAGGGTGCGAATGACGGAGCGGGTGCCGGGCACGGTGCTGTTGGGGAGCGTGACTGCGCCGCCGGCGGTAATCGAGATCTCCCCACCAGCGATATTCGTGTTCGGCGAGCCGATGCGCGAGCCGGAATTGTTCACCGCGCCGGGGTTCAGCGTTAAGTTGCCGTCCACGCTCATTGTGATATCAGTCGTCTGTCCACCCGTGAAATTGTTGCCGATGATGGACCCGGCATTGGCTACCGTGCCGCCGTTCATGGTGACATTGCCGTCCACCGCGAGCATCAGGTTGGTCGGCGTCGGGGTGTCGCCACCCAGACCACCGATGCGCGCATCGGTGCCGCTGGTGACACCACTGCTCGAGCCCCCGCCCGTGAGCATGAGATCGCCGTCAACAGTGATGTCCTGATCCGGGCTGTGGATGCCGGCGAAGTTGTTGAACCCGGAGACCCCCGCGGTGAGCGTCGTTGGCCCGGCGGTGATGTCTTGAGCTCCGACGGCCCTGATCTGGGCGAAGTTGCCCTGGTCAAGCAGCCCGCCGGTGCCGCCGACGATCGTGATGACCGGCGAACCGCTGATCGTCTGCGCGCCGGTGCCGTCATTGCGGATGCGCGCGAAGTTTTTCGCGCCGCCCGAGCCGCCCGTAATCGTGATGATTGAGGCGTCAACGCTCTGGCTTCCCGCCGCCCCTAGTTGGCGGATCTCGGCAAAGTTGTTCGTTCCCGAGCCGCCGGTCATGGCAATGCTGGAGGCACTGATGGTCTGATCACCGCTGGCGGAGCGGATCTGCACGCTGTTACCGTTGCCGCTCAAGCCTCCCTGCAGCGTGATGCTGGCCGCGGTCACCGTCTGCGGCCCGCTTGAGTTGTGCCTAATGCCAGAGGCGAAAGGCTGCGCTGGCGCGTTGCCACCCGTGACGGTGAGAGCGCCACTGGTGGACACTGTTTGCGCGCCTGGGAAGCCCAGATTGGTCGAGATTGCGGCGAGGTGGGAGTTGACCGCGGGCCCGACAATGCTAATGGAGCCCGACTGCCCGCTCGCCCCGGCGGTGATGCTCTGGCTACGCGCGTTGATGTTCGAACCGCCCAGCGCGCCGGCGCTGCCGACGTTGATCGCGTTGGCGCCACTGCCGGTAATCGAGATCGTCTGAGTCCCCGGAATTGCGTGAATGATCGCGCTGACGTTGGTGACGTTTGGCCCGAAGCCGTTGACGTTGATGTGATCGGCGTCGGTCACGGTGATCGTTTGCGTGGCTCCCGGCGCGTTGTTGGCTATGGAAGCGCTACCGCCACTTGCCAGCGACTGAACGTCGATTCCCGGGCTCGAACCACCGCCTGCTACCGTGATGACCTGATCTCCGCTCGTGGCATTGGAAATTCCCGCGGAGTTGTTATCTTGCGCTGTCACTTCAATGAAGCCGGCATTGATCGTCTGGCCGCCGGTGGCGCTTAACTGCGCGGGTCCTGCAGCGCTGCTCTCAACGATGAGCCCGCCGCCGACAGTGACGGTCTGCGGACCGGAAGTGACGTTGCCCGTAATCGCGAGATCGCCGTTTTGTGTGAGCATGAACGCCCCGCTCGGCACTTGGCTTACGCCCGTCACCGTGAGCAGCGGGGAGGTGTTGTTGAGCAGGATGTCGCTGCTCATGGTATTGGTCGCGTTGAACGCGGAGACTTGGTTGACACCCGCCAGGTTGGCGCCGTTGGCGGTGTTGGTGGCGAGCGTGCCAGCCACGATCTGGGCGTTCGGCTGCTGCATGACGGAGTTCGCCGTCAGCGCCACCGCCTCGGTGGTGCGAATACCCACGTTCACGCCCGGTGCGCCGTTGAGGGTTATATCTTCCACTGCAGTCACAACGATGTTGCCGCCAACCACGGACGCCGGCCCGGAACCGATGCGCGCGCCGCCACCGGCACCCGGATCGAGCGTGACGTTGCCCCCGACCATCATCGTAACGTTGCTCGGCGCCGTCCCGCCCAGCGTTGAGCTGCCAATGGACGAAGTGGTGAGACTGCCCCCGGCCATCATCACATCCTCGCTAACACTAAGCGTAAGGTTAGTGAAAGGCACGCCGCCCGGCGCTCCGATGCGCGCGGCTCCGCCCTGCGATGCGCCGCTCATGGAACCGCCGCCGGTCATCGTCAGATCGCCATCGATGGTGATCACCTGGGTCGGAGCCGCAATGATCACACTGTTGCTAGTGCCGCTCGCACCGGCGGTCATCGTGGTATCGCTGGCGAAGATGGTCTGCAGACCGTTTTGTGCCCGGATCTGGGCGGAGTTGCCCGCATCGGCGAGCCCGCCGGTGCCGCCCGTCATCTGAATCGTGGGCGAACCGGTGATGGTCTGCGAGCCGGCATTGGCGCGCAGGTGCGCAAAGTCGCTGCTTGCCCCGCTACCCCCGCTGATGACAATCGCGCCACCGGAAGTAAAGTCAACCTGCTGGCTGACACCCTCGTTGCGGATGCGCGCAAAGTTAAGCGATCCACCCGTGCCGCCTTGCAGCTCAAGCGTGCCGCCATCCGTTACGGTGATGCTCTGGCTCGATAACGGATCGAGCTGGCGGATTTCCGCGGAGTTGCCATCGCCGCCCCCGCCCGTGAGCGTGATCCCGGAAGCCGTGATCGTCTGATCACCCGTTGCGCCCAATCGCGCGAAGCTGTTCGCGCCTGCTGCCGCTCCCTGTAGGGTCAACATGCCGCCCGCGGCAATTGTCTGCGCACCTGTTGCGCTGACGCTGGTGCTGCTACCGGCCATCACCGTGATGTCACCAGTGGCGCTGATCGACTGCGGCCC
>Ga0209109_10000612_pt1 | contig 19383 bp, 34 predicted proteins | sample Rifsed10ft2_FD_184004 | JGI IMG/M metagenome (GOLD analysis project Ga0209109, IMG submission 184004) | Soil microbial communities from Rifle, Colorado, USA - sediment 10ft 2 (version 2) | ecosystem: Environmental > Terrestrial > Deep subsurface > Rock core/Sediment | place: Rifle, Colorado... | reverse complement strand
GCGCCCGCTGCTGCAAGCTGTTGAAAATCAGCAATAGAAATTTCGCCGGGTCGGGGTTGAATTGCCGGCGGTGTATCTGAGGAATATGAAGATTGTCCAGCCTGATTGCGGTTGAATAATCGTGAGATAACAGAATTGCGAGGAGGAAGTATGGGCAAGGGGTCTCCTAATGAAGTTCTTTGGCTCGGCGGCTCATTTCAATAGTCCAAGCAGCGAGCATAAAGTTGACTGTCCATCCGGCGGCTACAGAAACAGAAGGGAATGCTACAGCAAGAACCTTGTTATCAAGGCATACTTGCCAGCCAGTACTTCTACGACGAAAAGAGAACCTACTTCTCTTCGGCAGGTTGTTCAGAGTTGCTGCGCTCCCGCCCTCTGGTATCTGGGCGGTCTCTCTCTTCTGGACTGGATGAAGGGATCATCCACTCTGCAAATGGGCGAGATTCTTTATCCTGAATGTCCTCAGGAAGAACTACCTCTTTCCCTGCCGGCCATCGGGGGGCTGGAGTATTTCCTTCATCTAGTTTAGGCATCTATCCCTCTTTGCGGCCCTTAGCCGCCATTGCCTGAAATTTAGTTGCACCATATTTCTTACGTCCAATAGAAGCGGCCAGGGCTGCGGGATCATCAACTCCCTTCTTACTTAGTTCCTTTTCAAGTTGATTAAACCTTCCACCCTCACCTACTGGCGGCTTATCCTTTTCATTGCGTTCCTTGGCTTCAGCCTGGGCCTTAGCTTTAGAGCGAGCCCGAGCAACAATCTTATCATCGTTCTCGGAATCTAAAACTACCCAAGTACCCTTACCCTTTTCTGCAATTTTAAATCTATCAGCCATAATTAATCTCTAGCGATAACGAGGATTAGGGGCATTCACCAACTGGTTAAACTGGTTGCGAACTTGCCCAGTGAGAGCGCCAGCACTAAAGAACGGATTTACAAAGGACCTAGAAATAGGACCATACGCTTGTAGTTCTCTAGCCCCACCTTGTTGTGACTGTGCGATCAATGGGTCGAGCTTACTAAACAACTCACTCTGCTGCGTCTCTGTAAGCTGGGTAGCTCCCGAGGTCAGCTCAATATCACGAAATGTATCAGCAAGCCCCCGCAGGTAATTGTACCCCGGCCCAAAGTCTTCAGGCTTACGTCCAGATATCTTAAGCAAATCATCAAAGGACTGTAAAGCTCTATTAGCCCGATCACCAGTAAAATACTCATGGCGAATTTGAGGAGTGATTTCCCGTGCGGGTATTAACCCCTCTAACAACTCTGGGTCATAGAAACTAAACTGCTTGGGGTCTGACTGGAACAAGTTTGTAGATACGGTTCTCTGATCTTCCGGGCTCAAGAAGGGAATCAGAAGATTAGATAAAGTTTGATACTCAGATACCGGGTTGATGATATCTGGAGCTAATGCCCTCCACCACTCAGGAGCACCAGCAATAGTATGATCGTATGGACTAAAGGTTGCATTAGTTGGAGACTGATTAGCGGTAATTCCAAGCTCTTCTACAAATCCGCGCCGACCTCCGCCACCGCCTCCGGTTGTCCCCACTACTACCCAACCAGTACCAGTAAAGCGGTATGCTGGCCCAGAGGGACCTTGTGGATAAACTATATCACCAATGCTAGGCCCGCCGCCGCCCATGCCAACACCCGAAGGAGTTGTGCTAATGGGATAAGGGTCATATCCGGGCGGCCAATTTGCGGGATCGCCCTGGCCGGTTGGATCGGCAAAGATGGGACTAAGCTCCAAAATGCTTTCGCCTGTTGGATAATCCGGCTGTTCCCCATAAGAATCAATTATCATCTGCTGAGTCTGAAAATCAAGGAATTTCCAGACTGCATCACTAATTCCGTAAGGCAAAGTATAACCCTCCAGGAAATGTTATTTCCTTATCTAGGTCGGCTCAGGATTGTCCGACTAGCACCCGGTGCCATCGGTGGCAACTGCCCGCCCAGCATTTCAGACAGATTTCCAACCTGTCCAGGGATTTCTGGACCCGCCGATACTGGCACAGCATCACTGTTCATTCCAGTCGAAACTGCACCTACCAGCATTTCATCGGCCAGTTCTTCTGCTGTTCTGTTGTCGGGCGGCGTCCGAAGTAATTCTTCTATCTTCGCCTGAGCCATTCGTAGATCAGTAGCTATAGCAACAACTTTGCCATCCTCAACTCGAACGATTTCAAATTTAGATTTTGAGTATGACCGAATAGCGTAAGGACTATTTTCATCTGGCCAAAGTTTAGTTGGCATTTTATTTCTCCTTATGGGCTGTTGGCCCACAAAACATACAATTTGGATTTATAATTCCACGATTCACATGCCACAGCACATGAGGTCCTTTATTGAATTCTCTTTTATGTGAAGTAGACATTTTGGCGCGGGTTTTAAGAGAATGCCTACGACCATTTCCCGCAGCAGATATTTTAGCTCTAGTTTCAGGTGATGCTTTGCGGCCCTTATTTGATGCTGAAATCTTGGCTCGCCATTCAGAGGATAGGGTACGTCCCGCACTTGCTATAGAAAGCTTAGCTCTAGTCTTGGAAGATACAATACGTCCCATTGAGTTTATTCGTTGAGCCGGTGACCATCGTCTTCCTTTACCTGCCCGAGACATATTAGCCCGTTGCTCGGGCGTACGCTTCTTACCACTATTCCCGTTTCCTATTTTTACTCTGGTCTCTTCAGTATGTTTCGTACCAAGCTTCGATCCAGCCACAAGACACATGTTGTACTCAGGTTTGAGATGATCTATTACTTCTTGTTCTAACTCGATAAGGCGTTCAGGAGCACAACGCCCTACCACTTTGAACTCAAACTTATCTTCACCATATTTGTTCCAGGCATTCTGCAAGTGACGATTGCCGTGATCGCCACGCCTCAAAGAACTCCAATGATTCCTCTCTCGTTGAGCCAGATTAACTGCTGAGCCGACGTACCGCTTTCCATTAGCAGTATTTTGTATCTGATAAATGCCGCCTAGTATTTGAATTAGATCACTCATAGAATCTCCTCAGTCGCTAAATTGAGGTACGAGTAATTCTCATGTAGGGAAGAAGTCGCTCAAAAAGCTGCTCGGTAATTTTTACATCCTCTAGGTTATGTGCTAGTACTTCTTTAACCGCCGCCCGTTCTCCAATCTTGGCTGCCGACCATGTTCTAGGATCAATATGGGACTTCCCCTCTATTCCCAGAAACTTGGTAGCATTTTCCAGGCCATTCCGGTTAAGCTTCATCTTATTGCGAACTTGGGGCCAAAGATCAAAGACATAAAGTTCACCAAGACCAGGAAATTCCGCATCCCAATACATGGCTCGACTTCGAACAAATGGGAAGTCAAATCTGTGATCGCCGGAATAGAAGCCTACAAGCAGGTCATACTCCCGCATCTCTTTAACGAGCGATTGTACTAGCCGACGATCAAGCTTATTTGAATGGATAGCTTCTCGGCGGGTTATACTATCAAAGGCAATGGGGCCGCCCCGATCCTTGATTGCCCAGCTTAAAAGTTTTCCAAAATTTGCATCTAGCGAATCCGCTTCGATGTCCAAAAAACCTATACGGTCCTTGGTAGGCCACCGCTCTGCATTTATTTGTTGCTTGAGCTGGTAGACTCTAGAACGTAGGCTATCATTGGACCGATGCAATAACCCACCAATTTCTAAATATGGAATGTTCTTAGCACGAAGCTTCAAAAGCAAAGCATCTTCCTCTTCCGTATAAGAGAGGGTACGCCCAACCAACTTGGGGTTATTCATAGTGCTCGTCCGGCTCGAAGTTGGGGAGGGACTTCGCCACCCTACTGAACATCGTCCTCGTCAGATTCAGACAATCATTGATTGTCCTCATCTATAATATGCTATTCTGCCCCCCAAATCGTTGCAGCCGGAAAGACTTCCTCTAAAGGGTATTTAGGGGATTATTGCCCCGCCTATTCGCCAGAAGACCCGCTAGGGGGGCTATTTGCCCTAAATTAGGGCGTAGCCCTCAATCTGGTATGGGAAGGCCCGTTGGCTATTTATAGCCGCCCAATCGAGAACGGTTGCAATTGGGGCATACCAAATGCTTCGGGTCAACCTTCGGCCACATCTTCGGATCAGGGAATGGCAAAACAGATTTACACTTACAACATTTAATTCTATTTGCATCTAAGACCAAAAAATTGGAATCTAGCTTAGTCTCCATGATTAAACTTCTGAACTAATCAGGAAAACATAATTTACAATTGGGCGAAGTAATCCCCCGATCTACATGCCATCGAGTATGCGGACCTTTAGCTCGAAACTTTGGATCATAAATTCCAGTGCCATTCTTACGCTGGGAGGCTACGCTCGCCGTGATGGCCCTAGCTCGAACTTCTGGGTCAAAAATCCCAGTACCATTCTTGCGCTGTATGATACGACTCGCCGCATTGCCCATAGCTTGAATCTTAGGATCGAAAAACCCAGTGCCATTCTTACGATTAATTGAGGCTATAACCGCTCCTCCCTTCGCTGCATTTGGATATCCCGCAGATTTTTGGTAAGCATGGTACTTCGCCAAACCAGAATAATCGTTATCTTTTTGAACCTTTCGGGCCGCAACTAGATTTGGAAAACCAGCAGCCCTCATAATGGCAATACCAGCAGCACTAGCCTTAGCTGCATTGGACCAGCCCGCACCATTTGCCTTGCCCTTCACCCTTTCTTGCACAGTAAAGTCTCGGGGAAAGTTTCGATTGATTACATCAAACCCACGATCCCTTAGCCCACAAATAATCACACCTTCGAGATGGCCGGGGTCCCCATCATTAACCCACACTAGCGGAACCATTATGGGCCATTCTCCATTCAAATGAAGAGCCGTTGTTTTGCATTTGCCAGCCCGATGAGCGTTGATCCGCCGGCCAGAAATATCAATCCCGACGTAAAACTTATCATCAGGCAAGGCTATCAAATAGATAAGACTACTCATGTATTCTCTCCAACCCGCTGGGCGGCTTCAAGACAATCACCTACCATAATAAGGTTTATTCTCGATTCAATCCTTGTATGGATCATACTGATTCCCAGCCATAGCAACACCCAGAGGCCGTAGGGTATGAATAATCCTAATCGTATCTGCATGATGTGCCAGAACTTCTGGAAGTCTCTTATATGCTTGGGGAGCTTCATCAAGCCCCGCCCCACGCAGTTCAACTCCCACTCTCTCTAACCAACCCACCATATCTGCTTCAGAAATTAGACCCGGCAATCCCTTCTTACCTTTGGCGGCGGTACGACTCATTACTCGACCTGCACCATGTACCGTAGAATAAAGTCCCAGAACATGATCGGGATGCTCAACGCCCTCTACGATTACTGCATTCTCTCCCATCGAACCACCAATAAACCCACGTTGTCCGGGAAAGGCCGGAGTAGCGCCTTTACGAACTACAATTAAATCTCTACCTTCGTGATTCTCTCTCCAGGCATAGTTATGATGATTGTGAACCTCATCTACTATTCTGGCTCCAAGCAATCTAGAAACTTCTAGGCATACCCAGTCTCGCCCCGCATAGGCATACTCGCCCGCAAGTCTCATGGCTTCCATATAATCTAAACCCAACGAGGTATTAAGTGATAACACTAGGGGCTCTACATCCATACCATCCTTAGCCCCACCCAACTTGAGAAACTTAGTAGCAACACCATGTCCAAAGCCTCGGGAGCCAAAGTGTACTCCAACCCAGAGAACTCCTTCTTCATCCTCAAACAAATCCACATAATGATTACCAGAGCCGATGGTGCCAAGCTGCTGGCGGGCTTTGTCTTTTAACTCCGGTACAATAGACCAAGCAACATCATCAAATAAGGCGTGTTCAGGAGCACGATCATTTATTCGTCCAATTCCAAAGGATAAGTTAGAAAAGATAAGGTCCATGACCGAAGGAATGTCAATATCCTTAGCTTGGACATTCAGCTTCACTGCCTTATTTCCACAACCAATGTCATAGCCCACACCAGAAGGACTAACAGCATTGTCATAGGCAAGAACCCCGCCAATCGGCACGGCATAGCCTTTATGGTGGTCAGCGCAAAGAGCCGCTCGAACAACCTCATCTGGTCTAGATGATAGTTGTATCTGGATCAATGCCCCAGCATCTATTGGGTCGCCCCATATAGTTATCTTACCTTCTAGGATTTTCATGGGCCAAGTCTCCGCTCTCCATACGTTCTTTGATCCGCTTCATTCCAATCGCAACGAAGCTCTTCTCGGTACACTAAATCCTTCAAGCTCCGCAACCGCGATCCGAATGCTAGGTCCCCGTGATGCCGGCAATAGTCTTTTCCATTAATGCGTTGTGACACGCGTGAGTCACACTTTTGGAATCTCATCTTTTCCCCTGAATGTTACGTTTCAATCGTTCTTCAACCCGCAGCCGCAGCCGCTTCTTGGCCCGGCACATATCACAGAGCGCCCGCCCAAAAACCGTGTTTCGACTACAGTTTTCACCTTTGCATGCCTTATACGGTGCTTTAGTCATCATATTAATTACCCAACCCAGGCCATAATATTAAAGGTTCAACATCCGAAAAATCACCTAGCTCGCTCACGCACTCCAAAAGTAGGGCGGTTTTCAAGCACTCTAGATCAACACCGAAAGCATATGATGTAAAGTAGGTTCCAGCCTCAGTTTGCCCAACCAAAACGTAAAGCCCATCAGCCCGCCCCTGGGCTACCGTTAAATAAAAAGTTGATACCGCCGACAAATAGGAAGACCAAGCTTCGGAACCTACCTCGAACACTTCTAAAGCCCGTACGTGTAATACGACCTGTTCATCAACACTGGCCCCCAAAACATCGGTGTGCTTAGCAGCAGCTCCCTCAAGAACCAAGGCGGCCTCATGTAATGGATCAGGAGTTCTCGAACAGGCCGAAGCCACCAACATTGAAACAACAATTAAGAATTTCATATCCCACCTCATAATGGAACGACCACCCCTTTTTGAAAAAATGAAGGGGGCCTGTTTTTATTGAGCCGATAATCGACCCTTCCTAGCTTTTTGATGTTCTCCATCGGGATCGTGAAGATGGCAAAACCCGCCCCGCAAGGTGTCACCAGGGATTTTACACAAACCCGAGATGCCTCGGCGGGGCTTACGTTTTACAAAGATAGGGCACTGAACCAGACGCCCTTCAAGTTCTAAGTCTCTTCGAAGCTCTTCAATATTTCGATAACGCCGTCGGCTTATAGTAGGCATTATTTACTCCCGGCCCTACACAAGGGACAAGCGGGGCTAGTTTTGTTTCTGTTAACGTGCCATCTTATATGAGGTCCCTCAGCTAAGCCTGGATAGCCTTTTGTCTTATTTGCAGCTCGGGCTCTAACTAAATTTGGGTATCCATTTGCTCTATTTATAATTAAAATTTTAGTTAGACCTTTAGCTCTACCTTTAGCCAAATTTGGAAAACCATTTTCTTTTTGAATAGTTAAACCTTTAGTTAAACCTGGATATCCATTTGCTTTTTCAGTGGCTCTACCTTTAGCTAACTCTGGGTATCCTCTTGCCCTATTAGTAGTCCGGCCTTTAACTAAATTTGGATGTCCTTTTGCTTTATTAGTAGCCCGGCCTCTAACCAAGCTTGGATAACCATTTGCTTTGTTAAGGACTAGACCCCTGGCAAAGTCTTCATCACTAAAAGCATATGGAAAATTCCACTTAGCCATACCCTCGGCTTGGTATTCTTTAATCTTATCCCCTTCGGCGGTACCCCACCATTCGGTGGCGGGTACTAATATTTTCATCCTTAAATTAGACAACTCTACGCCATCCCTTGCAGCCATCTTTTTAGTAGTACGACATTTTCCCTGCTGATGTTCCAGCAAACGATCCTTAGCCTTATCCTCTATGCGTCTACCAACATAAAGAATATGCCTAGGTCGGCCTTTTTGATACAAGCCATATACTAGGGAATTACTCATTTCAATCTCTCTACTAATTCTGCGGCGGCTTTTCTTAGGAACGACGAATAGGTAAGCCCAAGCTTACGTGCGGCGGCGGCGTTTATTTTATCTTCGGCCAGAGTAATGCGAGTAAGCCGCAATATACTGCGTACCTTCTCGGGTGGTCCAGCTTTAGGTCCTCTAAGTCCCATGATTCCTCTGTGTCCTCCACATCCTATGTATCCTCCACATAACTACAGTATACCATATTTATAATAATCTGTCAATATCCAGAATAGAGAAGGGGTGGTAGAAAGTGGGAAAAATTAATCGGTGGGATTATTTCTCAAGGAGCTTAGATAAAGCACCCCGTCATAACCGAAGTAACCGTAATATGTTACACTTAGACCAGCATATCACCCGTACACACTGCCCCCGTTATGGTACCTACCCCCCCTAATCGACCTACCCACCATGGAGATTTGATTCAGAGCATACCCCCCGTCGTATACCCCCCCTTCAAGGTTGACTACCCCGCCGCATGTACCCCACCCTCAATAGGCTGAACGTATCTCACATAGATTGGACATCGTTGTCGTAAGTTCCCAACAACTCAGATCGTCCATCTATGTTCGCTACTCATTTCCTCTTCTTGTCTCCCATCTTATATCCTGGTCAAGCATCGCTGATAAACCCGGCCCGACATCTAGCTGACCCTGCTCAAAGTCTCGCAGTGTAAAGCAGTCGGCCCAGGTTTCTCATCGGTAGTACATGCTTGACTGGCGGATATATTCGGGAGACGAAGAAGGGGAACCCGCCCCGCAAAGGAGACTTACATGAGACCATCATACGTGCTCTTCGCCGCAGCAATATTCCTAGTGGGGATTGTTACAGGACTGGTAATCGCCATTATCATCCAGTCCCATATCCTGCAAATGGACTTCATCTATCCAACGCTCAGCCAATTTTACGCATAAAGGAGACTTTCAATGTTAGCTAAACTTGGTCATGCACTACTCCGCCTCATATTCGCCCTGCTCGCGCGCTACATGATCTTCAACTATCTCCTCGCTCCAGAACTTGGTATTTACCCCGGCAGCTCCATTACCCACAATCTTGCTGTAGTTGCTGAAGTAATAGCAATCATAGCAATATTCGTGTATACTGTAGCCGGCAAAGACATAGTAGGCAAAGGAGACTGACATGACTGTCTGCCGTATCAATCCCATCCAGGATACAGAAGGACAAATCTGGTGGCTGGTCATAGGAGAAACTTACTTCGACTGGCTTACCTCACCTTCGATCTGGATGAAGGTATTCGAAACCCGCGCCGATGCAACTGCCTTCAAGTACGATATAGGAGACTATCATGCCTGAAATATATGGTCTGCTCTTTGCTGCACTAACCCTGGGCTACTGTATAGGTGTTATACTTGGCCTTGCAGTAGCCCTCCATAAGGAACAATAGCGCAATCCGGCGCTCTATTCAAAAGGAGATGGTTGTGAAGAAAACCGCAGTAGCCCTAAGCTTCATTCTGTTATTGATCCTTACCAAGCCCGCCGGCGCTGATCCGCCTCTGATAACCTTGTGTCACAATCCAGGCCCGACCCAAGTAACTATCTCAGTCAGCATCGCCGCCATTCCAGCGCACCTTGCCCATGGAGACTACCTTGGCCCTTGTATTCCATGGGAAGAAGATGAAGGAGATGATGATGAAGGAAACGGTGATGATGAAGAAAATGGTGATGAAGGAGATGACGATGAAGACCCTACGCCAACTAATACTCCCCTGCCTACTCCTGAACCTACAGTCACCAGTGAGCCTACGGACGAAGCCCCAACCCCCGAGCCCACTGCCTCGCCAACTTCCACGCCCGAAGCTACTGACATTCCCCAAGCAGCTACCACTATTCAAGAAGTAGTTTGGATGTGGCTACTGTTCAACTCCGAAGGCGATACCTGCGCCCTAGTTGACTTCGACTACGATGGCAGTTACGACGCACCCGCAATAGAACGCCAGCTTTACTGGTGCGGTTGGATTGCTGATGTAGCTTGGGGAGCCTACGTACTCTCCGATAACACCTGGTCCCTAGATGGTGAATACCTCTACACCAGGTATGATCTGCAAACCCTGCTTGATCTTTACCAGCCCTAGGTAATCCCGCCTGCCTTGGATACTCTCTATCCTTGGCAGGAAGGTCCGACTTAGGAGACTTATGACCCCAACCCGCTCAAGCTGAAGGCGGCAATATTCAGCTACCCATGACAATCCGAAGGAGATGGTCATGCTCAAGAAAAGCATCAAGTTGTTTGGAAGATCAGTGCCAATCTCGGTGATCGTCCTGGTCCTCGCCGTAATTGGTGTAGCAGCGGCCTTCCTGTTGAACTACAACTTTACAGGAACGGTAAGCGCCGCCTCAGCACCAATTATTGCATACCCCGCTGGCGGTTGGCAATGCTCAATCGTCGGACTAGGTACCGTGGTAAGCTGTACTGGTACTCCTGGCGCTACCTGGGAAGTATCCGGGATCAACGACGACAGTGTATTGACCCTTCAGCGCACATTCGAAAACAATGGAAGCTTCCCGGTCAACTTCAGCGCACTCAGCCAGCCTTCGAGCCCACACATCCAGGCCCAGTTCACAAGCTCGACAGCACCACTGGCGGTCGGCGGAATCCGAGTTATAACCATACGTTATGCCTTCGTTGGTCTGACCGCCGGCGAAGTGCTGAACTCTCAGCAGACGAGCTTTACCCTATCACAGTAACCTTACGACAGTAAACCTATACATTCCAAGCTGCATGCCCATTGTTGGGGATGCAGCCCGAAATCATTTATCTTGAAGTCACATCCTCGCTCATGGAAATCAAAAAAGAAAACCCTTTATTCAAGAAGCCAGGCCCCGCTACTTTTTCCTTTTAGACGAAATAATGAGTAAAGAACCATATTTGATACGCTCCTTAGTGCGTGCGTGGGGAGGGGAGGGTAGTCAGGTATGGGGGTTTCTTTGGTTGAGGCGAGCCATTTAAATTTCAGAGAACCCGCCGCCGGGGCTTCATTCCTGGAAACCATAATGAGTAAAGGAACTACCTTGATGGCTTTATCCTGCGTGCGTCGGGTGGAGTAGGAAGTAGGTATGGGGAGTATCTTTGGTCGAGACAATGGCCGCCGGGAAAGGAAGACTTACTTGGCGGCGGCTTCCTACACCCCTGATAGTGCCAATAAGGAGGGGAATATGGGTGGCTAATGGCCTGGTGGAAGGAATAATGGGGGGCTTAGTGATCTGATGATGATTATTAGAGGATAAGAGCAAGGCGTAGCTCACCCGGTTAGGACACCAAATCCCACCAAATCGTGCCAGTCCTACTCAATCCGTGTCATCTAATGCCAAACCATAACAACCAATATCAGCCCATATATCCAACGAAATACCCTTTGTATAGGGATAGAATGAGATGAAAGCCCCGCCCCAAAGAAAATGAAAGGGAGCACCAGCCAGAGTAATTCAGATAGGGTACTTCGGAAATTGTTTTTATGACAGAAAAATGGGAGTAGATATTATTTACTATGAGTTCTTGATATAAAAGCCCGCCAGGCTCCTACTTATACTACGCCAACTCAAGGAAGACTTACCTTGAAGGGTGTCAAAATTGGTACCAAAACTGGTGCTCAAAAAGCTTGACAAAACTACCATTGTATGCTATAATATTAATAGTAGGAGGACAACACTATGAATAAAGTTGGACGACCACCACTACCCAAAGACCAAGTACATACAGCCAGGTTCTTTCTGGCACTAAAGGCCACTGAACTAAAAGCATGGCGGAAAGCCGCCGCCGATGGAAACCTATCTTTGGCTGAGCTAATCCGCCGGGCTATGGCCGAGAAGCTGGAGAAGGGCCAATGACCTTCTTTACTTTCCTAGAAGCCGAGCGAGCCGCCCAGAACTACGAACTAGAAGTAGCCGGCAACTATGCTGTTACCCGGGACCTACGCTGGGAGACCGCATTTATCGCGGAGAAGATCGAGCGGGTCAGCCCCGTAACCCAGCAGCAGTTGGAGCATATTTTTAGGGGCAAGGGACGCATGGCACAGCAGGTAAAGTGGTGGCTTGCTTGGCAACGCTACTGTCAAAGTGAAATCTCAAAACAGCCCGCCGCTGACTAATTCCCCAGCCCAATGGACGAACTCTATCGTCAGCCCATTGGTGAAATCGCAGCGTTCCAAGACAGAGCCGGGCGGCTTTTTCTTGGCGACTTTAGCGTGACAGAAGAGATTGAAAATGGTTGGACACGGATAGGTTCGATTGGCCCTCTGGTTCTACATCTAGCAAGTAAGATTGGCCGGGGGCAGGACACCGATGACCTCATTCAAACTGGACTGGAAGCAGTGATAACCCGCATCAGTAGAACCGACTTACCAAGGTGGAACCCCGAGCGGGGTAGTATCGGTACTTGGCTTTATAGGCATATCCGGGGAGCCATGCTAAGGACTATAGACAAACACTCGCCGCTGCCATTGGATGAAGAAGCCGTGGCAGATAACTTTGAACAGAGCATGGCCGAACTAGAATGGATCGACGTTATTAATACCAGCTTTCCAGAACCCCAGGCCAGCGTCCTAGTATGGAACTTACTGTACGAGCTTGCCCCCAAGGACATAGCCGAGGTCACAGGCATACCAGCAGGTACAGTCCGAAGCCATCTAAGCCGAGGCCGGGCGGCCCTAAAGGCAGACTTCCTTGGGGTAGAAAATGACACGGTTTGACATGGTTTTGGGGCTTGACAAATGGGCTCAACTATGGGATAATATAGGTAGAAGAACAAGCCGAATGGTATCGGTTATTGCGGGGATAATTCGCCTTGAATGCAAGGTTGGTTTCTGGGAAACCAGACTGGGACCCCGTACCTAGATACCAAACCAACCTTACATACACGGCGAATTTGTTTTTCACTACTTAACAAGGATAAGAGCATGCCCAAAGTAATAAGGATTAATGAATGCGGACACCCAGAGCGGAAGTATTTGGCTAAAGGTATGTGTAGTACTTGCTATATGAAAGCCTACAATGCTGATCCAAAAAGAAAAACATATAATGCTAAGCCAGAAGTAAAGGCTCGGCAAAAGGCTTACAATGCCCGGCCAGAAAGAAAAGCCCAGCGCAAAATCTATTGTGCTAGTCCAGAAGTAAAAGCCCAGGCTAGGGCCTATCGTGCTAAACCCGAAGTAATGGCCCAACGCAAAGCTTATGAGACCAGTCCAGAAGGGATAGCTCGGCGCAAAGCTTATCAGACCAGTCCAAAGAAAAAAGCCAAAGTTTTTTGTAGGCAATACCCAATATGTAAATACGAAGACGTACTTAAATATCAACTCATTCTATTACCAGATCGAATATGTTGGCTATGTTTAAAACCCGGCCCAACAAATTTAGACCACGATCATGGTAGTGGTAAGATTCGAGGTTGGGCACACTCATCCTGCAACCGGGCAGAAGGCAACATAAAGAATTCTCCTGATCCAATTGCCCTTTTAACAACACTTATTAAGCAGTACACTCACCCCCAAGCGGATTAATCTAACCGTGGTGGGCTAGAGCAATCGTCTCGATCTCGCAAGAGACGGACGGCTTGACAAGATGAGGAAATAGATGGTCACTGATTGTCTTTTATACTTCATCTGCCCACCTCGAATAATGAACTACCCCGCCCTGCGGCGGGCTACATAGCTCCCTAAATAGGGGCACACTAACCTACAGGGCGAGACAACTGCGCCCGCAAAGGCTGGAAGGTGGGCCGATCCATTGGTGCGCTAGTGGATCAACTGGCAGATGAAATATTCGCCACCACAAGTTGACTGCATCGAAATCGGGGGATCGCACTCTAACCCGAGCCGGGTCCACCAAAACTCTAAGCGTAACGGGCGACGCACTACTAGCAGCCGTGATTGAAACTTAGAGCGTAAGGGTGGGCGTACCTGAATAGGTATGCGTAAGGGGAAGGGAAGTCTATGAACCAGTTCAAGCTACCAGTAATGGAAGAATAGCATGGGCCGGCGTGGGGACTTCGTGATGTGGGTCGGGATGAGTTTGACAAAACGTGGCCTATTCAGGGTGCCAGGGGTAATAGACCTGCTTATCTAATGGCAGAGTTCAGAACTTATTGACGAATATAACTTGGTTATGTTTGACCATAAGAATTGAACTGATTTAGTCCTCTTGGCTATAGGGAATATCAAGGGGACCCGAGGCGGGGGCTTCAGTTTTCTCATCAATCATTAATCTAAATACCTTGACTGTAGTTCCTTTCCATGCTACAGTTAAAGTATAGGAGAGCATGATGAACACGCAACCGATTGATGACAGTTGGGAGTCGCTGGTTGAAGCCGTTGCCGCCAACCCTAGGACTTTAGAAGGATTGGGCGGGGCGAACTACCAAAGAACTCTAGAACAGATTGCAACCGCCGACCAGTTTATTCGAAAAGCTATGACAGTAATCTGGGACATTGATCTTGATTGCCCCGCCGATCTAAATGAAGAACTGACACGGGCACACGATGAGTTGATGACCGTATACGGGCGGCTGAATGATCTGCTTCCCGGGGATAAAGACTAGTGGAGACCCTCGGCAACCTTTTGATGAAGATGAAGAAAGGAACACTACATGAACCCAGCAACATTGATGGCACAATATAATCGTACCCGCGCATGGGCCAGACGTACTCAAATTATAGACCCGAAGCGAGTTGATCGGGCATTCGGACTAGCTCAAACTCCGGCCCGGCTGCTAGGTAAGCTAGAAGTATATGGCACCCGGTTAGACATTGGCTTCTGTGGATGTGCAGATCACGAGTACCGTACCGATAGCTGTAAGCATTTATTGGCGCTTCGATTACTAGAAAATCCAAAGGGGGGGCGGTCTCAATAATGCCACTAAAATCTAGACCGAAAGTATCCTTAGCAACGTCCTCAGTCGAGCATAGAAACCCAACCCGGTTGGGGTGGATCGGCATAGTTCTAATGTTCACAATTATGGTCTGGGGCTGTTCTTTTATTAGTCCCCTTATTAGCCATATATCTAATGAAGATATTTGTAAAGCCCTAAGTAATTGGCCGCCCGGCTGTTTTCATGTCAATAATTATTATAAACGCTGTCGTCCTTGGACAACCAGTGATCCTTGTAAGTCTTCATCTAATGATATCCGTGTTCCATACTTTCTAGAACTAAACAATTCCTATAACCACGACACATATGGGTATAATGGGGGAGACTATGACCCTGAATGGTCAGACAATGATCCTCTTTATGGGGACTAATGCTGCGGATATTAGTTGTAATCCATGGCTTGCTGGGATAAGCTGGTGGTGCTCGGTGGATAGGAGATGGATATGAATGGTGGAATATATCAAATCATTAATCTAATCAATGGCAAGCGATACGTTGGCTCATCAGTAAACTTGGAGAAAAGACGTGGTACACATTGGTACCTTCTAAGAAAAGGAATTCACTACAACAAGCACTTACAGGCAGCATAGAACAAATATGGGGAGAATGCTTTTGAGTTCCAGGTAATAGGTAAATGTCCAGCCGAAAGACTTATTGAGCTTGAGCAGGAAGTCATGGATCACTTAAGACCCAAGTATAACATGGGTAAAGTTGCTGCTTCGAGGTTGGGCCAAAAAGCCACCAATGAAACACGTTTGAAAATAAGTAGTAGCCTAACAGGACGTGTTCCCTCCGAAGAAACCAAACGTAAGATAAGTAAGAGTAACTTGGGGCATATTACTTCTGAAGAAACCAGGCGCAAGATAGGTATAGCCGGTAAAGGAAATACTTATACACTTGGCTATAAACATTCTAAAGAGACTAGACGTAATATGAGTGAGGCCAAGAAGGGAAATACCTATAGGCATGGAAAGAAGCATTCTAATGAAGCTAGACGCAAGATGAGTAGGAACAGATTGGGACTAAGGCCTTCTGAAGAGGGTAGACGCAATATGAGTAAGGCCGCTATGGGGCGTAAGCCTTCTGATGAAACTAGGCACAAGCTAAGTAAAGCCTTAAAGGGAAATACTAATTGTCTTGGTCATAAACACTCTGATGAAACGAAACGCAAGATAAGTGAAACTAAAAGGCGACGTATGGCAGAAAAGCGAGAACTTGAACTTGGCCAGGAATATACTAGTAAAAGAAATACGCCAGGAAATACTGGTGAGGACCGTGGGAGTTAATTATGATTGAGGATATTAGGACAACTGAGATTAAAAAAACTCGCTGCCCCTTGTGTGGCGAAGCAAAACTGCTATGGGACCGCCGGGCTCAATGGCGAATTCACTGCGCTGCCTGTAAATCCGAATGGAGGGCGGCTACTGCGGAAGACGTTCAGTTTGCGGCGGGTATCATAGAAGAGTATGAAGCTACGCAGGATGAGTGGTAGGTCAAGATCAACAAGGAGAATATGAACATGAAAATAACTTCGAACCAGCGGGCCGTACTAGACAAGCCTATTGAAGCCATGACTGAAGAGGACTGGGTAATCTTTGATGGTACCCCGGTCTATGATGGATCAAATATTACCCAAGAAATGTGTCGGCACATAGATGCTCATGTTTCAGAGCGCCTAACGAAAGAACGCATTATATGGGCAATCATGCTGCTGGTAGTTGTTATTGTTAATCTTGTAGCTGGCTAGGCAGAGGTATCTAATGCTACGTCTATTGTTTAGCCGAAACCGTACATGGGTTGCCATTGGGCTGCTGATCTTAGCCGCCCGGCTATGTTCGCATACAACAAATAATACCAACCCGCCGGCAGGCTTTGATGCAACGCCGCCTGCTTGGATCATTGAATATTTCGAAACACAGAAATCTGATGAATGACTGCACGCTGTTCGAAGGCTATCGCAATAGGAATGGCTTCGGTCAACAGAAGTTTCGAGGCGGGACTTGGTTAGCCCATAGGGTAGCCTGGACGCTGGAGCGTGGAGAAATCCCGGCGGGCGCATTCGTACTTCACACCTGTCCGAATCACGCATGTATCGAAGTTATTCATATGTATTTAGGTGACGCAAAGATAGCTAAGGCCGTGTCTCAGCAACGGGGCAATCAACCAAGCCTTAAGCACGGCACACCCCGAATGTATGGTAAGGGCTGCCGCTGCGAGGAATGTAAAGCAGCAAAATCGGCATCACATAGGAAATACAAATCGAAGTAACTGAGGGTCAGCGAGGACGACGCTGGAGACTGATTAATGATGGGAGATATATTTGTTTGGTAGCCGAGCTAATGGAACCGCCGGGCCTAAGTCCGATTGGGACCTATTGCTAACGCACGCCGAAGCGTTGGAGTTAGATGCTTTGGACGAGTTCTGCTGGGTGCTGGCGGGGGGTAGGATAGATGCTTATTACCTGGACAGTCTCTATGCTGGTTATTGTTGGGCTAACAATGTCAGCTACCCGGCGCTAGATGATCCAATGATCGTTAGCCCACAACACATAGAATTTCCCAAGCCGGGACTTCCTATAGGGGCTATAGAAATTTCTAAGGAAGACTTCCTTTATAGGGTCCAGAATGAGTCATAAGCTGACTGTTCGTAACGAAGAGATGCGTCGGCTAAGAGTAGTCCAGGGATGGACATTGCGAATGCTGGCAGCCAAATATAGTATGAGTGAAGCCCGGGCTGGACAGATTACTAATGCAGCGGCGGGGTATAATATAGGCCAGACTGAGCACCAGGATAAGCGCAAACGGCGCAAGGACTCAGGACGAGGGAAGTATGTTCCCTAAATTTCTATTGGTAACGGGGCTAACCATCCACTTAATAAGCCTACCAGTATTCATGGCAGAAATCTTGGCAGGTATTCAGGGGGGTAATGGTGGAGAGGGAGAAATCCTAGCCGGGTTCTTAATTTATTTGGGCCGGGTACTCAAAAATATGGGATGGCCGGGCGGTAAACAGGAGCATTACAAGAACCGTCTAGCAAACATTATAATGGGGCTGGAGGAGAATCTATGTCGCAGGTATTGATAGTTACAGGGGCAGGGCAAGGCATTGGTAAAGCAATTGTGGAGGCAGCGCCGCCTAATACTGAAATCATAAACATTGGCTTGCCTCATTATGATGTAAGAAATATAGAAGATATTCGATCCGCTGTTTCTAGCTTTAAGCATATTGATTGGATAGTAAACAACGCCGGGGTAAATAGCAGTTATAGGATTCAGGCTATGGCCCCTGCCGAATGGAGCCGCATCATTGATACGAACTTGACGGGCATTTATAATGTACTACATGTTTGCGTTCCGCTCATGTCAACTACAAGCTCAATCGTCAACATTGCCTCTATGATTGCCCACCGAGCTTCAGGGATCAGGAACTTTAACAGTCATTACTGTGCCTCCAAGGGTGGCGTCATTTCAATGACTCGGAGCCTAGCTCAAGAGTTGGCCCCCATTAGAGTGAATTCAGTTTCGCCGGGCATCATTGTGACAGAAATGACGGAGGCTGACCATCCTCTTTACCAGTATATGTGTGATCGGATTCTGTTAGGTCGCCGGGGTACTGTAGAAGATGTAGCCAAAGCAGTGTGGTTTCTTTTGGATAATGAACAGAGCGGCTATATCACCGGGGCGGATTTGCTAGTCGATGGGGGATACTCAGCACATTAAAGGGGCCGAATAACCGTGGGAACAGACAGACCGAAAACAAGGAGGCAGTAATATGGAATGGGATAAGGCAGATTTAGATTTGTTTAGTGAGTTTCTTTTGGTTATGCTGGCCGAGCGGCGGCCATGGGAACTAACCCTAGCGGGGCTTGCTCAGGCCGAGAAGATAAAGGCCATCTGGCTGGAGCAAAACCAACAGGTAGAGAGGACCCTTAAGCATCATCACCCAGGTAAATAACATGGATAATCCAGAACAGTTGTCACAGGAACTATCTAATTTAGTAAATGAGTCTAAAGCTTCAATAGACCTGCTTGAGTTTATTGAGGGGCCGCTACAGAAATATCAGGATAGTTTAATTAGAGTTCATCAAGCCCTTCAACTACATAAAGCTAAACTAGAGGCCGCCGGGTTATCTTCCCCACCTGAACTAGAACTCGCCTGTAAAGAGATGATAAATTCTTCTTATGAATTCAATGAAACAATATTTAGATTAATAACGAATGGACTTGAGATGCAGAACTATGTGGAGCCACCAAAAGAATGAAGACCCCTGGCGGCATCTCAACACCAGCCAGCGGGCTATGCTAGGCGCCCGGCTTGAGCCGCTGTACGCAGAAGAAGCCGCCGGGCGTCTAAAGACCAATGTTGGCGGCAAGCATGTGGGTGTGCCAAATTTGGCACAGGCAGACCAAGGCAAAGCCCGAGACAAGGCGGCGGCTGTAGTCGGCGTGTCTCATAACTATGTCTCTATGGCTAAGATTGGGCAGGGCCAGGCGTGGCCTGGCTTGGCAGGGGTTTCACAGTTCCGCTTAG
>Ga0209109_10000611_pt1 | contig 19387 bp, 7 predicted proteins | sample Rifsed10ft2_FD_184004 | JGI IMG/M metagenome (GOLD analysis project Ga0209109, IMG submission 184004) | Soil microbial communities from Rifle, Colorado, USA - sediment 10ft 2 (version 2) | ecosystem: Environmental > Terrestrial > Deep subsurface > Rock core/Sediment | place: Rifle, Colorado... | reverse complement strand
CTTCATCCTCTCCCGCGCGAGCGCGAGCCAGGTCACCGTGCAGACCGCTGCCACCTCGACCCACACCGACGAGAGCTACACCATCACTCGCGCCTACAACACCTTCCAGGCCTGGGAGGATCCCTGCGGCGCGACGCCCTGCCTGCCGACCTCCAGCGGCGGCCGGGGCGGCAACTTGACCGGAGAGACCCGGATCGAAGTTGGGGTGGCTTACAAGGATGGGGTCTTCTCCCCGACGGCAACCACGCTTATCAACGGCTCGACGACGGATGCGAGCTACTACATGCGGCTGACGGTAGGCGTTGGGCAGCGCCACAGCGGGGTGGCCGGCACCGGGGTGGTCGTTGACGGTGGCCTCATTGCCACAGGCAGCCTCTTCCAGGTTCGAGACGCCTCTCTTCGCATGGAATGGCTGGAGATACGCAACTACCCCGGCGACACCGCGCTTGGCGTGGCGATACACGTGCAAGAGGCTGAAGCTCCGGGCACCTATCTCACTCACCTGCTGATCCACGACTATACCGACAACGGCAGGGGCGCGATCAACATCTACGACGACTCCACCGTCCGCAACACCATCATCTACAACGGGCCGAACGGGATCCGAACCTTCGGAAACGACAGCCCGCAGGTCACGATCGAAAATGTGACGATCTACGGGATGACCGCTGACGGGGTGCGGGGGCAGGCGGTCGGGACGCTGTTCATCAAGAACACCATCTCGGTGGGTGGCACCCAGGACTTCGACATCGACGACGCGGGGGTCGTGATTGACCCAAGCTCGGGTTACAACTTGTACTCAACAGTTCAGAGCGCTGTCCATCCGGGAACCAACAACCAGACGCCCCCGGCGAGCCTGGAGGACCTGTTTGTCTCCATCGTCGCCGGTTCGGAAGATCTGCACCTGGAACCCGGGGGACATAACGCCATCGATAACGGCGCAAACCTCGCGGCTTCTTTCACGGTGGATATCGACAACTACCCGCGTCCCTACCGGGCGGCCTGGGATATCGGGGCCGACGAGCGCCTGCCCTTCACGCGCTTCGCCACCGTCAATCAAGACGCCTATTGGTACACCGATATCACCTACCCGACCGGCGGCGAGAGTGGCAGCATTGCCGCGGGCAACTACAGCCTCAACCTGTACTTCGACAAGATGCCGGCAGCAGCCACGAACGTGTCGATTACCGTCACGGTGGCGCGCACCGGTTCTGGCGGTACGCCCGCGACCACGATCGTTTCGACCTCGACCACAATCGACTCTAGCACCGCCAATCCCCTGCCTTTGACGATCGGCACGGGTTCCGCGCAAACCTTCAATCCGGGCGCCGACGAGCGGCTGCGAGTGCAAATCCATGTCGACTCGATCACCGGCGGAGGCAGCTTTGCCCTGGCCTACGATACCACCGCGGATCCCAGTTGGCTGGATACCCCAAGCCTGGTCGTCCCGGACCTGGGGCTGGCCTTCGCAGCCGTAGCTGTTCTCATACCCTTCGTTACCTTTATCCTGACTGAGAAGCGGCGTCGACGCGCTGCAGTTCGTCTGATCAGCGTCGCTGCTTCCCTGCTCATGGCCCTTGGCCTGCTCTCCCGCGACGTGGTGGTGGCGGTCGCCGCACCGGATGCCTTCTACCTGCATGCCAACGCCACGACCGGGCTCGCGCCGGCCGGGGAATACATGAATACCACCTTGGGGACAGGGGGCAGCACCAAGAGCTTCAATAGCTCGGGCCAGAATGCCTACTGGTACACCGACGTCTCGTATCCCCCCGGCGCCGATGACGCCTCGATCGCGGCGGGCAACTACACCCTCAACATGTATTTCAACCAGCTGCCTACCACCAGCCCTCCGCAGGTGGACACGGTGTCGAGCGGGGACACCCGACCTGCGAGCCTGACGATCTCGCATGCGACCGGCTCGGGCGCTGATCGCCTGATGCTGGTGGGCATTTCGTTCGTCAACGATGAGTTGGAGACGGTCAGTACGGTGACCTATAACGGCGTCAGCCTCACAAAAGTCGGTGAGCAAGATAGCGCGGATGACGCTCAAGTGGAGATCTGGAGACTGATTGCCCCACCGACCGGCACCTACGATGTCGTGATTACGTTTAGCGCGCCGCTGCGACGGGCGGCCGTGGCCGGGGTGATGACCTACACCGGGGTGAACCAGACCACGCCGCTGGGAACCTTCGCCTCGGCCTTTTCTCAGGCCAGCTCGGGGACTGCTTCGGTGAATGTAAGCTCCGCTGCCGGCGAGCTGGTCTTCGACACGGCGGCGTGTGCGAATTGCAGTTTCCTTTCCACCGGCTCGGGTCAGACGCAGCGCTGGAACCATACCGTGCCTGACGGGACCTTCCCGTCGATCGGGGCCGGCAGCACCGAGGCCGGCGCGGCGTCGGTCACAATGTCTTGGGGCCAGGGCTTCCCCGAACCCTGGGCCATCGGCGGCGTCTCGATCAAGCCCGTGGCCGGCGGCGCGATTGCCTTTGATGCGCCTTCGCAAGGGAATACGGGTTCGACCGCAGTCGGCAGCTTGACGGTTCCTCATACTGTCGGCGCCGGCGGCGCGAACCGGATCCTCGTGGTCGGGGTGGAAAGTTTTTCGACCACGGATCCTCTTCCGACCGTTTCGACCATGACCTATGCGGGCCAGAGCATGTCCTTTCTTGCGACTGCGATTGACAATCTCGTTCCCGCCCGTATCCGCACGGAAATGTGGTACATCACTGCGCCGGCAACGGGCCCCAACGACATCGTCATCACATTCAGCTCGAACGTCGTCGCGGTCGCCGGTGGCATGTCCTACACCGGCGTCCACCAGACAACCCCATTTGGCACTGCGGCCCCCTTGGGCGGAAACGGCACGACTGTATCGGTGAACGTCACCAGTGCTCCGGGCGAACTGGTCGTTGACACGGTCGGGTCCCGCCAGGCTTCGGCTGGGAACCAGACGCTCACAGTGGGAGCGGGCCAGACGCAGCGCTACAACGACGTCTCTGGGACGAACGGCAACAGCAACGTTGTCGGCGCGGGATCCGAAGAAGCGGGCGCGGCATCGGTGACGATGTCTTGGACGGTGGGGCCAGCGGGCGCTCGCTGGGCCATCGTCGCCGCGCCGCTCAAGCCCGCAGGCAGTTCGGCGCCAGTTGTGGACAACACTTCCAGCGCCCAGACACAGCGCACCAGCCTGACCATCTCACATACAACGGGCTCGGGCGCGGAGCGGCTGATGCTAGTGGGCGTCAGCATCAACGCATCCACCGACACCGTGAGCGGCATCACCTACAACGGGGTTCCCCTCACACAGAAGGGCTACTGGCCCGTCCAACCCCGGGTGGAGATCTGGTATCTCGTGGCACCTCCGACCGGCCCGCACGATGTGGTAATCACGTTCAGCGCCAACTTGAAGCAAGGTGCCAAGGCGGGGGTGATGACCTTCACCGGGGTGAATCAGTCGACGCCGCTGGGGACCTTCGCCCATGCCAGCGGTACCACGACGGGCCCGGCCACGGTCAACGTGACCTCGGCGACCAACGAGCTGGTCTTCGACACGGTGGGCTGCGAGGCGCCAACCGATGCATGCACCTCGCTGACCGTCGGCGCGGGCCAGACCCAACGCTGGAACCGGCCGGAGCTGGCCGGAATGGAATCGCTCATTGTGGCAGGGAGCACCGAGCCGGGCGCGCCGACGACCACGATGTCCTGGACCATCGGCGGAACGGCCAATGCGCCCTGGAACATCGGTGCCGTGCCGATTAAGCCGGCCGCGGCTGCAGTGGACGTCACGGTCTACGTCGACCATACCAAGTCGGACGGTTCTGGGGTAACCAACATCGTCACCTCCTCTACCGTCACCATCGACGGCAATACCCCCAACCCGTATGCTCTGGCCATCGGCAACGACCCCAGTGGCCAGACCTTCACATCAGCCGACCCACAGCGGCTGCGTGCTCGCATCACCGTGACGTCTGTCAGCGGTGGCGGAAGCTTTATCCTGGCCTACGACTCCGGCACCAACCCCGCCAATCTGGAGACGCCGGCCCTCACGGTTCCCGAGCTCTCCCTGCTGTTCATAGCGGTGGCTCTTCTCATTCCCGTGCTCACCGCCATGATGACCATGCGACGCAAGCGGGCCGTGCGGCTCATTACCGTGATGGTTTCATTTCTGGCGGCCCTGATGATTCTGGCAGGGCAGGTCGATCCTGTGACCGCCGCCCCGGATACTTTCTACCTGCATGACTCGGCCGCTGGCGGAGCGAGCTGGTACAACGCGGATTGGCAATACCGCAAGAAGATTACGATTCAGGACTCGCAGGTCCCCGGCACTACCAACTTCTCGAATTTCCCGATCCTGATCAACACAACCGATCTGACCTGGCGAGACACTGCCAATGGCGGAAAGGTCGCTCAAGCCGACGGTGGCGACATCCTGTTTACCTCCTCGGACGGAGTGACCAAGCTAGACCATGAGATTGAGAAGTATGTCAACACCTCAGGTCAGCTGATTGCCTGGGTGGAAGTCCCCACGCTAAATGCGACGGCCAACACCGAGATCTATATCTATTACGGCAATGCCGGCGCGGCTGACCAGTGGAATATTACCGGCACCTGGAACGAGGGCGGCTCCGGCAACTTTAGGGGCGTATGGCATGAGAAAGAGGACCCCGGCCCCGGCGGCGCGGGGGATATCAAAGACTCCACCGCCAATTTGAACCATGGTACGGCGGAAGCCTCCATGATCTCCGGCGATCAGGTCGTCGGACAGGTCGATGGAAGCTTGCACTTCGATGGGGTGGACGACTCGGTCAATGCCGGGAGCGCGGCGAGTCTGGATAATCACAGCGCGTTTACGATGGAAGCGTGGATCAACCCGGCGAGCTGGGGGGAAGATCCGACCTTAGGATACGGCCGAGTTCTCGATAAGGGCACCCGAAAGATCTACCTCGTCTCCACCGAGGACGGCTTCGTCAACACCATGAAGTTCGCCCATCAGTTTTCGGGGAACGACGGTACCTGGTTTGCCACGACCAACGCGCTGAGCCTCGACTCCTGGGCGCATGTCGTGGTCACCTACGACAGCAGCTCGATCGCGAACGTTCCGACCTTCTATGTCAACGGACAACCCCTCACAACGACGGTGGATCCCGATATCCCAGGCGGACCGACCGGAACCGCGGATCCAGACGCCGCCAACGACCTCCTGATCGGCACCAACGCAGCCGCCGATCGCACATTCAACGGCATCATCGACGAAGCCCGTTACTCCGGCGTCATCCGCTCAGCCGAGTGGATCGCCACCGAATTCAATAATCAGAACACCCCTTCATCCTTCTACACCGCTGGCCCGCTGGAGTCATTCTCGGTCAGCCCGGCCGGCAAGACCTTCAACACCGCTTTGGGTGCGGCCGGGTCCACGCTAACGTTCGACACCGGCGGGCAGAACGCGTACTGGTATGCCGATACCACCTGGCCAACCGGTGGAGACAACGGGGGCATCGCGGCCGGCGCATATGCCCTCAACATGTACTTCAGCGAGCTGCCTCGGCCGTGGTGGAATGCAAGTTACGGCTACCGGCAGCGGGTCACCGTCACCGCCGGCTCCGCAGCGGTTCCCTCTGGCTACTCGACCTCGCTAACCATCAACCACTCCTCCCTTGTGTCGGGCGGAAAATCAATTTCCACCGGCGATGATCTGCGGGTCGTATATTGGAACGGCTCCAGCTGGGTGGAGCTCGACCGTTCGCTCGACGAGCTTTCCTCCTGGAACAATGCCTCCACTAAGATCTGGTTGCGCACTCAGGCCGCTATTTCCGCCAGCGGCTCCGATAACAACTACTACCTCTATTACGGCTACCCGTTGGCGGGTGCTCCGCCGGCCAACAAGGCCAATGTCTTTGACCTGGGTGAACAGTTCCAGGCCGGGAGCGATCCACCGACCGGCTGGACCGAGTGGTCGGACGACGGGGACAGCACCCCGCAGACCGTCACGTCGCCGATCGCGGGCGGCGTGGTCACCATCGATGCCGGTGGCGGCCTGGTGGGCGGCATCTATCACAACACCTACTCGCCGGGGAACACCTATGGTTTTGCCGCCCGGGTGCGCGCTCGGGCAGACGCAGTCGCCACCGACGACCAGGCGCCGATCTGTTGGTTTGTCAACGCCCCGACCGGGCAGACTTACTGCTATGAGACTCGGGGGAGCGGCACTCGCAACCGCTACGTTCGGAAGTTCGACAGCGGCTCGGCCGACGGCGCGGATGCCTTCGTCCAGGAAGATCTCAGCACCGGGCCGTTCCCGGCCGCCGACACCTGGTATGTCTACGAAGTTCAGCGGCTCACCGACGGCACAATGCGGGTCTACCGGGATGGCGCCCAGCAGTTCCCTCCGGCGGGTGGGTGGTCGACCGCGGATACCAACATCAGCTCGGGTTCCTTCGGCCTGGGCGGGGAGAGCGCCGCCGGCCAGGATTACAGCTACGACTGGGTGTGGGCCCGTAAGCTCGTCAATCCGGAGCCGACCGCCAGCGCTGCCAGCGAAACGACCACTGCCAACGTCAATATCGTCGTCACCGTTTCGCACACCGCTCCGGATGGAACCGGAGCCACGACGATTGTCTCGACCGGCACCATCTCCATTAACTCCAGTACTCCGAACCCCTACACCCTGAGCCTCGGATCCGGTTCGGCTCAAACGTTCACGAGCAACGATCCTCGGCGGATGCGGGTGCAGGTCAATTTGACCTCGCTGGACGGCGGCGAGCGGTTCGTTCTGAAATATGACGGGACCTGCGCCTCCAGCCAGTGCAGCAACCTCGACACCCCGGTCGTCACGGTCCCGGATTGGGGTCTCGCATTCCTGGTCCTCGTCCCGCTGATCCCCTTCTTGATGGCGGCCATCTGGCGCCGCAAGCGCCTGGCGGGCAGCCTAACTAGCGTCTCCCTGGGGGCGATCATGGCAATCTCGATCCTGGCTGGCCAGGTCTTGCCTACGACTGCCGCGCCGGATGTGTTCTACCTGCATAACGGCTCCACCGCGGCCTGGTACAACGCCACCTGGCTCTATCGCCGGCCGATCACGATTCAAAGCGGCCAGGTGCCCGGCAGCACTAACTTCAGCAACTTCCCGATCCTGATCGACAGCACCGCAACGGATTGGAAGGACACCACCAACGGCGGTAAGGTCTCTCAGGCGGATGGCGGCGACATTCTGTTCACCCTATCTGATGGCACGACCAAACTCGATCACGAAATCGAGACGTACGTCAACACAACCGGCCAGCTCATCGCCTGGGTGGAAGTGCCGACTTTGTATGCCACCCGCGAGACCCTGATCTACATCTACTACGGCACCAGTTCCGCGCAGGCCGACCAATGGAACATCACCGGCACTTGGTCCAACGGCTTTGCAGCGGTCTGGCACCTCAAGGAAGACCCGTCGGGTGCCGCGCCGCAAATGAAGGACAGCACCTCGTTCGCCCGCCACGGCACCTCTAACGGAAGCATGACCTCCGGAGACCAAGTCGCCGGCCAGGTCAATGGCTCCTTGGACCTCGACGGGACCGACGACCGCATCAGCGTGGGCTCGATCGTCGGTAACAGCACCGCGTTCACAATGTCGGCGTGGTTCAAGACGACGTCCACGCAGACCCCGATGAAGCTCCTGGCGGAAGGGAACTCGGGCAACAACACTCCCATTGTTTACATCGATGCCAACGAGAATACGGTTGGCGACGTTGAGTTCGGCATCCGCGACGATTCGAACGTTTCTGGCTCCATCACATACTCCGGCAGTCACAACAACGGCGCCTGGCACTATCTCGTCGGTGTGCAGAACGCCAAGAACAGCCGTGAGCTGTTCGTGGACGGAATCTCGCGCGGCACGAACACGACGACGCTGGGCACCTTCACGCTGAATACCGGGAATATCGGCGCGATCAATCGCACGACGATTCAAATGTTCTTTGCCGGTGGCGCCGACGAGGTGCGGATCTCGAGCGTCGCCCGCTCCGGGGACTGGATCACTACCGAATACAACAATCTGAGCTCGCCCTCCACCTTCTACAAGATCGGCCCTGAACAGACGGCCACGATCAGCCCGGCTGGGAAGACGATGAACACGATCGAGGGCTCGGCCGGCTCCACCCAGACTTTCAACTCGGTAGGCAGCAGTTATTGGTACTCGGACCAGCACTGGCCGATTGGGGGCGACAACGCCAGTATTGCCGCCGGCGCGTACACCCTGAACATGTACTTCAACGCCCTCCCTGGCAATGTCACCCGGGTCAACGACACCTTCACCGAAGCTTCCAACACCGCCGTCACCGCCCACACGCCCGACACCGGGATTGGCTGGACCGAGGTCTACGACAACACGACCGCTACCACCGACGCCAGGATCCTCGCCACGACCGACATCGTCGAGGCCGGATCGGTCGAAACCGCAGTGGGGCAGGCCTACACAGTCCAGCCGAATCCCACCACTACCTCCCAGTCTCTTAGCTTCACCCTCTCGGCGGTCGACACGACCACCACCAACACCCGAGGTGTTGGCCTCTTCGCTCGCCGCACCGACAACAGCAACTTCTATTACGTGCGGATCATGCCCAACCTGCATGGCACGTTCAATACGGTCACGCTCTACAAGTACGTCGGCGGCGTATCAACCCAACTTGCCACGGTGGATCCGACCCTCGCCAACGGAGACAGTTTCACGCTGGTGGTCACCGATGCCACCAAGAAGGTCTTCCGCAACGGGGGAGAGATCCTCAGCTCCACCGACAACGTGCTGACCTCGGTCGGCACCTGGGGAATCTTCTTCGGCAACTTCAACGGAACCGGGGGAAACCTTTCCCAGATTTGGGACGTCACCAGCTTCCTCGCCGAGGAGCCCGCGAGTGTCAGCATCACCGCATGGGTCCACCACACCAATACGAGCGGTGGCGACCCACAGCTCATCACCAGCGCCTCGACCACCATTACCAGCGCGACCGCCGATCCGCTGCTGGGCCTTGCGCTCGGCTCGGGTGCCCAGCAGACCTTCTTTGCCACCGACCCCAGGCTGCTTCGCTTGCAAATCGAGGTCACTGCGGTCAACGGCGGAGCAAGCTACATCCTCGACTACGACGGTACCTGTGCCTCTGGCAAGTGCAGCAGCCTCGATACCCCGGTGGTGACGGTGCCCGAATATGGCCTCGCCTTTGCGGCCGTGGCGATGCTCATCCCACTCACGATGGGCGGGGTATGGCGAAGGAAGCGGCTGGCCATGCGGTCACGCCGCACCCGCGACCCACTTACGCCTAGCCTGCGGCGTAGAGTGCGGCGAAGTTGAGGCTTAAGACTTAAGTCCGACCCGACAACCCCTAATCTCAGACCAAAGGCCGAACCTGGTTTCGGCCTTTGTGCTTCCCAGGTTCAGTTCGGCCTGTGGATGCCCTAGAGGGCGGCGCGTGAAATAATCACAGTACGTTTCGAGTGGAAACGCCAGCGGACGGCCAACCGTCTGACTGGCGTTTTAAATTCCAGGTGGAGCTACAGGCTAAACCCGGAAAAGGAAGGTCGATGCGAGAGCCTCGGACTGTAGCGAACTGTAAGCTGACTGAAGACTCGCTCGACTGGGCCACGTTCTATGATGAGCGTGAGTTCCTAGTCAGAAGCGACTGGGGTGGCCGGCTCTTGGCACCCATGCGGGTCAGGGCTGCCTGTGATCCGTTTGCGCTCAGCCGCCCGGATCGCAGCCGGACATGATCACTACTAAGCGAGAGACGACATTGGCACCTGTTCTCCTTTCCGATAGTGCAATCGGCTCACCCACCATCCGGGTGCCCCGAGTGTTGATCGTCGACGACAGCCCACGTTTTCGCCTGGAGCTGCGCGGGTTGCTTGAATTGGAAGACATCCAGGTTGTTGGCGAAGCCAGCAACGGCTGGGAGGCGCTGAGCCTGACCGAGACCCTGAACCCCGATCTGATCCTGATGGATCAGAACATGCCCTCCCTCTCCGGCATCGACGCCACCCGGAGAATCAAGCAGGCCAGGCCCGATCGCCGGGTGCTCTTCGTGGCTGCCGAAGAAGCCTGGCGGCAGGAGGCGATGCGGGCCGGCGCTGAAGGCTACTTCGTCAAGGGTGAAGGTTTCGACCAGCTGCTTCGGGTCATCCTCCAGCCTGGCCTGGCCGGCGCGCTCCAGTACCAACAGGAGAGCCATAAGCAGCGCAGATCCGTTCTGAGGCGAGTGGGCGTAACCCTGGCCGGCATGGCAGTCTTCGCGCTCGTGTTGATTGTGTTCCCGCTGCCTCCAGAATGGTTTCCAGCCATGGCCCTGTTGTTCGCCACCTTCTCATTCGTCCTATACCTGTTCGGAGGAGAGTAACTTGGAACCAGTGAATGACGGCCTTTCAAGATTGCTGAGCCAGCGACCTGAACTGGCCCGGCCGACCGCACCTCAAGCGCGGCCAGCGGCCAGGCCGACCCAGTCAAATGGGAACCATCCTCCGAGGGTGATCTCCATAGTGAACCGCAAGGGGGGCGTGGGCAAGACCACGACTGCCTTCAACCTGGCCGGAGCGCTTGCCGGGAGAGGGAATTCGGTTCTGTTGATCGATCTGGACCCGATGGGCTCGCTCTGCCGGTCGCTGCAAATCCGGCCTGGCGAGCTGACTCTTTCGGACTTGCTGGTCGGGCTGAACGGCAGCCTCGGCGAGTTGATCCGGCGTACCGAGATCCCGAATCTCTACTGCATTCCCGGGGATCCGAATCTGCGGAGCTTTGAGATGGAGCATGGGGCCTCCCTCGCCTACCGCGACGCGCTGCGAGACAAGCTGGAGGGAGTGCTGAAGTGGAAACCGTTCCCGTTCGTCATCATTGACTGCCCACCCAGCCTCGGGCTGATATCTGGCAACGCCCTGGCCGCCTCCACGGACGTGATCATTCCGATCGACGGTTCAGCCTACGGAATGGGTGCCCTGGTCGATACACTCAGGGTTCTCAATCTGGTCCGAAAGAATCTTAACCAACAGCTCTCGATCACGGGCCTCCTGCTCAACAACGTCGATCTGGGCACGGTGTATGACAAGACCGTACGGGATGTGATGGAGCGGCAGTTCCCGGGCCTGCTGTTCCAGTCGGTAATTCCAGCTTCGCCCGAGTCGGATGTGAGCTCGCAGATGGGCCAACCGGTCGTCCGCCAAGCGCCCGAAAGTTGGATGGCGAAGGCCTACCGCCAGCTAGTTGAAGAAATCGCCGCCCGGGAGCCGATCCGTGGGGAGTAACTCCCAGCCCTTGCGGGAGTCCCTGGTCGCTGCGTTGCGGACCGATCCGTTGCTCATCCGAGCCGAGGAGTTCCTCCATTCAGCCCAGCCCCAGGAAACGGAAGCGCTGTTGGAAGACAACCTGACCCGTCTGCTCGATCCTGGACTGACGATCGCCGAAATCGACCGCCGGCAGTACCGCCCCATGGACAGTGGAATGATCGAGCGGTTTCGAACTGCGATGGAGATCGCCGTCTCGGGTGGGGCGAATCTGGCCGATGCCGAGCGGCGGATACTGGAATCGTTCGGGCTGAGCAAGGTGGGGGAACTGCGGGCAGCCATGCGGACTAATCTTGGGGCTCCGCCAGAGCTCCCCGAACAGACCCTGGCGATCTATCTTCCGGAGGGCGATCGCAAGCAGGAAGAGCTTCATCGGGCTCTGCGGCGAGACCTTCAGGCCCTTGAGACGGCGCTCGACGAGGCAGAGACAGGCTCCGCGGAGGAAGAACTTGACCTTGCGCCGGCGCTTAGTCCGGAGAGCGAACCAGCGCCGCTTCCGGCCCCCGGAGCTGAGATTCCGGCCGGATCACCCGTTGAGATCCCCGCCGTGCGGCCAGACTCGACCCAACCGCCCTCGACGGTAATCGCGAGCCGAGCCGCGGTGGCTACGATTGCCGGGCCCGCAGACGGTGCCACCGACCTGCGCCCCGTGCAGGTTCTGGCAACCACTGCGGGATCCGCAGTTGGACGACTGGCCAAGTTGAATCCGCTCCCAATGCTGACGGCTGCCCTCGAGGCGGTCGGGCTGGGGGGGGAGGGGTTCGGCTTTATCTTGCGCTACGGCCGATATGCTTCGCAGGGGAGGAAGTCTGAGTTCCTGGTCGGGGGCCTGGGCCTGGCCGACCTTTCCAAAAGGTTGACGGCCTGGTTGGAGGCTCAGGGTCCGCTCGAGGGTCAGGTGCAAGTGATCGACGAGGGTTCCGGCGAATTGACGATCTATCTGCTCCTTCCGGAGGCGGCGTGAAGCGGCTTGCCGAGATGAGCGTAGCGCCAAAGCAATGACGAGCCTGAAGACCCTCCTAAAGGACAGAAAGTTCTGGCGGGCGAACGGGGCTGTGTTCTGCCTCATTCTGCTCGGATTGGCAGTAGCCTACCCGCGACTTGTGCTCCCCGTTCTCGCGTTGACATGTGGCAGCCTCTTCTTCCTCTACGGGCTGAAGTCCTACGCCAGCATCGCCGTGATCATGCTGTCCACCTCGGGAGCGAATGGCAACGGGAACGGGAATGGCGGCGGCAATGGCCATGACGGCCGCCGAAAGGGCCTCGTAAACCGCCTAAGAAAGGGAAACAGCCACCATCCCAACGGCGGCCACAGGATTGGAAAGCCCTTCAAGCTCCCAGCCGACAAGCAGCCCTTCATTTCGATCCAACTGCCGATGTACAACGAAGATCGGGTCGTCGATCGTCTCCTGTCGGCCTGCACCCAGCTCGATTATGAGAACTATGAGGTGCTGGTGGCCGATGACTCGAGCGATCAAACTCTGCACAGCCTTGAACGCTGGGCGAAGCACCCGAAAGTAAGGGTGTCGCATCGGATCAACCGGAGTGGTTTCAAGGGTGCTGCGCTCAAACACGCCTCGGAGGTGATGAATCCCAAGGCACAGTTTGTCGCAGTCTTCGACGCGGACTTCATCCCTCCGCCCGACATCCTGCATCAATTCCTCTCGTACTTCTACGGGGTCGGAGGCTCCAACGGGAACGAGCTCAACCTGATCGACGAATCGCTCGCTGTTGTGCAGGGATATCAGTGGCACGTGCTCAACGCCTCCGAGAATTGGATCACCCGTGCCATTCGGGCTGAATTCGCCGGCTCCTATGTGATCGAGCGCTCCACCCAGGAGCTGACCGGCGGTATGAAGATGATTTCCGGCTCGGTCTTCATGATCCGGGCCGACGTACTGCGCCAGCACAAGTGGGGAACCTCCATTACCGAGGACTGGGAGCTCACCCTGCGGCTGTACCTGGATGGCTACAAAGTGCTCTACACCCCATTCATCCAGGCGCCCGCCGAGTGCGTCTCCGATTTCAAGCAACTGACGCGCCAGCGGATGCGCTGGGCCGAGGGCCACACCTTCAACGTCAAGCGCTTCTTCCTGCCGGTCATGCTGTCGCCCAAGCTGTCCCTGCGGGAGAAGTTTGAATTCATCTATTACGCTCCCTATTACCTGACCTCGGTTCTGTTCATGCTAGGGACCACGGCCTGGATGATTTCGGAGCTGTTCCTGCGTACCCAGTTGCCATACTGGTCGGAAGTCTTTGGCTGGTCGCTGGTCCTCACCAACTCTGCCGCCCTAATCCTGATGAACCTGGCCGGTCTGTTCCAGGAGCGAGGAGTCCGGCGCAGCTGGATGGGACTGTTCTCCTTCGCCCTGCTGACCTTCCTGCTGGTTCCGTATCAGGCCTATGCGGCGCTGAAAGGGCTGCTCGAACCGCACGAGGGCGGCTGGAACCGCACCCAGAAGTCTGGGGTGGTGACCGATGTGATCAAACGCATGGGGCTCGGCCGGCGGATGCCCAAGCTGCTGCCGAAGAAAAAGAAGAGCGGGTTCGATCTTGGGAAGCGGCTGCCCGCGGTCGCCAGGCTTTCCCGCTGGGTGCCTCAGCCGGTCCGAACCCTGGCCACCAAATCCAGCCGGTCCGCCCGCCTGGCGTTGGCCTTGGCCGGCGCGATCGCGATTCTGGCCCTGCTGGTGCGCAGCGTAAGCGTCGTCTCGGCCGCACCGGCTTCCTACTTTCTACACGATGCCGACTTGGGACCTAGCGTCAGTCCTGCCGGAAAGATCACAAACACCACGCTCGGATCCGGTGCGGCGACGATGGTCTTCGACACGGCTGGGCAAAATGCCTATTGGTACAGCGACCAAACGTATCCCACCGGCGCCGGTGACGCTAGCATCGCTGCCGGGACCTATACCCTGAACATGTACTTCGCCTCACTCCCGGGCAACCTGACCCAGGTGAGCGACAGTTTCACCGAAGCCGGCAGCACCATCCTCACCTCCCACACCCCTGACACCGGCACCGGCTGGACGAAGGTGTTCGACAGCAGCACCGCTACTACGGACGCCACGATTGATGCTGCCCTGGATATCACAAGGGCAGGTTCGGAGGAGAACAACAAGGGGCAGGCCTACACGGCAGCCCCAGCTCCGACCGGCGCCGCCCAGATGATCAGCTTCGAGTTGACGGCCCTCATCACCGAAACCGGAACCACGCCCGTCGGGGTCTTCGCCCGGCGGACCGACAACAGCAACTTCTATTACCTCCAGATCCTTCCCAACGGACATGCCGAGGACAGCCTGAAGCTGTTCAAGTTCGTGGGAGGGGTAGCGACCGAGCTGGCAACTGTTGACGCGACCCTCTCCGCCGGAGACACGTTCAGACTCGAGCTCACGGATGCTACAAAGAAAGTCTTCCACAACGCCGTCGAGGTCCTCAACTCGACCGATAATGCACTCACTGCTGCCGGCAGCTGGGGGCTCTTCTACGGCAATTTCAATGGGACGGGCGGTCACCTGCGGATGGGGTGGAATGTAGACGATTTCCTGGCCCAAGAGCCGTCCGATGTTCAGATCACGGTCACCGTTTACCACACGCGGCCCGACGGAAGCGATCCGCAGGCGATTGTGACCTCGGCCGCCACCACTATCACCGCCACGACGCCTGATCCGTTTGCACTCACGATTGGAACCGGAGCGGCGCAGACCCTTACTCAATCCGATCCTCGCCGCCTGATGGCCCACGTTACCGTCGACGGCGTAAATGCAGCCGGCAGCTTCACACTGGCCTTCGAGTCTTCTGCCGACCCCTCAAGATTGGATACTCCAGCAGTTACAGATCCCAAGTGGAGTGTTGCAATCCCGATTGCGGTTCCGCTGATCCCATATCTGATGTCGTTCACCTGGAAGCGGCATCGCCGACAGCTCGCTTGGCGGATCGTCGGATTCTTGCTCGCCGCAGGGGTCAGCGTTTGGCTGTTCGCGACTCAAGTACAGCCCGTGACTGCAGCTCCGGACACTTTCTACTTCCATCCGACAGCCACCTCCGGTATCACTCCGGCCGGCGAATATATGAACAACACCGAGGGCAGTGCAGGATCGACCAAGGCTTTCAACACCGCGAGCCAGGATGCCTACTGGTATGCCGATGCGACTTGGCCGACCGGGAACGACAACGCCTCGATCGCGGCCGGGGCCTACACGCTCAACATGTACTTCGCCAATCGGCCTGGGGCGGGTTCGGGGGACTACCCCGCCGTCGCCACCACGAACACCTCGTTCAATGACACCCTTGGCACTTCACACACGGTGAACCTGCCCTCAGGCATCCAGTCCGGCAACCTGCTCATCGTCATCTTCGGGTTCAAGGGCGGTACCAACCAAACGATCACTTGGCCGAACGGATACACCTCATTCTTCCGCTCCGATCGGTTGACCAACGTCGGCGTTGAGGCGGCCTATCGGCAGGCCGATGGTACCGAAGGCTCGACCATCACGGTTCAGACCTCGGCTAACTCAAGGTCCTCGCACAACAGCTACCGGATCACCGGAGCGGCAGATCCTGCGACTCGCCCTCCAGAAGGCGCCGCCTCCAACGGCAACAACGCGAGCCCTGACCCGCCGAGCCTGACCCCGACCGGAGGGGCAAAGGACTATCTGTGGATCGCCCTGGAGATCAACAACAACGGGACCACCACGATCACCGGCTGGCCGGGCAGCTACACAGGCGGCATCCAGGCCAACGGCGCCAGCACAAACTCGACCACCGGCTCGGCCGTTCGCCAGCTCAATGCGACCTCGGACGACCCAGGTACCTTCACCATTTCATCCAGTATCGCCTGGGCCGCAGGAACTTTGGTGGTCCATCCGGCCGCATCAGTGGACATTCAGGTAACAGTCTCGCACACCGCGGCGGATGGGAGTGGCGCGACCACGATTGTCACTTCCTCGACCACCACGATCGATGCCAGCACTGCCGACCCTTATGCCCTCAGCATTGGCTCCGGCTCGTCGCAAACTTTCCCCTCGTCCGACCCCCGCCGGCTTCGGGTGCGAGTGAATGTGGTGTCGGTGAACAGCGGCGGCGATTTCACCCTCGACTACGACGGGACCTGCGCCTCCAGCCTCTGCAGCAATCTGGACACGCCGGTCGTGACGGTGCCCGAGTTCGCTCTTGTATTCCTGCCGGTGGCGCTGCTGATTCCGGTGGCAGTGCCCTTGCTGAAGAAACGCCGGACACGTCCGGGGCTTCCCGGCAATCTGCGGGAGGCCGGGCCGAACCCGAATCCTAAGAGGGAGAACTCCGATGGACAATAGTCTGCCCCCCGAGAATCTGACCCTGGCCCAGGCCGCTGACTTTGAGGACAGCCGCAAACCGATCATCCGGCTGGTCCTGATCATGGCCGCCATCCTGATCATGGTCCTGCCTTTTGTCACCACCTTCAATGAGTTCTTGACTCGGATCGTCGAGACCACCGGGCTGGATCGCTTCCTTACGGATTGGATTGTGCCGGTGGAGGCCCGCATGCTCGCGGTGATCTTAGGGCTGGTCGGAATCACTTCCCAGGTATCGACCTCCACGATCTACCTGGACAAGGGGGGTTTCTTCCTGCCGGTCTATATCTCTTGGAACTGTGTCGGGTGGCAGTCCTTCATTCTATTTGCGGTGACCTTGGCCACGGGCATCCAGGGGCCCTTCAGCCGGGCCTCCAAGATCGAGTCGATCATCGTGGGCTTGCTTGGTACTTTCCTGGTCAACCTGCTGCGAATCGCCTCGGTCGCGGTGGTTGCCTACTACTTCGGCACGATGCCGGCGGTCATTTACCACGACTACGGTGGCACGGTGATCATCTTGCTGTGGCTGTTCGGCTATTGGTGGTTCAGCCACGGCTGGCTGCTGGAGCCGCTTGAGGAACTTCCCGATGACGGGGTCCAGGAGCCATACCTGCGGGACATCTACGACCGGGAGCGCCCGGAGCCGTTCTGGCGGCGCTGGCTGCTGGGAAAGAGGTAGCCGTTGGTCCTAGGACCAAAGACCGACCGGAGTGGCGAATGTGTAAGGTCCCTGTAAATCCGATTGAAGCCAGCCTGTCCTATGCTGAAGGGCAGAGAGACATCCCTGGCCGGAGAGTCACTGCTTGCGCCGAACTGCAGTCGGCGCCAAATCAATCCAAACCATGTCAACGAGTGCCGGTTCGGCGTTCCCGAAGTGTGATGAATGACCTACCCTGTCGACGGTAGACCGACCGCGGGGAAGATCCTGATCACCGGTGGCTGCGGTTTCATCGGGAGCAACCTCGCCCGTCACTACCTGGACAAGGGATGGGAGGTCGTCGCTTACGACAACTTTTCCCGCCCGGGCGCCGAAAGCAACGCGGCCTGGCTTGAGGTCCAACCGGGCGGGCGGCTGGCCATCATCATGGGCGACATTCGGGATTACGAGCCGCTGTGTGAGGCCATGCAAGGAGTGAATGTGGTGGCTCACCTGGCCGCCCAGGTTGCCGTCACCAGCTCGGTCCAGGATCCGCGCGAGGACTTCCTGATCAACGCCCTGGGCGGATTCAACGTGCTGGAGGCGGCTCGGAACTGCAGCGGGAACCCGATCGTACTCTATGCCTCGACCAACAAAGTGTACGGGGCGCTGGAGCGAGTTCGGGTGAGCGCCGATCCGTTCCGCTATTCGCTGCCCGACTTGCCGGAGGGAGTGAACGAAACGTTCCCGATCGATCTGCACTCACCCTATGGCTGCTCCAAGGGAGCGATCGACCTATATATGCTCGATTACGCCCGCATCTATGGGCTGAAGACAGTCGTGTTTCGCCAGTCCTGCATCTATGGTCCGCGCCAGTTCGGGATCGAGGACCAGGGCTGGGTAGCCCACTTCGTCATCTCGGCCGCCCTTGGTCGACCCATCACGATCTATGGGGATGGCAAGCAAGTGCGGGACATCCTGCACGTGTCCGACCTGATCAGAGCGTTCGAGCGCGCCATCGAACGGATCGAAATCTGCCAGGGTCAAGCCTACAACCTGGGCGGCGGGCCGCAGAATGCCTTGTCCCTGCTCGAGCTGATCGGCCGGCTGGAGACCCACCAGGCGCAACAAGTCGCGATCACATTTGGCGACTGGCGCCCCGGTGATCAGAAGGTGTATGTCTCCGACCCGCGCAAAGCGAAGCGGGATCTGGGATGGGAGCCATTGATCGGAATCGAATCAGGTCTCGACGATCTGCGGGGCTGGGTAGATGCGAACCGAGGATTGTTCGAAGGCGGGGCGGCGACTCTGGCTCATCCACCTGAGACTGCACAGTCCCGCCTGGAATTCGAGAAGACTATTCGCACCAACGCGGGGAGCGGCAGCGCCCGGCTGACAGTGCCTGAGGTCAAATCCGAATCGGAGGCCGCGATGAATCCCATTCCAGGCGAGCACGCCGTGCTTCTTCCGAGATTGAGTGCCGCCGAGCGAACTGCCCGCATGAAGGCAGTCCGTCCGGCCGCCAAGGAAACGACCCGATGAACAAACCGCTCAAGATCGCGGTCTTCCATTGCGGGTTCGCCTACAGCGGGGGAGGGGAGCGCCTAGTTTTGGAGGAGGTCCTTGGCCTGCGGCGGCTCGGGCATGAGGTGGTGTGCTACGCCCCGACCCTGGATCGGGAAGCGTGCTTCCCGGACCTCGTCGAGGAGGTCGGGGTCAAGACGTTTCTGCCGCAGCTCCCCAAGGGGTTTCCGCTGCGAGACGCACTCTCGATGGTGATGAGCAGCTTGCTTGCGCCGCTGATGGCGCTTCGCTTTCGCGGGATGGACGTCTTCGTCGGCGCCAACCAACCTGGGGCTTGGATCGCCTACTGCTTGGGCAAAGTGCTCGGCAAGCCCTACATCATTTATCTTAATCAACCGAATCGGCTCATCCATCCACGCCCGATCGACAAAGAGACCGGGTGGTTGACCAAGCCGGACTTTCGGGTGCTCGACGTCATTATCAAGCGGACCCAACGTTTCGTCGGCTGGGCCGATCAGGTTTCCACTCGGGAGGCCCGGATCGCACTGGCCAACGGCGGCTATATTGCCGGCGTGATTGAAGAACTCTA
>Ga0209109_10000608_pt1 | contig 19431 bp, 12 predicted proteins | sample Rifsed10ft2_FD_184004 | JGI IMG/M metagenome (GOLD analysis project Ga0209109, IMG submission 184004) | Soil microbial communities from Rifle, Colorado, USA - sediment 10ft 2 (version 2) | ecosystem: Environmental > Terrestrial > Deep subsurface > Rock core/Sediment | place: Rifle, Colorado... | reverse complement strand
TACCTGGGGTGTGAAGATTATTTCGGCCTGATCTCCAACACGGCCGGCGGCTACTCGTTTTATCGTGACGCCCGCCTTCGCCGTCTCACCCGTTACCGTTACAACAACGCGCCGCTCGACTGCGGTGGGCGTTACCTATTCGTGCGTGACAACGGGCTGGGCACTCCGCCGGAACGTCTCTACTGGTCGCCCACGTGGATGCCGACGCGGCGCGCACTTGAAGATTACACTTGCCGGCACGGGTTGGGCTACACCGTCATCCAATCCACCTTCAACGGGATCACCGTCGGGGCGCGCTATTTCGTGCCGCTCGGCGAGAACCTCGAAATCTGGCAGACACAGATCACGAATCACCGCGCCGAAACTGCTTCGATCTCACTCTTTTCCTGCATCGAATTCTGCCTGTGGGATGCGTGGGACGACGCGACGAACTACCAGCGCAACTACAGCACCGGGCAAGTTGAGATCGTGGACGACGTGATCTATCATAAGACCGAGTACCGCGAGCGGCGTAATCACTTCGCTTACTTTGCCTGCTCGGAACCGCTGGCCGGATACGATACCCAGCGCGAAGCTTTCCTCGGGCCATATCGTGGCTGGCACGAGCCGCTGGCCGTGGAGCGCGGCGAGTCTGGAAACTCGGTGGCGCACGGCTGGCAGCCCATCGGCTCGCATCACGTTCGGCTCACGCTCCAGCCCGGCGAGGCGCGCGCCGTGATCTTCGTCCTCGGCTACCACGAGAATCCAAAGAGTGAGAAATTCGATCCACCGGACTCGCAGACGATCAACAAGCGCACGGTCAAACCGATCATCGCCAAATATCTGCAAACTGAAAACGTCGAGTCGGCGTTCCAACAACTGCGCGATAGCTGGGGCGGTTTGCTCGGCATCTATCAGGTGGAGTCGCCCGACGAGCATACCAACCGCATGGTCAACATCTGGAACGCCTACCAGTGCATGGTCACGTTCAACCTGTCGCGCTCGGCGTCTTACTTCGAGTCCGGCATCGGGCGCGGGCTGGGCTTCCGCGACTCGAATCAGGACCTGCTCGGCTTCGTGCACCTAGTCCCGGAACGGGCGCGGCAACGCCTGCTCGATCTGGCCGCCACGCAATTGGAAACCGGCGGCGCGTATCACCAGTATCAGCCGCTCACCAAGCGCGGCAACAACGACGTGGGGGGCAACTTTAACGATGACCCGTTGTGGCTGATCCTGGCTGTCTCGGCGTACGTCAAAGAGACCGGCGATTGGAGCGTGCTCGACGAGCGGGTTCCCTATGACAACCGGCCTGGCAGTGAGACGCCGCTCTACGAACACCTCCAACGGTGCGTGCGTTACACGCTGGAACGTCTCGGCCCGCACGGCCTGCCGCTGATTGGCCGCGCCGACTGGAATGACTGCCTCAATCTCAACTGCTTCTCCGAGGCGCCGGGCGAATCGTTCCAAACCACCACCAATAAGGATGGCCGGACAGCCGAGTCGGTGTTCATCGCCGGGATGTTCGTGCTGGCCGCGCGCGAAATGGCGGCGCTGGCCAAATGTAAGGGCGAGGACGGCGAGGCCGAAGGCTACCGGGCTGCCGCTCGTCAGGTGGAAGCGACGGTGCGAGAGCACGGCTGGGACGGCGAATGGTTCTTGCGCGCCTACGACGACTTCGGGCGCAAGGTCGGCTCGCGCGACTGTGAGGAGGGGCAAATCTTTATTGAACCGCAGGGCTTCTGCATTCTCGCCGGGATCGGGCTGGACGACGGGCGGGCCAAACGGGCGTTGGCTTCGGTGAAGGAACGCCTCGCCACGCCGCACGGCCTCGTCCTGCAACAGCCCGCCTACTCGCGTTATTACCTGCACCTCGGCGAAATCTCCTCGTACCCGCCCGGCTACAAAGAGAACGCCGGCGTCTTTTGCCACACCAATCCGTGGATCATGATCGCTGAAGCGATGATGGGCGACGGCGACCAGGCGCACGATTACTACCTGCGCATCAACCCCTCCGCCCGCGAGGCGATCAGCGAGGTGCACCGCTGCGAGCCATACGTGTACGCGCAGATGATCGCCGGACGCAATGCCGCGAACTACGGCGAGGCCAAGAACTCGTGGCTCACCGGGACTGCCGCGTGGAACTACGTCGCCATCACCCAATGGATTCTCGGCATCCGCCCGACGTACGACGGATTGGCTATCGATCCCTGTATTCCTAACGGTTGGGAAGGCTTCCGCGTCACGCGCAAGTTCCGGGGCGCCACATATCAGATCGAAGTGAAGAATCCGAATCGCGTTTGCAGAGGCGTGAAGTCGGTGCGCGTGGATGGCAGACAGATCGCAAGTGCGGTCCTGCCTGTGCTGGGCGATGGGCAAACGCATGTCGTTGAAGTGGTGATGGGATGATGGGCGACTTCTATGGATGGCCGACGCGTAGACTGAGCAACGGGCATCTCGCCGTTGAATATCTGGCCGAGGCCGGCCCGCGCATCGTGCGCCTGTATGTGACCGGATCGGATGAAAATCAACTGGCGGAATTGCCCGCGGTGAAACAGGCGACGCCGTACGGCGACTACTACATGTACGGTGGACATCGGTTGTGGCATGCGCCCGAGGCTTTCCCTCGTTCCTACATACCCGATACGAGCGGCCTGACGATCGAAGACCTTCCGGACGGCGTGCGCTTGTGCCAGGCGGCAGAGACTACCACCCACATCGCCAAGCGCCTCCAGATTCGCTTACACGCCGACCGGCCAGCGCTCACGTTGATCCATCAACTCACGAATGAGGGCGTATGGCCGGTGGAATGTGCGCCGTGGGCTATCACGCAACTGCCGCTGGGTGGCATGGTGATCTTGCCGCAGCCAGTCAGCGCTCTTGACACGCATCGTCTATTGCCCAACCGCCAACTGGCGCTGTGGCCCTATACCCGCTGGGACGATGCCCGCCTGCACCTGCATGACGAGGTCATCTTGATCCAGGCCGAGGCTCAGTCGCTGCCCTGCAAGATCGGCTATCTGAATCGGCACGGATGGATTGGGTATCTGCGCGACGGTGTCTTCTTTCGCAAGCGGTTCGAACCGCAGCCCGACCTGCCTCATCCTGATTTTGGATCGAACGCCGAAGTGTATTGCAATGACCAGTTTGTGGAACTGGAGTCGCTGGCGCCGCTGCGCCGGCTGGAGCCGGGTCAGTCCACGACACACGTCGAGACGTGGGAGTTTTATACAGGGCTTGATTTACCGCCGACGCTGGAGGGGGCACGATCCTTGCTGAACATGACCGACAAGTGGGAGAATCTTGGGTAACAGGTTTTCACGGCTTGTCATCTTGATGTGCCTGACCTCGTGCAAACACGCCAGGTTCCTCAATCTTCTAAAACGAGACGGAAATCAAGTTCGAGCTTGATGGTCTCCTCGACGCTCAACACGACCGAAACCCGAGGCGCCGTCATGCCGAAGTCGGCGAACGTGAAGCTGGTCGTGGCGCTGCCTAGCAGCGCCTGTCCGTCCACGATCTGCGCCGTGACCTCCCACGTAGTCGGGCGCGTGACGCCGTGGACGGTCAGGTCACCGATGAGCTGAAACGTCACACTCCCGGAAGTGGGCAGTGGGGATGTCAGCCCCAGCGCTTCGGTGGGCGCGAACTCCGCCGTGGGGTATTGACGCGTTTCGAGTGTATTATTCTTGATGAAGTTGTCACGCCGGCTTTGGTCGCTTTTCAGCGTCGTCAGGTCTACCACGAATTTGGATTCGTCGCGCAGAATCGTTCCATCAGCATTCAGGACAATCGCGCCGGTGATGGCGCTCGTGACGCCGATGGCATCACTGGGCAGTGACACGTTAGCGAGTTGCTCTCGCACGCGGTAGCGCGCTTCATTCCCCTCCGCAGCCAACACCAGGCGGAGCTGGCCGCTTGTGTCCGCGGCGGCGGCCTCCGTCGGTGCAGGCGAATCGGCAGGTGTGACGCCAGGCTCCGCCTGGGCCAGCGGCACGGATGAGGCGGTTGCGGCGGGGGCGGATGGTGCAGTGTTCGTCGCAACTGCAAGGGCGGGGGCCGCCGGGGTGCTGGCCGGCGAGCAGGCCGCCGCTGTCATCGCCAGAATAACCCCGAGGGCAACAGCAAGTTTTCGACCGGATTGAAAAGTAGATAAGCGTCGCATGAATGTTTCCTTGTGGGAGGCCGTTGAATTTACTCGGTAGATTACAAGCATATCACTTTAATGCAGCCCAATAGAATGCTGAGAGCACGCTAAGAAGCCCGGTCGCTCTCATGGTTTTCTCAGCGAATTCCTTTAAACTCACTCTGCCATCCCGAACACATCGCCAGGAGGTGACCGATGAATCATTTCCAACGCTATCTCGCTGAGGAGTTTGCCGAAGATTATCAGGAGGGCCGGCTCACCCGGCGCCAGGCTCTGAAACTGATTGCCTCGGTGACGGGGAGCCTGGTTCTGGCCAACACTTTCCTCGCCGCGTGTACGCCGCCTCCACAGGCGACGGCCACCCCGTCCCCCACTTCTGCCCCACCACCCACCCGCACGCCAGCATTATCACCCTCTCCCACATCCGGGCCGACGACGGAACCCACTGAAGCGCCGCCGACGGCGGTTTCACCGTCGCCCACCGCCGTCGTGGGTGGCACCGTGAGTCCCGACGACCCGGCGATTGAGGCCGGCCCCATCCAGTTTCCGGGGGAGGGCGCGATGCTGCTAGGTTATCTGGCCCGGCCCAAAGGCGACGGGCCATTCCCCGTTGTCCTCGTCTGTCACGAGAATCGCGGCCTCACCGAACACATCCAGGATGTGACGCGCCGGTTAGCGAAGGCCGGATACGTCGCGCTGGCGGTTGACCTGCTCTCGAGGCAAGGAGGAACCGAGGCGGTAGGTTCGAGCAATGTGCCGGGTGTTTTGGGCAACACCCCATCCGAACAGTTCGTCTCAGATTTCGCAAGCGGCTGGCAATATCTTCAGACCTTGCCGTTCGCGGATGCGGAACGTGTGGGGATGGTGGGCTTTTGTTTTGGGGGCGGCGTCACCTGGCTTGTGGCCACCCACATGCCGGAGTTGAAGGCGGCGGTTCCCTTCTACGGCCCGCATCCGCCGGTTGAGGACGTGCCGAACATCAATGCCGCTGTGCTGGCGATCTATGGCGAGCTTGATCAGCGCATCAATCAAGGCATCCCGGCGATTGAGGTCGCCATGCAGCAAAACAACAAGGTCTACGAAAAAGTCGTTTACCCAAACGCCGATCACGCCTTCCACAACGACACGGGGTCGCGTTACAATCCCGAGGCCGCGCAAGACGCCTGGGCGCAGACGTTAGGGTGGTTTGGAAAATACTTGATCGCACCCTGATCGAGTTTGGACCTGACCGGTCTTTTCACAACGATGGCCACGGTTCTGATCGTAGACGACGACCGAAAAATCACCGACATGCTGCGGCGGACGCTCGCGTATGAAGGCTATCACGTGGTGACGGCCGCCGACGGCCACGAGGCCCTGGCTATCGCGCAAACCCAGCAGCCCGACCTCGTCGTGCTCGACTGGCTCATGCCCGGGCTGGACGGGATCGAAGTGGCGAAGCGAATGCGCGCCGCGGGGGATACACCCATCTTGATGTTGACTGCCCGCGACGCAGTGGAAGACCGCGTGACCGGGCTGGACAGCGGCGCCGACGATTACCTGGTCAAGCCCTTCACGCCCGCCGAGCTTCTCGCCCGGATCCGCGCCCTGTTGCGGCGAACCGAGGCCGCCAGCAACAAGAAAGACAAGCCGTTGGCCTATGCCGATCTCCACCTCGATCCGGTGACCCGCGAAACACGGCGCGGCGAGCGGGCCTTCAATCTCACCCCCAGGGAATTCGATCTGCTCCACTGTCTATTGCTCCACCCTCGCCAGGTATTACTGCGCGAACGGATCTTGCAGGAAGTTTGGGGTTACGATTTCGAGGGCAATGGCAATGTGCTCGAAGTCTACATCGGCTATTTGCGCGCCAAAACGGAGGCCAGCGGCGAGCCCCGCTTAATCCACACCGTGCGCGGTGTCGGATACGCCTTGCGTGAAGAGACGTGAGATGTCGCTCCGGCTTCGCCTCACCCTGCTCTACAGCGCCAGCCTGGCGTTGGCCCTGATCGCGTTCAGCGCGGCGCTCTACTTCACCGCTTCGCGCGTCACGTTCGCCGCCGTCGAAGAAACGCTGGCAAACGAAGCCCAGCGTCTCACGGCCTCGAAGGATTTTTACCTCGACCACATCAGTTACCGCGCGGGGAAGTTTGCCGATCCGCAGACGTATATCCAGACCGTGCGGGCCGATGGGCAGATTGCCGACCGGACGGCCAACCTCGGCGACTTTGTCCTCCCCCTCAGCGACAATGGATGGCGAACGTGCAAGCAAGGCAAACCCTGGACCGAAATCGTTTCCACCGAAAACGGGCGGCTGCTCGTCTACAGCAAGCCGGTCTGGGGTCAGGGCCAGGTGGTGGGCGTCCTGCAGGTGGCCCGCTCGCTCATCGAGTACGATCAGTCGCTGAGCACGCTGAGAGGCCTCCTGATCAGCGGCAGTGTGTTGGCGACGTTGACGACCTTTGGCCTGGGGTGGGTTTTCGCGGGCGCGGCGCTGCGCCCGATCAAACGCATCACCCAGACCGCACAGGCGATTGGGGCGGAGCGCGATTTCGACCGGCGCGTTAGTTACGCCGGCCCCGACGACGAGGTGGGCCGCCTCACCACCACGTTCAACGAAATGCTGACCGAACTTCAGTCGGCCTACCGGCACGTCGAGCAATCCCTGCACGCGCAGCGCCGTTTCGTGGCCGATGCGTCGCACGAGCTGCGCACCCCGCTCACGACCATTCGCGGCAACCTCGGCCTGCTCGAACGCCAGCCGCCCATCAGCGCCGAAGATCGGGCGGCGGTGATCGCCGACACGGTGGAGGAAGGTGACCGGCTGATCCGTCTCATCAACAACCTGCTCGTGCTGGCCCGCGCCGACAGTGGGCTGGCGTTGCGCACAGAATCGATCTCCATCAAACCGTTTATCGAAGACCTGTGCCGCCAGGCCCGGCTGCTCACTTCCGAGCGGACGATCCACTGCGAGAATGTGCCCGACACAACCGTCCTCGGCGACCGCGATGCGCTTAAGCAAGTCTTGTTGATCTTGCTCGACAACGCTGTCAAATACACGCCGCTGCACGGGACGATTACGATTGCTATGACGGCTGCCGATAGGCACATCGCGATCCATGTCCGCGACACCGGCCAGGGCATTCCGCCGGCCGCGCTTTCACACATCTTCGAGCGCTTCTATCGAGTGGAAACCTCCCGCACCCGCGCAGGTGCCGGGTTGGGCTTGGCCATTGCCAAAGAATTAGTCGAAGCCCAGGGCGGCACGATCACGGTCGAGAGTCAGTGGGGAAAGGGTAGCCAGTTCACGGTGACTCTGCCGCAGGGTTGACACCGGCCGTTGCGTGAGAGGAACCGGGGTCTGAAAGATGAAAACGATGGAGATGATCCGATGGTGGAGTGTTGGCCTGGCACTGGTTTTGTTGACGGTCGCCTGTGGAAATGATCCTCAGCCGTTGCCGGTCGCCGAAATCGTCACACCCGCCTCTACCACCACACCCACCCTGACGGCTTCACCGACCGCAACGCCAACGCCGACTGCTTCGCGAACCTCAACGCCCACCTCGACCGCGACGCCAACGCCCACTCCCACACCGCACCCGCTCACCATCGCGTCCATGCGGCAGCGGGAGTATCCCGGCAGCGACATCACCATCGAAGAGACCCTGGAGCCTGGAGTCAACTATCAACGCTACCTCGCCTCGTATCAATCCGAAGGATTGAAAATCTACGCCCTGCTGACGGTCCCCAACGGCGAGAAGCCGCCGACCGGCTGGCCGGTCATCGTCTTCAACCACGGTTTCATTCCACCGGCCCAGTATCGAACCACCGAACGGTACGTGGCCTACGTGGATTGGCTGGCGCGCAGCGGCTATATCGTCTTTCGTTCCGATTATCGCGGGCACGCCAATTCGGAAGGCATCGCCACCGGGGCGTATGGCTCGCCCAATTACGTCGTAGATGTGCTGAATGCGGTGGCTTCGATGAAACGCTACCCGGACGCCGATCCAAACCGGATCGGGATGTGGGGCCATTCGATGGGCGGATACATCACGCTGCGGTCCATGGTCATCACCCGCGACATCCAGGCAGGCGTGATTTGGGCCGGGGTCGTCGCCTCCTACCCCGATCTGATCTCGCGCTGGCGGCGAGGGCCAACGCCTGATCCGTCAATGACTGCGACACCGTTCCCTGGCAGAGGCTGGCGCGCGGGCTTAATCGAGACCTACGGCCCGCCGGAGGAGAACCCGGAATTCTGGAACTCGATCTCGGCCAATTCGTTTCTCGACGACCTGTCCGGCCCGCTCCAGCTCCATCACGGCACCGCCGACACCAGCGTGCCGCTGGAGTTTTCCGAGACCTTGTATCAGCAAGTGTTAGCGGCTGACAAGACCGTCGAGTACTATACCTACGCAGGCGCCGATCACAACCTCGCCAGCAGTTTCAGTCTGGCCATGCAGAGAACCATTGAGTTCTTCGACACATACGTCAAAGGGCCATAATCGTTGCCGCTTCTCACAATGCGCCTAACCCCCCTCTAACACTGTCCTGTGTGTAATGCCCAACCATATCTAACAAACCCCATCATTGCCTGAATAACCCCTGCTATAGAATCAAGGCATCCAGCTGATCCCTCAGTCAGAGGGGATCACGATTTTCAAAGGGCGATGGGGTCACTCCATAGCTCCCGATCAAATGGCGACTGATCGCTCTATTTGTGCACACATGGATATTATCAAAGATACCCCAACTTCCTGGCCGCGCGTGGCCGTCAAATGGATGGAAATACAGAAGCAGCGCCTGCCCACCCACTGGCGCCCCCAGTTGGCCCGGCTGAGGACCAAACTGATTGTCCCCTACGTGCTGTTGACCATGGCACTGGCGATGGTGGGGACGTTCGTCGTCACGTTGTTGGTGACCTCCTCGGTTCGTGAGCGCTTCGTGAATCAACTCCTCGAGGCCAGCCGGGTTGGCGCAGACGGTCTTGTGCGACAAGAACGCGCCCATCTCGAAAATCTGCGCCTGATGACCTTCACACAGGGCGTTCCCCAAGCCCTGGCCAGCCATGACGCCAGCGCGTTGCGTGATCTTCTTCTGCCGCTCGCCTTGAACAATAAGATTGAAGTGTTCAGCGCCCTTGACGTGCAGGGGCGCGAAATCATCACCCTCGCGCGCGGTCCCGAAGATAACCACTATCTCCGCTCCGAAGGAACGGACTTCTCTGGCTATCCCCTGGTCGCCGATATTCTCCAGGCGCGGCCGGATGAGGTCGGGGACAAGTTTATCGCGTTGTTATCTACCGCGCACGGCCCATTCCTGTTCACGAGCGCCCCAGCCCGAGACGCGAACGGCCAACTCGTGGGCGTGATGATGATTGGCACTTCGCTCAACGCCATCCTAACAGACCTGAAGACGCAGGCCCTGGCCGACGTCTTCATCCTGGACTCGTCGGGTAAACTCCTGGCCACGACCCTGCCGCCCCCCGACGAGGGCTATGGCACCCTCGAAGTCGCCCCCTCAGGGGTTACCGGTTTGAACACTTCGGAGACGCACAACCTGCGGTTATATCGCCGGAACTTTCAGGCAGTTTATGCACCCTTAATCGTCCGCCAGCAGAATCTGGGAGTCTTGGGCGTCGTGCTTCCGAGCAACTTCGTCACCGCCGCCGGAGCCACCAGTCGCAACTGGTTCGGGATCCTGTTCACTCTGGGAACCGTGGCCGTCATCGCCGTGGGCTACCTGCTCGCGCAGAGCATCGCCCGCCCGATTCTGCGCCTGCGAGCCGTCTCACAGGCCGTGGCCGCCGGCGACCTCGAGCAACACACCGGCCTGAAACAAGAAGACGAGATCGGAGAACTGGCGAGCGCCTTCGACAGAATGACCTTGAAGTTGCGTGAGCGCACGGCGGAGGCAGCGCGGCTATACAACGAAACCATGCAGCGCAACAGGGAATTGGCTGTGGCCAATGCTAAACTCCAGGCAGCGCGGCAACAACTCGTCCAGTCTGAGAAGCTAGCAGCGGTGGGCCATCTCACTGCCGGCATCGTACACGATGTGAAAAACCCGCTGGCCATCATCATTGGCCTGGCCGAAGAGCTCCCCGAGCAATGCCAGTTAGACGATGCCGCCTTGAAATCCCTCCGCACCATTCGGGACAATGGCCGCCGGGCCAGCAGGATTGTGACCGACCTCTTGAAGTTCGCACGCAAGGCAACCCCCGAATTGAAGTGTCAGGACATACGCGAAACCGTCGAAATAGTTCTGCGGTTGACGGAGTACCTGGCCCGCAAAGGCGTGATTGAGGTCGTTAAAGATGTGCCACCCACTCCCGTCATGGCCAATTACGACGCAGCGCAAATTGAGCAGGTGTTTGTGAACCTGGTTCAAAATGCCGTCCAGGCCATGCCCGACGGCGGCACCCTGCGCATCAATCTGAGCCAGGTCCAAGAGGCCGTGGCCATTGCCGTGCAGGACACCGGGATCGGCATCCCGCCCAATAACTTGAACCGCATATTCGACCCGTTCTTCACCACCAAGCCGCCGGGCGAGGGGACGGGACTGGGCCTCTCGGTCAGCTATGGCATCGTCGCCCGTCACGGCGGGCGAATTGACGTGGAAAGTAGGGCGGGCAACGGTACGACGTTCACCGTGCTGCTCCCGATGAACCCGCAGGCTACCCCCTCCCAACACGAAGAGTCACTCTTGTGACCCGCCGAGGAGATTAACCTTGGATCTTGAGCACATTCTAGTTGTAGACGACGAACCCGCGTTTCGCGAGTTGATGCAGTCTCACCTCCAGCGGCATGGGTACAGCGTCCAAGCAGCCGGGGATGGCCGTGAGGCGATACAGGCGCTGCAAACCGCCGGGCATTTCGCCGTCATGGTAACCGACCTGGCTATGCCCAATATGGGCGGTTTGGACCTGCTGCGCGAGGCGCGGCGGTTTGATCCCCAGCTCGAAGTCATCGTGATCAGCGCCACCGACACGGTGGAAACCGCCATCGCGGCCATGCGTGAGTACGGCGCCTACGATTTCTTGCGCAAACCGCTGGAGCCCGTCAGCGAACTATCGGTGGCCGTCCGCCGGGCTGCGGACTATCGTCGGCTACGCCTGGAACGAGAGGCCTTACAGGCCCAGATAGCGGGAGAAGCCCAACGGTTGCGAACCTTAATCGCCAATACGAGCGATGCCATTCTATCTGCCGACGCGCAAGGCACACTGCGCGTCGCCAATCCTGCCGCCGAGCGCCTCCTCGGGCAGGGCCAATTAATCGGCACGCCCGCGGCGCAAAGCCTGCCGCCGCACCTGACCCGGCTGGTGGCCAACTGGGAGGCTGTTGGGAATCATCAACCGGTGGTCGTCGAGATTCCCTGGTCCGAGACCACGACCTATCTGTTGAGTCTCACGCCGCTCCCGGGCGGCCACAGCCAGGGGGAAGGCTGGGTCATGGTCATACACGACATCACCCTCCTGAAACAGTTGGAAGGCCTCCAGATGCGTCTACTCACCGAGGCCGCGAATAAAATCCAGCTGCCACTGACGCAGGCCCTGGGCACACTGGTGGAAATCAGCCAGATGGCCGAGGTCCAGCACGGCCGTCCGATGGAGAGCGTGTACCGCCTGGGAACGCTGTTGAGCCGCATCCGAGAGTGGATGGACGAACTGTTGATCGTGGCGCGGATCGAAGCGGGCCTTGGGATTCAGCCCATCTCTATGGATGTGACGGAACTGGTTCAGGAGTGGGTGTGCACTTTCAACGAAAAACGCAGCCCGGACAAAACGACGCGCCTGACTGTGACCATGGGAAGAGACGTGCCGCTGGTGTACGCCGACCGTGACCTGATGCGGCGGATGCTTCAGCAGGCGATTGGCCAGGCCCTCAGCAAAGCCAAAACTAAAACGGGTGGCGAAATCCACGTGACGGTGGATTGCCATCAGGGACAGGTGTGGATCGGCGTCATGGATCCTGCTCCATCAACCCTGGCTGCCGAAGCACCCTGTCAGATCACTCAAGCGGGCGTCACCTCCAGACTGAAACCCGAGCGGGCCGGTCAAGAGTTGAACATGGTCAAAGCCATTGTCCACCGTATGGGGGGTCAGGTCTGGACGCGGGGCCAAGACACGCTGGCCATCTGCCTCCCGGCGATGTCCAGCTCCAACGCCAAGTAGACCGACGCATGGATGACGTGCCTGGCAATGTCAGCGCGGTTGAGAGACTGCGTCGCCGATTATCAGACAGGTGGCCTGCGCTCAGTGCGCGGCTGGCGCTGACTCGGGGCGGCCGCGTGGGACGCTGGCTGATCCTGGTCGCCTTAGTGTTCCTTACGCTCCTCGGCTGCGGCCAGGTCGCCCTGTGGGTCAATGCCCCGACCGTATTTGCCGATACGCGCTCTCAATTGCAGGCCGATTACCAGCCGTGGCCGTTCAACGTGATTCGCCCGGTTGACCCGGCCATCATCGAGGAAATCCAGAAAGACGAGGGCTCCGCCGGAAACGGCGATCTGATCATCGAGACGAGGGCCTTCTGGCTGACCCCAACCCCGCCGGGCGAACCGTCGCCTACCTCGACGACAAATGCTACGGCTACGGCTTCGGCTTCGGCGGCCACGCCAACACCCCTCATCGTCTCCAGCGAGACGCCGGGGTTAACCCCGCCTCCGCCTGCTACGACAGCCACCCCGACGAACTCACTAACCACCAGCGCGACGGTCATTCCAACGCTCACACGCACACTGACGCCGGCGATCACCATAACGCGCACTGGCACACCAGGGGCCACAGCGACGCGCACCATCACGCCGACGAGGACGCCGACCAGGACGAACACGCCGGCGGCCTCCCGCACCCCAACCCAAACGGCCACCCTCGCGCCGACATGGACCAACACACCGACCATCGCCCCGACCAGCACCTGGACGAGTATTCCCGCGCCGACCAATACCCCGGCGCCCACCTCAACCTCAACGAACACGCCGGTCCCGACTAACACGGCGACAAACACTCCTATCGTTACCCCAACCCAGACCAACACGCCGACGGCGACAGATACATTCACCCCCACGCCAACCGCCATCGCCACCTCGACGGCGTCCAATACACCTTCGAACACCCCGACGCCATCCGACACGCCGACGGTGACCTACACCCCTTCGATTACGCCGACCCCAACCGACACACCGCCGCCGACGCTCACGCCCACCGCCACGACCGCAGCGACCGTGACAAATACGCCGACCATCACGCCAATCCCGTGCAGCGGCAGCATCCCTCCCGGCGAACCCGAAATAATTCCGCCCGCTCTTTCGCCAGACGGGCAGGTTGCGAGTGTTGCCTGCGGGGCCGGTGTCATCGTTGATCTGGGATCCAATCCTATTGTTATCACAGGCACAATGGATCCGGATTACGACCTGGTTTACTATGAGCGTGACACAGGCGGCAACATCATGTTGGACTGGGTCATCGTTGACGTGTGCGCAGACTCGTCCTGCTCCACCGCCTATACGGCCTTCTACTGGGGCAACGCAACCGCCGATTTCAACACCAATATCGGCGCGCTGGGCTACGGCCCTCCCGAATCCGACAACCAGGTAATTCCCTCGACTGACCTCTGGGGATCAACCGGCATTGCTATTGATGTTGACGCGGTTGCACCGGCGGGCACCTACCAATGGATTCGCATCCAATCACCACTGGGCGGCGCCAATGATCCAGCGGAGGTGGATGCGCTCGAAGTGCTCCCGTAGCTTGAAAGATTTTCTCCCGCGCGGATGGGAACTTTGATCCGGTTCTCGTGCGGGGTGATCGGACACGACCAGCGTTCGTTGTAAAGCTGTTGAATATCGTCCCTCGCTGCTATCGGCACAGGTGTTGGAAGAGTTTGCGCTGAATTGCTAGCCTCTGAAAAGTACCAAATTACCAAAACTCACGTAGAATCGCCTCATCCCCACGGGGAGGGAATGAGTGCGATGATAAAGCCAGAGAAACCCAAGAGCAAACGACCTCCGCGTAGCCGTCGTGTTTCACTGCCGAGTTCCGCTGGCGGAGCGGCCGCCGCAACGGGCGCTGGATACGAACACCGTGTCGCCGCGTGGGTGGCAGTGCATATGCTGGGCGAGCAAGGGGTGCCATTGCCGTGGGATTTGCCTGCCGACGCGACCTTGTCTGCTTTGCACCTGCAAACGGACCAGCCGGTTGATGATATCCTGGCCAGAACCTCTTATGAAGGGCAGGTTTTCATCCAGGCCAAACACAAGTTGAGCCTCGGGACCACGCCTGACTCGGAAATAACATCAGCCCTCGATCAGTTCGTCCGTCAGTTCTTAGCATTCCGAGTGCGCCCTCATGGCGATGCATCTTGGGAACGACCTCTTGATTCGGCTCGGGACCGACTGGTATTGGTCATGGGTCCCAGTAGCTCAGCCACTGTTCGGGAGCATGCGCGTAATCTGCTGGATCATGTTCGCGAGTTGACGAGTGCACAGCGTCTTGCCAACGCTGCCAAGAATAGGGCGGAACTGGTTGCGCTCCGGGTCATCTGTGGACATCTCAAGCGTTCGTGGAAACAGGCCACAGGGCGAACGCCTGGTGAGGTGGAGATTCGCCAAGTGCTAGCGCTGGTGTATATCGAGATTGTTGATGTTGACCGCGGCGGGCGTGACGAACGTTTAGCCAAAACCTACCTCCGCACTGTAGTCTTACAGAACCCCACCGCCACCAATACGGCTTGGAGCACTTTGGTTCGAATCTGCGGCCAGTTGGCAGAAACACGAGGTGCCACTGAGCGTGCTGCGCTCGCTCAGATGCTACTCGATGAAGGGATCGAATTACAGGCACCGGTCAGCTATCGGCGTGATATCCAACGCCTTCAAGATCATACTCGGCTGACGCTTGAGTCTATTACCCGGCTAGCCGAGATTCGTGTGGGCGCACGGCCGCCGGTCAAAATCGACCGGCCCTCGGTTCAGGCGCTGATGAATGCGGCAGAAGAAAACTCCCTACTCGTAATCGGTGAACCGGGGGTCGGCAAAACCGCCGCACTTCATGATGTGACGCGGGCCTGGATGGAAGCTGGCCGCGATGTCGTGTTATTGGTTGCTGATCAGATCGGGGCCACCAATCCAAACCTCTTTCGGACTGAGATGGGGCTGTCGAACGACTTCCGTGACATTCTGCTCAATTGGCCTGGTCCACGGCCAGCCTTCCTCGTGATTGATGCGCTGGATAAGGCAGGCTCCGAACGCGCAGAACATCTGCTGTTTGAACTGATGGCGAACGTGTTGAACGGCGAGGGCCGCTGGCACGTGATTGCGGCTGTACGGAAGTTTGATCTGCGGCATAGCCCCAGACTACGCGGGCTGTTTCCTGGTACGCCACCGACCGAGTTTACTGATGGTGACTTCAGCGAACTGAGGCATGTCAACGTCCCGCAGTTGACGGACGACGAACTGGGGCAGGTTACCGCGCAATCGCCACAGCTTGGAGACTTACTCGCACATGCTCCTGCCCTACTTCGGGACCTATTGCGCATTCCCTTTAACCTGCGCTTGATGGGCGAATTATTGGGAAGTGGTGTCGCTGTTGAGCAACTCACGCCGATCCGATCGCAGATCGAGTTATTGGAACGGTATTGGGCAGAACGGGTGAGGGGCGACATAGCTGAAGCCATTCTGCGACGAGCAGCCGAGGTGATGATTGAGACGCGCACTTTGCGCGTGGACAGAACCGAGTTGGCGAGCATGGGGAATGACGCGGTTCTGACCGGTTTGCTCAGCGCGCAGTTGCTTGTGGGTTGGCGCTATTCAGAGACGGCCCAGCCAAGGGATTCTGTGCTGACATTTGCCCATCATGTGTTATTCGATTACGCTGTGGCGCGGTGGTTGCGCAACCAGACACTTGAGCAGTTGGTTACGCGTCTGGTGCGGGAGCCTGAGTTGATTCTCGCCATCCGCCCAAGCCTTGGCCTTCACTGTCAATACCTTTGGCTCAGTGATCCCCGGCATGTCGAGTTCTGGGATTTTGTATTTCTCACGCTCTGCACTCCCAACTTTCCCGCCATTGCGAAATTGGCAGGGCCAACGGTGGCTGCCGAGTCCGCTAGCGAGATAGCTGAGTTCGACCCCATCTTTGCCAGGCGCGAGAGTGCTCGCGAGACAGATGTTGTGGTTGCAGACGAGGCCCTACGTTTCGTTGTCGGCGCAATAGGCCCAGGTTCGGCTGACGTCCATCGCCCTATCCTCGGCCCGCAGGCCGGTCCGTGGTGCGCGCTGGCTGAACGCATTAGCCGATTGATGACTGACTCGGGCGTGTACACCCTGCGTCTCCTGCTTGTTCATCTCTGCGAACATCCAGAAAACTTCACCAACGAACAGCGTCAACAGGCCGGCGTCACGGCACGACGCTTGCTGACATGGGCCTGGGATCAGCAGACGCGCTGGCGATATCCGCGCATAGTCCGACACGCTATCGAGGCAGTATGCCGGACGTTTGAAAGCGACCCGGTTGCATCTTCGGCACTACTCCGGCTGGCAATGGGGCGCGAGCATTTGGAGCGCTATGGCTATGAAGAAATGCCAGCCATCGCTGAGGAAGCAGGCCCTATCTTCCGGCTCGATCCACAGTTCGTGGAAGACCTGTACGCCACAGTGTTCACCTTTGAGGAACCCAGCGATGCTCCAACACAGATCAGCGATAGCCGCATTATGGGTATGGTCTCCAATCGTCGGCAGGATTACGGCATGGCGCGCTATATTCTCGGCGAACTCTACGGCCGGTTTTTGCAGCAGGCTCCTTTACACGCAATTCGCGCTCTGCTTGTAGCGGTCCGTGGATACGCGCCTTATGGGGAAAGGCAAACGTCGAGAGCAGAAGCAACATTTGACTTCAATGGGCGCGAAGCCCGTTACACGGCAGATGACAGTTATATGTGGGACTCAAGTGACGCTCACCGCCACGAAGAACCAGTTCGGTTGCTGAGAGAATTTTCTCGCGCCCTCGACGCGCTGGCTTCTCAGGGAGAACTAACCGAACTGCGCTGGGTGGTGATTGACCTGATTGTGGCCCAAAACCAGGCCGCTGTGATCTGGAAGCGGTTGCTCGAAGCTGGGGCATCGGCGCCACCAACGCTCGGCGTGGAGTTGCGACCTCTCGCCTGGGCGAGGCCAATCCTCATCGGTCGTGATACTACCGTGGCAGCGGGCCATTTTATCGGACGCATCTTTCCTAATCTTGCCGAGACTGAACGCCAGCGTGTGGAGTACACCATCCTTGCTATTGCCGAAGATGCTCTCCCATCTCAGCGTGAGGTTTCAGAGTACGTGCGCAACCGACTTTTAGGCTGTCTTCCCTTTGAATCTATCGTGACGGCAGAAGCACGGCAAACGCTCGCCGCCCTGCGTGCAGCGAATGCGGTGCCAGAGAATGCGCCGCTTTTCCAAATATCCACCTGGTCAAGAGCATGGTCCGATGACGACCTCTGGCGAGATATGGGCGTGTCGCTGGAGTCTGATGTGGTTCGGCGCTTCCGCGATACACTGGCACCAGTACAGGAATTCGCAAACCGCTTCCGAAATGGCGCACCCACAGATGCCGATCTTCGATCAATCTTCCCTGCTCTCCAGGCTTTGCGCCAGCTACTTTCTGACAACGCAACGGATACTCGTTTGTTGGAGCACGGGTGGGGATGTTTGGCCGAAGCATGTGAGCGGATTGCCAAATGCGACACTCTGACATGCGACAACGAGATCGGGACCTTAATCCGCGACATTTTGCTGGAAGCGTCTCAGCGCCTTGAGCCACTGCCTGATCCCGAACACGACACCCAATTTGACCAATCGCCGGGATGGAGTAGTCCGGCCGTGCGCCTGGATGCTGCCGCAGGGATAATCCTACTGGCTAAGCACCCCACCTGCGTGACGGATGAAATTTGGGAGGCTCTAGACCGATTGAGCGCCGACCCGGTGCCATCGGTTCGTTTGCAAATCGCCGAGCGACTGAATGCACTGTATGAAACAGCGCGCGAACGGATGTGGGCGATGATCGAGCGCATAGCCCGCGAAGAGTCAAGCCAGACGGTTGTGCAGAGCCTTATGTTGTACCCGTTCCGGCATCTCGCGCCTGTAGCGGCAGACCGTGTGATTGAATTGACAACAATTATTCATGCTCGTTTTCATGGCGACAGTGGCGCGCGCGGTGTTCGGGATGCCTGTGCAATGATACTCACAGACATGTATGTAAGCGATGACAATGCCGTTGCCCGAGATATACTATTTGGCTGGATCGAGAGCCCCACTTCCTCAAACGTTGAGCTGCAATGCACCATTCTCAGCCTGCGCGATAGGATTATTGTGGAACCAGTTCAACCACCTATTCCACTCACCGATGCGATCCGAGGCCGTGCTGTGGCATTGCTCCTTCAAATCGTGCGTGCAGTCAGGGAAGCGCTACAACACATTCGCGCTGCGCACTCGAATGGATTCGCTGACTTGACTCCAGAAGAGGGGGCACAGGTCAGAGATTTGGTGGAGTTGGCGAACACAGCGGCGCGGGAGGTTTACTTTTCCTCTGGGGCATTTCACGAGCGACAAAATGCCCCAGATGGGAGAACACTGACTCTGTCAGAGAAACAACGATTTTTGCAAGAGATTGGGCCAGTTATGGATGAACTGACTAGCACAGGCCTTCCAGCAGTCGTCCACAGTATCGTTGAGACTTTAGAGTCTTTGGTCCCCGCCGATCCTGCGGATGTCCTCATGCGGGTGGGGCAGACGATCAGAGCGGGAGAGGCGGAGGGCTATCAGTTCGAGTCACTAGCCGTGGATCGTGTGGTGCGGATGATTGAGCGCTACCTGGCTGAATACCGCCCACTGCTACGCGAGAACCCCAATTGTCAACGCACACTGCGCGAGATGCTGGATACCTTTGTCAATGTAGGTTGGCCCAACACTTGGCGTCTGACGTATCGCCTTGACGAGATTTATCGGTGACTGTAAATTCTCATCTCTCGTGCACAGCATCGGGAAATAGTTTCTCTCCCGCCCGAATTGGCACCTTCAATCGGTTCTCGCGGGGCGTGAGAGGACATGAAAAATTCTCGTTGTAAGTCCGTTGAATATCCACCCTCGCTGCCGCCAGCGCAGGTTCTTGAAGAATACCCGCTGACTTGGTAGTGCTCAGTGTGTGGGCACTGATTCAGTTGGATAGGATCTGGCGAAACCGGCTTGAGAGCACCTCATTCGGCCAGTGTCACTGACTGGTTGCAGAAGCGATGTTCATCTTGCCTGTCTGGCTCTCTGCCTTTGCGGGTGTGAAGGCCTCGATATCGAAGCCCATG
>Ga0209109_10000606_pt1 | contig 19467 bp, 16 predicted proteins | sample Rifsed10ft2_FD_184004 | JGI IMG/M metagenome (GOLD analysis project Ga0209109, IMG submission 184004) | Soil microbial communities from Rifle, Colorado, USA - sediment 10ft 2 (version 2) | ecosystem: Environmental > Terrestrial > Deep subsurface > Rock core/Sediment | place: Rifle, Colorado... | reverse complement strand
GGTGATGGGCATGGCCGCCGAGTACATCGCCGAGAAACACGAGGTCACCCGCGAGGCGATGGACCGCTGGTCGCTCGCCAGCCACGAGAAGGCGCTGGCGGCCATGGACGCCGGCAAGTTCAAGGCCGAGATCACCCCCGTCGAGGTGCCGGCCAAGGGAGGGAAACTGCACATCGCCGAGGACGAGACGCCGCGTCGCGACACCTCGCTGGAGAAGCTGGCAGCGCTCAAGCCGGCCTTCAAGCCCGACGGCCGCGTGACGGCCGGCAACGCCCCCGGACTCAATGACGGGGCCTCCGCCGTCGTCCTGGCGGGCCGCCGTGCCGCGGAAGAAATGGGCGCCCGCCCGCTGGCGAAGGTCGTGGGCTACACCCAGGCCGCCGTCCCTCCCAAAGAGCTCTTCATCGCCCCGGCGCGGGCGCTGCCGCGGCTGCTCCAGAAACTGGAGTGGCGCTTCGCCGATGTCGACTTGATCGAGCTCAATGAAGCCTTCGCTGCGCAGGTGCTGGCCGATGGCTACGCCATGCTCGAGGACGGGTGGGATTGGGACTGGGACAAGGTCAACGTCAACGGCGGCGCCATCGCCCTCGGCCACCCGGTCGGGGCTTCCGGCGCCCGCGTCCTGACGACGTTGCTCTACGCCTTGCGCGACAAAGGCCTCCGTCGAGGCGTGGCCGCCCTGTGCCTGGGTGGCGGCGAAGCCGTGGCGATGGCGATCGAGTTGGAAGGGTGACCGTTCGGTTCGAGGGTGGTCCCCGGCTTTCGACGGGGCAATTTCCCGTAGCCGCAGGCTTTAGCCTGCGTGGAAGAACGCGGCGTAGGTCGGTAGCCTCCGGCTCCAGCTAGGGCAAGGGCAAGGACCCAGGCTAAAGCCTGGGGCTACCGGTGGCAACGAGAAGAAGGTGAGCCATGGACATCAAGCGCATCTTCGTCGTCGGGGCCGGCACGATGGGGAACGGCATCGCCCAGACGGCGGCCGTCTCGGGCTACCGGGTGACGATGACCGACGTCGTCCCCGAGGCCCTCCAGCGCGGCCAGGCGGCGATCGCTCGATCGGTCGAGAAACTGGCCTCCAAGGGAACGCTCACCGACGAGCAGAAGAAGGCGGCACTGGACATCGCCGCTTCCCCGGACCTCGAGCCGGCGCGCCATGCAGACCTGGTGGTCGAGGCCGCCACCGAGGACCCGGCGGTCAAGCTCCGCCTGTTCGGCGATCTCGACCGGCTGGCGCCGCCGCACGCCATCCTGGCCAGCAATACCTCCTCCATCTCGATCACCCGCATCGCCGCCGCCACCCGTCGACCGGAGCAGGTCGTCGGCATGCACTTCTTCAACCCGGTCCCGCTGATGCGCCTGCTGGAAGTTGTGCGCGGCTTGCTGACCTCCGATACGACGACCGACACGGCGGTCGAGGTCGGGCGGAAGATGGGGAAGGAGCCGGTCCAGGCGAAGGATTCTCCCGGCTTCATCTCCAACCGTATCCTGTGCCCGATGATCAATGAGGCCGTTTTCGCCCTCCAGGAGGGACTGGGCAGCGCGGACGACATCGACCGGGTGATGAAGCTGGGGATGAGTCATCCGATCGGACCTTTGGCCCTGGCCGACCTCATTGGACTGGATGTCGTTCTGTTCGTCATGCAGGTCCTGCAGCGCGACCTGGGAGACGACAAGTACCGCCCTGCGCCTCTCCTGCGCCAGATGGTCGACGCCGGGCAGCTGGGCCGGAAGAGCGGTCAGGGGTTCTTCTCCTACAACGCCTGACACCGCATCCGGCGTCTTCTGGCGCGGCCGGACGTCCGGTCTTCCATCCGACGAAACGCACACCGATATCCGCGGGCACGTAGTGGGAGGCTCGCGGTCTCCGTCTCCACCTCGCCAGCGCCGATCACCTGTGGCTGGGTATAATTCCCGATCTGCTCGCCGGAGGAGCGCGTGCGCCATACCTCGTTCGGCCTAACCGTCCTGGCCCTCGCTGCCGCCGCGCTTGCCTGCGACGTACCGGGCCTCGGCAGTGGTGCCGTTCAGACCAGCGTTGCGGCGACGCTGACCAGCGTCGCCCAGACGGCCTCGGCCGAGACCCCGACTCCGGCAGCCACCCCCACGCTGCCGCCGCGTCCGCCCCGACTTTGGAAGTCTCCGGGGACGGGAGGGACGGACGCCTGGTGGCTCGAACATGGCAAAGCCAGCCGAGTCAACCTGCTATTTGAGCCGGGGGAGTACTATGACTACAACCCCGTCAACGGCAAGGTGCTGTATGCCTCGCACTTCGCCTTCAGCGGTGCGGGGCCGGGGAACCTGGCAGTTTCCGACCTGTGGATGGCCGACTACCCCTCGGGACCTGAGTCAACGTTGATCGCCACCGATACCGTCGTCGAGGCGCTCTGGGCGCCGGACGGTTCGGGCTTCTTCTACATCGGCGCGACACCCGAAACGTATGAGCTGCGGTACCGCGCCTTGTCCGGCGAAGACCGGCTGCTGGCCCGTGACTTGGCGCCGACGTGGAACGTCTCCCCCCCTGGCAACTACGTCGCCTTCACACGCGAGACAGGGTACAACGTCCCCGGGGCGCCCGGTCTGTTCATCGTTGCTTCGGAGGGCGGCTCGGAGTGGCAGGTTTCGTCCTCCGACCGTCACGGCGCCGGAAGCATCGACGACCGGCCGATCTGGTCCTCCGACGAGTCTCGCCTGGCTCTGCCGAACTACGGGTTTGCGCCGCCCACCCTCGTCATCGCTGCCATTGACGCCAGCTTCGAAGCCGATCTGGCGTACGCTCCCGAGGTCGCCGCGGATCCGACGATCGGCACGGCGCCAACCGCGGTCCTGTGGCATCCGGACAACCAGCACCTCGTGGCCATCACGAACGCCTCGGAGGCGATGGGCGGCCCTTCGCCCATCTTCCTCTACGAGCTCGCCCCCGACGGGCGCACGGTCATCGCCGCCACCCCGCTTGGCTCCGGCATCGGTCTGATCGACTGGGACGTCCCGGGCGTCTCGTTCTTCATCCTCAGCGAGAGTGGCGAGGTCACGCTGGTAAATCTCCCATGAGAAGACAGACAGGCGCGATTCTCGCCGTCGTGCTCATGGGCGGGGTGGCCGGCGCGGGGTGCAGCGCCGCGCCGGGAGCCTTTTCGCCGGACGACGCCGCCACCGCCGTGGCCGCCACCGTCGCGGCGATGGCGGTGCCCTCGGCCACGGCCGGCCCTGTGCCGACGCCCGAGGAACATTCCCTGCCGACCGACCTCCCGACCGCCGCTGCGCCCGAGCTGGTCCTGGCTTACACCGATGGAGGCAATGTCGCCTTGCTCGTCGGCGCCGGGCCGGCGGTTCGGCTGACGTTCTCCGGTTCGGTCGAACAGGTCCGCCTTTCCGACGACGGACAGAAGGTTGCCTATACACGCCGCCCCGTCATCGACCAGCCTGTGGAACTGAGGGTCGTCAACCGCGACGGCACCGGCGATTCGCTGCTCATGGGTCCTGCCGATTTCGACGCCCTCTATCCCCTCGGTGGGGCCGTCCACCATGACGTATACCTGTTCGACTTCCTCCCGAACAACCACGTGCTGCTGATCAACACCCGCTCGATCTTCGAGGGCCCGGGGCTGGCCAAGCACGACGACCTGATCCGTATCGACACCGATTCGCTGGCGCGCACGATGCTGCTGGCTCCGGGCAGGGGAGGCGATTTCACTGCCTCCCCCGATGGGCGATTCCTGGCGCTCGTCCGGCCGGACACGGTCGAGCTCGTCAACATCGACGGCTCACCCTCCGGCTCGGGCGTCATCCCCTACGCGCCGGTGATCACCTACTCGGAATACGCCTACTACGCCCAGCCGGTGTGGAACCCCGCATCGTCGATGGTCGGGGTCGCCATCCCATCGCCGGATCCGTTGGCGTCGTCCACCACCGGCTCGATCTGGCGGCTCCCCGTCGGCGCTCCGGCCTCTCTGATCAGCACCATCTCCGGCCAGTTCTTCCGGCTGTCGGGCGACGTCCCGCTCGTCTCCCCCGCATTGACGCATGTCGTATACGCACGTCCGACGGCCACCCCGAACATCTGGAATCTGTATCGGGCCTCGCTCGATGGAAGCGGGGAGACGCTCGTAGGGACCTACAACAGTTGGATGGGATGGTCGCCGGACGGAGCCCGCTTCGTCTACAGTTCCGCCGGCCCGATGAGCCTCTTGGTGGGGGACTTGGCCGGCGGATCGGCCCCCCTCGTCACCGGGACCGACCTGCGCTGGTACAACCCGGAGGCGTTTGTCTTCCAGTCGGGGTCGATGGGCGCCTGGACGCTCCAGCAGGGAGCGCCCGGTGCGCCGCCGACGCCGCTGGCGTCTCCCGCCGGGGACTTCATCGACTACGCCTTCGCCTACCGCTGATCGGAGGCCCGCTTTCCTTCGGAAAGGGGGTCTCCTTCATCCCACAGCATCATCGCCATCAGATTGTCGCCGGGCAGCAGCCGCGCCGCGGCCGTCGCCAGACGATAGACGCGCCGGAAGTAGCGGGGCATGCGCTGTGGGTCGTCGATCGAAACGAATCCGACTCGGCGATAAAAGCCCGCCAGATCCGAGCGGCACATCAGCCACAGCGGCGGGCCGGCCTCGCTCATCAAGCGGCGAATGATTCGGGAGGCCAGACCGCGCCCGCGCTCCTTGGGGCGGACGGCGATCGAAGCCAGTTCGCGCGATCCATCGGCGTGCGGCTTGACCTGCCCGCAGCCGACCAACCTCCCGCCCGGATCGACCGCAACCTGAAATCGCCGCCAGTCCAGGCCGCGCGGGTTGATGCCCACCCGGAAGATGAGCGAGCGGATGGCGCCGGCGTCGGCGGCCGTTGCGGGCCGCAGGCGCACTTCATCGCCGAAGCTCATCGGTCAGCCTGTTCGGCGAGACCGAGCAACAGGTCGGCCAATTCCCCCGGGCGGTGGAGCGGAATATCGTGATCGGTATCGTCCATCCAGACGAACCGCACCTGGGGGATGCGGGCAAGCGCCTGTTCCTCGCCTCGCCGCTTGAGGTCCAGAAAGGCCTCCTCGCGCCGCGCCAAGGGCCCTTCCGCTCGGGCGGCGGCGATCAACACCGGGCAAGGCACGGCATCGAACCGCTGGTAGGTCGGGAATTCCCACATCGCCCGCACGACCTGCATGTGGTTCTCGAACGCCAGATGCGGGGCGATCGTGCCATCGGACCGGATTTCGAAATTGGCCAGGACGATCTCCTGCCACGGTACGTCGCCCGGCCAATCGCGCTGTGCCGACTCCAGGCGCTCCTGGAAGGCCGCCAGCGGCGTGCCGGCCAGCTGCGGCGGCGTCAGGGCGCGTTCGACCTTCTCCCAGGTGGCCTCCGGCGAGTCGCTCAGCTGGGTGAAGCCGCCATCGACCAGAGCCAGCCCGGCCGGATCGTGACCGGCGGCGTAGTTCAACGCCACGTGCCCTCCCCACGAATGGCCCGCCAGGATGAAGCGCGTCAGCCCCAGCGCCAAGACGAGGCCGGCGACGTCGTTGGTGACGGTCGCGAAGTCGTACCCTGAGGAAGGCGCGTCGGATCGCCCATGGCCGCGCAGGTCGGGGGCATAGGCGGCGTGTCCCGCGGCGGCCAGCCGACCGGCGACGGGCTCCCAGAAACGGGCGTTGGAGGCCAGACCGTGCAGCAAAAGGAACGTCAGGCGATCTGCCTCGGCCGGCCAGTGCAGCACTCGAAGGCGGACGCCGTTGGTCCTGCGCTCGATGGAGTCGGGGTGGATCTGAGCGGGCGATCCCATGCAGGGCCGTTCAGCCTTGGCCGCCCTTGAGCATCTCTTCCAGGACGGCGCGCGTCTTCTGAGGGTCGGCTTTGCCGCCCGATCGCCGCATCACTTGCCCGACAAACCACCCGATGAGGGTGGCCTTCCCGGCCCGATAGGCGGCGACTTGCTCGGCGCTCTCGGACAGCACGGCCTGGGCCATCTCCTGAAGCTCGCCTTCATCGGAAACCTGGGTCAGTCCGTCGGCGGCGACGATCTCCTGGGGACGCCGATCGGACTCCTGCACCTGCTCCAAGAGATCCTTGCCGGTATTCGTCGTGATCCGGCGTTTCTCGACCATCTCGATGATCGACGCCAGGTCGGCCGGCGTCAGGAGCAGCCGGCCGGCGCTGAGACCGCGCTCGCGCAGCAGCCGCAGGACATCGTTCATGATCCAATTCGAGGCAGCCTTCGGCTGCCCTCCCAGCGCTTGCACTGTCTGCTCGAAATAATCGGACAGGCTGCGTTCTTCCGTGAGAATCTCGGCATCGTAGGGCGGCAGGTCGTACTCATCGACGAACCGGGCGCGGCGGGCAAGCGGCAGTTCGGGCAGGTTGTCCACGAGTTCTGCGCGCAAGACCGGATCGAGGTGCAGGGGCAGCAGGTCCGGCTCGCGGAAGTAGCGGTAGTCGGACTCGGTCTCTTTGGAGCGCATCTTGCGCAGCATGGAGGCGTCTTCATCCCATTCGAGGGTCCAGGCTTCGATCCGTCCGCCGGCCTCGAGCTCGCGTCGCTGGCGAGCGATCTCGGCCTCGATCGCTTCCCGCAGATTCTCGATCGAATTGACGTTCTTGATCTCGGTCTTGGGATTGAGCTGCGTCGTCCCGGCCGGCCTCAGGGAGACGTTGCCGTCGCAGCGCAGCTGCCCCCGCTCCATGTCGGCCTCGGAGATCCCCAACCAACGCAGCAGCTGCCGCAGGCGGATCAAGTACTGCGCCGCCTCGTCGGCGGAGCGAAGATCGGGCCCGGTGACCATCTCGATCAGCGGGACGCCGCAGCGGTTGAAGTCGATCAGGCGGCGGCCGCCCTGATGGACCGTCTTGCCGGCGTCTTCCTCCAGATGGAGCTTCCAGATCGAAACATGCCGCGCCGTCCCGTCGGGCAGGGGAACATCGAAACCGCCGCCGCGGGCCAGCGGTTCGTCGTATTGGCTGATCTGGTAGCCCTTCGGCAGGTCCGGGTAGAAGTAATTCTTGCGGGCGAAATAGGAGACGTCGGGGATCGCCGCCGCGCCCACGGCGCCCGCCAGGCGCACCGCCTTCTCGACGGCCGCGCGGTTGAGAACCGGCAAGACCCCCGGCAGTCCGGTGCAGACCGGGCAGATATTGGTGTTGGGGGGATCGCCCCACGAGTCGGCCTTGCAGGCGCAGAAGATCTTGCTGTGGGTGTTGAGTTGGATGTGCGTCTCCAGGCCGATGACGGCTTCGTAATCCGGCATGTGTCGACTCAGGCCTCGGCCAGGACGATCGCTCTGTCGGATGCCGACCGGGTGATCGGCGCCGTCCTGCGTGGATGGAGGACGACACCGTAGCGCAATCGATCCCCGAGGGAGGCTTTCCTCATCGCAAGTCTCCGCGACCGGTCGACACCATCTCAGTCAGCGACGCCCTCCAGCACCGCCGGCCGGGCGGAACGCCAGGGCTCGGAGGAGGTCGCCAGCTCCCAGGACCGCCCGATGCGCAGGAGCATCGCCTCGGCGAAATCCGGGCCGAGCAGCTGCAGGCCGATCGGCAGGCGGTGGCGGTCGAGTCCCGCCGGCAGGGAAAGTCCGGGCGTGCCGGCGTGGTTGGCCGGGACCGTCAGCAGATCGGCGTACTGCATCAGCACCGAGTCGCCGTACAGCGCGCCGATCTCGAAGGCGGTCGTCGGCGTCGTCGGGGTCAGCAGCGCGTGCAGGCGGTAGGCGCCGGCCGGGTCGAAGGCTTCGACGAAGTCCCGCCGGATCAGGGAGCGCACCCGCAGCGCCTGACGGTAGTAGCCCTTCTCGTACTGCTCGGCCGAGACGTACATCCCCATCAGGATGCGCAGCTTGGGCTGCACGCCGAACCCGCCGCCGCGCGACTTCCGGTAGAGCTGAGACAGCTCGGTCACCGCCTCGGGCGTGCGGTAGCCGTACTTCACCCCGTCGTACCGATGCAGGTTGGAGGCGGCCTCGACGCGTGAGATGACGAAGTAGGCCGGGATGCCGTAACGCGTGTTCGGCATGGGGACGTCGTCGATGATCTCGGCGCCCGCCTTGGCCAGCACCTCGGCCGCTCGCCGGATCGCCGCGGCGATCTCCGGGTCGATCGACTGCTCACGCAGGTCGCCGGTCGACGGATCGGGATAGCGCAACGTGAAGTAGTCGGGCGAAAGTCCGATGCGCAGGCCCCGCACCCCCTGCTCCAAGCCTTCCAGATAGTCCGGTACAGGAACGCGGGCGGCCGTCGCATCGCGCCGATCACCCCCGGCGATCACGCCCAGCGCCAGAGCGGCATCCCGCACGCTGCGCGTCGCCAGCGACGGGCAGTCGAGCGACGAGGCGAAGGCGATCAGGCCGTAGCGGGAAACCCGACCATAGGTCGGCTTGAGGCCGACGACGCCGCAGAACGCCGCCGGCTGACGAACCGAGCCGGCGGTATCGGTGCCGAGCGACAGCGTCGCCTCTCCGGCGGCGACGGCGGCGGCGCTGCCCCCGGAGGAGCCGCCCGGGACGCGCCGGGGGTCCCAGGGATTTCCCGGCGGCGGCAAGAAAGCCGAAGACTCGCTCGACGAGCCGAAGGCGAATTCGTCCAGGTTGACTTTGCCGACCGTCAAGGCCCCGGCTGCCTCGAGCCGCTCCACCGACGTGGCGCTGTACGGCGCCACGAAGTTGGCCAGGATGCGCGACCCGGCGGTCGACGGCGTGTCGCGGACACAGAAGATGTCTTTGACCGCCAACGGCACCCCCGCCAAGGGACCCGGTTCTTCCCCGCGCGCCACCTGACGATCGACCGCCTCGGCCTGGCGGCGGGCGCGGTCGACCGTCCGGGTGATGTACGCATGGACCTTTGTACGGTCGTCGGGCTGCGCCACGTAGTCGGTGGCGGGGGAACGACCTTCGACGGCGTCCAGGCGTGTCAGCACCGATTCGAGCACGGCGGCGGCGGGCAACTCGCCTGACCGCACGCGGCGCGCCGTCTCCTCGGCGGTCAGATCGCACGGCGCCGGGATCATTGGAGATCCGTGTGGGGGATGTCCGGCACGACGATGTAGCGTGATTCGGTCTCGGGCGCCTGCTTCAGGATGGCGTCGGCCGAGTCATCAGCCTGAACGACGTCCTCCCGCAGGAGCGGCCGGGCCGGCGGCGGATACGGAACGCCATGCGAGGTAATCGGAGTCTCGGAGTCCACTTCTATCGAGGCCATCTCGCCGATCGCCCGCAGCTGGCCGTTGAGCTGTCCTCGCAGGTACTCGGCCTCGTCCGGCTCCAGTTCGAGCTCGGCCAGATGGACCAGGTGGGCAAAGATCTCCGGCGTGATCTCGTCGGCAGGGTTCATCCGGCGCTGCTCTCCCAGGCGGAAGACGATTCTACCTTCCGGCCAACCAGGGACAAGCGAGCTGGTTCCGGCCCGGTGACCGCCGCCCCGAGGCGGCATCGGACTTGCACCGGGCTATCAGCCCTGTTCAAGGCGCCTGACGAACACCTTGCGTTGGCGGCCCGTAAGGAACATTGGAGGCCGATTCCTATAGAATGTCAGACGAACGCCGGCATTTTCGGCCGGCAGAGATCATAGGAGGATCTATGCAACACCTTACTCGGCCTCGCAACACCGGACTCGTGCTGCTGGCCATCATCCTTGCGGCTGCGGTATACGGTTTCGCCGCCGCCAATACGGTTCCCGATACCTACGCCGGCGACGGCGCGGGGACCATCCTGGGGTACACCGTCAGCAACGTGGCCTACGACCTGAACAGCGACGGCAATCCCAGCGACATCGACTCGGTGTCGTTCACACTGAGCGCGGCCGCCGGGCAGGCGTTCGTCTCGTTCGACGGCGGCACGACCTGGAACACCTGCTCGATCTCGGGCGGCACCAGTGTGACGTGCGGCAGCCTGAACGAGTCGGTCGCCGCCGCGGCTTCGCTGCGCATCGTGGCGTCGAACTAGGTTCCGCCTGCGTCGAGCCGATCGGGGGCACAGCCGGCACGGCCTGCGGCTGTGCCCCCGGCCGCGGAACGAGTGATGCGAACGACACGGAGCTGGACCTCGACAGTGACACGCTCGACGCTCTTCGTCGCCGTGGCTGCCGCCTGGGTCCTGCTGGCGCCGAGCTCCTTCGGAGGCCAGACCACCTACGTCATCGTCGCCGGGGCCAGCATGGAGCCGACGCTGCACCAGGGCGATCTGGTCCTGGCCCGCCGGGCGCCTTCCTACGAAATCGATCAGATCGTCACCTATAATCACCCGCAGGTAGGACCGGTCATTCATCGCATCATCGACCGGCAAGGAACTCATTACACGCTGCAAGGGGACGCCAACTCGTGGATCGACTCCTACTCGCCAACCGGAGACGAGATCGTCGGCAAGTCGTGGCTCGTTCTTCGGCGGGCCGGCTCGTTTTTGGTGACCCTGCGCACGTCATCCGGCCTGGCGGTGCTCTCGCTGTTATTCGGGGCCGCCCTGGTGCTGACTGTGGGCCGCAGCCCGGCTGACAAGACGAGCCAGGAGCCGACGGCCGACCAGACGAGTCGGCCGGCGCGGCCGGCTCGGCCGTCTGACGGCGCGATCTCCACGCTGGCGATCGTGGCCGCCGGCTCCCTGCTGCTGGCCATCGCCGCCTTCACGCAGCCGACAACCGAGACCGTGCCGGGCGAAGCCCTGTTCCAACATAGCGGGCGGTTCTCCTACCACGCCGGGGCCCCGGCCACGGTCTATTCCAGCGCCAGCCTCGAGACCGGCGACCCCGTCTACGATGCATTGGTGCCTTCCTTCGTTGTCGATTTCGATTACCGATTTGTCTCGGCCGACCCCGCCGACGTCCAGGGCACCATCGCTCTGACCCTGGTGGTCAGCGAACCGAACGGGTGGAGCCGCTCCCTGTCGTTGCAGCTTGAAACGCCCTTCGTCGGTTCCCAGGCTCACGCCCAGGGCATCGTCGACTTGGTGACGGTCCGACGGATGATCTCCCTGTTGGAAGGCGCCACCCTGCTCGACCGTGACGCCTATCGGGTCGACGTGGTCGCCGCCATCGATCTCGACGGCACGCTGGGGGTCCATACCTACCAGGACTCCTTTGCGCCCAAGCTGCCCTTCGCCCTGGACGATTTCCAGCTCTACCTGCGTCGCGGCGAAACGCCCGAGGGCGGCGACAGCGATCCGACGATGACCGTCGAAGACGGGTACCTGACCTACCCATCGACCGAACCGGCGATGCTGTCGATCCTGGGAGCCCGCATCCCGGTGACGTCGGCTCGGGCCGCCTCGGTCCTCGGCCTGTTGCTGGCGGCCGGGGCCGGAGCGGCGCTGATGGTCCCCTATCTGCGCGCCGCCCGCCGCAGTGAGTCGGCGCGCCTCCTGGCCGAGTACGACGGGCTGCTGGTGTCGGTCAGCCAGCCGCCGACGGTCGCCGGCGAGATGATCGAAGTGCGCACCTTCGCCGATCTGGGTCGGCTTTCCGAGCGCACCGGCCGCTTGATCCTGCACGTCGAGCTCGGCCCCGAGCATCACTTCTACGTGCAGGACGGCGGTGGGACGTACCACGTTTGCCTGACAGACGCGGAACCGGCGTCCGTGGCCGGAGGCGAAGGATGAGGCGGCATAGCTTGATTCGCCTGGCCGGCCTGGGGACGCTCGCCATCGTGCTCGCCGGAACGATGGCGGCCTACGCCGCCGCCAACACCGTCCCCTCGACGCGGATGGACGAGGACAATTTGTCGATCAGCGCCAATGACCTCAAGCCGGCTGCGTGTTCCGGGATCAACCTGACTAACATCGTCACCGGAGGCGGCCTCATCTTTGGCAGCGGCGGAGCCGACCTTGTCCTCGGCAGCGCCGGCGGCGACCTGGTCTTCGCGCTCAGCGGCGACGACTGCATCCTCACCGGATCGGGCAATGACACGATCTTTGCCGGGGCCGGCAACGACGTTTGCGATGGCGGCAGCGGCACCGACAGCGCCGCCGATTGCGAAACCACGATCAACATCCCCTGAAGAAGTCGATGGTCAGTGATCAGTGGTCAGAGGTCAGTGGTTAGTGGTCAGTGGTCAGTGGTCAGTGATCAGTGATCAGTGATCGGACGGCCAGTGGCCCGCAGGCGCGGACGGCCGTCGACGGATCACCGATCGCTGGTGACGGAGCACTGATGACGGATCACAGAACTCCCCTCCCCGTCCCTCGTTCTCCGCTATAATCCCCGTCGGGCCGCCCCCCGGCCGCGTCGGAGGTCCCCATGGTCACCGCCACCCAGACCAGCTTGGGCCCCACCCTCGAGCTGACGCCGGAACACGAGATGCTGCGCCAGACCGCCCGCGATTTCGCCGAACGCGAGATTGCTCCCGTGGCGCCGCACTTCGACGAAACCGGCGAATTCCCGCGCGAGACCATCCGCAAGATGGGCGAACTGGGCCTGATGGGCATCGAGGTGCCGGAGGCCTACGGCGGCGCGGGGTTGGACAGCCTGGCCTACGTCTTGGCCCTGGAGGAGATCTCCAAGGTCGATGCGGCGCATGGCACGATCATGTCGGTCAACAACTCCCTTTTCTGCCACGGCATCCTCCGCTTCGGCACGGAAGCCCAGAAACTTAAGTACGTGAAACCGGTCGCCGAAGGCAAAGCCATCGGGGCGTATTCGCTCACCGAGCCGATGTCCGGCTCGGACGCCAGCACGATGCGCTCGCGCGCCGTCCGCCAGGACGACGGCTACATCCTGGATGGACGCAAGTCCTGGGTGACCAGCGGCCCGGTGGCGGATTTCGTCCTGGTCTTCACCATGACGGACCCGGAGAAGGGCCATCGGGGGATCAGCGCCTTCCTCGTCGACACTACCCGGCGCGGCTTCAGCCGCGGCAAGAACGAGCCTAAGCTGGGGATCCGCGCCTCGGCCACATGCGAGATCGTCTTCGAGGGCTACCAGGCGACGTCCGACGAGCGGCTGGGGGAAGAGGGCGCCGGGTTCAAGATCGCCATGGCGGTGCTCGACGCCGGCCGCATCGGCATCGCCTCGCAGGCCCTGGGGATCGCCGAAGCCGCCTACGAGGCCAGCCTGGCCTACGCCCGCGAGCGGGAGGCCTTCGGCCAGCCCATCGGACAGTTCCAGGGAATCGGGTTCAAGCTGGCCGACATGAAGACGCACATCGAAGCCAGTCGTCTGCTGATCCTGCAGGCGGCGCTGGCCAAGCAGCGTTCCAAAGAGACCGGGGAACGCTATACGCTGCAGGCGTCGATGGCCAAGCTCTTCGCCTCCGAGACGGCCATGTTTTGCGCCCACGCCGCCGTCCAGATTCACGGGGGCGTCGGCTACTCCCGGGAATTCCCCGTCGAACGCTACTTCCGCGACGCCAAGATCACCGAGATCTACGAGGGCACGAGTGAAATCCAGAGGCTGGTGATCTCCCGCCAGGAGCTGGGCCTGGGGTAAGCGGCCGGAAGGCGAAATGTGGAGATCTTTGTCGCGGCCCTCGTCGGCGCGGCCGCCCTCAGCCTGGGCCTGGTCCGCCTTCTTCGAGCCCGCATCCGCCTACCGGGCACTTTCCACCAGGTCACCGTTTTCGGTGTCTACTCACCCGTCCTCACCTGGGTCAACATGACCCAGGCGCGTTCCTTCCAGAAGCGCGGATTCGCGACGATCCGGGCGGCGCTTCAAGGCAGGCTGGGAGACGGTCTCGAACTGCTCGCCATCGGCCTGTGGGCGCTGTGGATCGGTCGCAACCTGCTCAACTTCGACCCGCACCTCTGGCCGGTTGGTCGGGAGTTCGGATTCGATATCTACGCTTTCCACTTCTGGGAACAGCTGCGGGAATGCGGCCTATGCAGTCTGTGGAACGGAATGCTCAATGGCGGCTTCCCTTCGCTGGGGGATCCGTTCACCGGTCATCTGCATCCGCTGGCGGCTGTGGCCACGCTGCTCGCGGGAGTGGTCAACGGTGCCAAGATCACCGTGGTCGCGTCGCTCTTCCTTGCCGGTGTCGGCCAGTGGTGGATCGGGAAGCTGATCGGATTGGGCCGATGGAGCCGGTTGTGGACGGCTCTCGTCGCCACCAGCGGCGCTCACCTTGCCGGCCAGGTGGAGCTGGGATCCGTGGCCGATCCCATGTCGGCGGCCGCGGCGATTCTGGCTCTAGCCGCCGCGCTCGACCTGGCACTGAACCGTAGCCGGAAAGCTGCACTGCGCTTCGCCGCCCTGCTGGCTCTGGCCGTGCTCGCCGGGCACGGCTACTCCCAGATTGCCCTCTTGGCTTGGGCGCCGTGGATCCTTCTGCTTACCCTCACCCCGCAGAATCGTTCCCACACCGTGTGGAGGGAATTCGTCCTGGCCGTCGTGCTCGCCGTCTTGCTCGCCGGTATCTTTCTCGTTCCCTTTGTCCATTTCTGGCCTCAGGCGGCCAAGCACACCGACCCGACCTTCGAGGGTTCTCAGCCTCTCGAGTACATGCCTCTCAATCTGGTCGTCCATGATTGGGAATTCTTCACATCGACGGTCCTGGGCAAGACCCCCTACCCGTATCTGTACACTCTCTATGTCGGCTGGCCCGCCGTTATCTTGGCGGTCGTGGGGCTGGCCCACGGGAAAAACAAGGACCGGCGTGTGCTCCTGTCCCTGGCTCTAGGAGCCCTGACCATAATGTGGCTGGCATCGGGCGTGCCGTTCCGATGGGTGGTCGGCATCTTCCCGGGCCTGGCGGGCGTGCGACACGTCGCCCTCATCGCAGGCCTCGCCATTCCGGCTCTGCTGGCGCTGTCCGGATACGGTTTGGATCTCGTCCTCCAGCACCCGTGGCCGCGGATCAGACTGGGCCTCGGACTGGGGGAGACCCGCACCGCCATGTCGATCAGCCCGGCGTGGATCCTGGTGATTCCCCTCGTGGCAAGCTTGCGGACGGCCGACCAGTTCGATCAGAACTTCATGGTGACGGACGACAAAGCCGGCGCCTATGAGGCGATTGAGGTCCTGGAGACGCCGGGCCTGGAATGGGTCTCCGTCCCGTTCGGCGAGCACTATTGGGTCGAACCCGGGCTTGAGCTGGGTCTGAAGATGACACGCATCGCAATCCCCTGGTGGTGGGAAGGCCGAGAGGCTCCGCTCCCGCTACTCGAAGCGACCCGCGAATTGCGCGACGCCGGCGTGGCGGTCTGCTGCAGTCTGAACGATGTGCCTGTCTACCATTACCCGGCCAACGAGTACGCGACGATCGAGACCGGATCGGGATTCCTCCCCTGCACGGCACATGGCAGCGGCGCCGATATCCGGGTAACCTGCGACAGCGGTGGGGGTCGGCTGCTTGTCCGCGAGAATTCGTGGACAGGCTGGTCGGCCGAGGTGAATGGGAAGAAGGCCGCGCTGGAGCAAGGCCAGTGGCTGTCCGTACGTGTTCCCGCCGGCCCGGTCGAGGCGCGCTTCCGCTATCTTCCGCTCGACGTCCTTGTTGGCGCGCTTCTCACGCTCACGGGAATCGTCCTGGCGCTCGCCCTCTGGATTCGAGCGGTTCGATTTTCGGGTGCACCTCCAGCCGCCTGATGCCTTCGGCCTGGCAGAGGAAGGATCTTCTCTTGTCGAGACAGCGGCACCGGCCTACCCGGCGGAGATGGGTCTGTCGTCTGCGCAGGCCCGGGATCGTCGACCGACGAGGGACAGCGAGGGAGTAGCGCCTTGCACAACATCCACTTCCATCGCCATGGCGGGGTTGAGGTCCTCGAGTATCACGAGCTGCCCGACCCGGTGCCCGGCCCGGGTGAAGTCCTCGTCCGTCTCAATGCGGCGGCGCTCAACCATGCCGACCTGTGGGTGCGGGAAGGCTGGCCGGGCCTGAAACTCGAGATGCCCCACATCCTGGGTTCGGACGGCGCCGGAGCGATCGCCGCCCTCGGACCCGGCGTCACCGGACTCGTCGAAGGCCAGCGGGTCGTCATCGACGGAAACCTGGGATGCGGCGAGTGCGAGGCCTGCCTGGCCGGCAACGACAACCTGTGCCGGGACTGGCACCTGCTCGGCGAGACCGTGCGCGGGACCTATGCCGAGGCTGTCGTCGTCCCGGCCCGCAATGTCCTCCCCCTGCCGAACGGGTTCGACGAACATGCCGCCGCAGCGGCGGCGCTGGTCTTCCTCACCGCCTGGCATTCGCTCATCACCCGCGGCCAGCTCCAGGCGGGCGAGTCGGTCCTGATCGTGGGCGCCTCGGGCGGGGTCAACACCGCCGCCATCCAGGTGGCTCGCCAGGCCGGGGCGCGCGTGTTGGTCGTCGGCTCGTCGGCGGCGAAGCTCGCGCTGGCCGAGTCGCTCGGCGCCGAAGTCGTCATCGATCGCAACCGCGACGAGAACTGGTCCAAGGCCGCCTTCGAAGCCACCGGCCGTCGCGGCGCGGATGTGGTGGTCGACAACGTAGGCGCAGGTACTTTCCCTCTCAGCCTGCGGGCGGCCCGCAAAGGCGGCCGGATCCTGACCGTCGGCAACACCGGCGGTCCGAAGTTCGAGGTCGACAATCGATTCGTTTTCGGGAAGCACCTGACGATCATCGGTTCGACGATGGGGACCTTGCGCGATTTCGCCACCGTGATGAACCTGGTGTTCGAGGGCAAGCTCCACGCGGTCCTCGACCGGACCTATCCCCTGCGCCAGGCCGGCGCCGCCCAGGAGCTCCTGGCCGCCGGTCAGCAAATGGGCAAGATCACCTTGGCCATCGGCTGAACGAGCGTGGCACCCCCATCGATCTCCCAGGGCCGCCGACCGGCGGTCGTAACTTGGCTCGCCGCCGGGGTGTTAACCTGTGCGGCCTTCTACCTGGCTCGGCTGGTAATGAGCCTGACGCTCCCCGACCTGCCTTTGAGCGTGCCGGCGTGGTATCTGCCGCTCACCGGAGCGGTTTGGGGAGGCGTCGCTCTCGGTTTGGGTTTCGGCCTGTTGCGCGGCTCCCGGCAAGCGTACCGCTTTATGTTCTGGGCCGCGCCGACGTACCTGGCCTGGTACTGGGCCGACCGCCTGCTCTTGGTTCGCTCTGATTTCTCCCAGCGCAGCCTGCCGGCGGCGCTGCTGATGACCGCTCTCGGGGCGACTCTGGTGTACCTGGCGCTCCTGCGACCGTCGGCGCGGATGTACTTCCGGGAGAGAACGCATGGCTGATTCCTCCAAACTCGACAAGCTGAAGGACCTGCGCGAGCTGGCCCAGACGGGGGGCGACGCCAGCCGGGCGGAAGCGCAGCATGCTCGCGGCCGGCTGACGGCCCGCGAGCGACTGGAGCTCTTGCTCGACAAAGGGTCCTTTCGTGAGCTCGACATGTTCGTCACCCACCGGACGACGGATTTCGGGCTGGCGGAGCGCAAGGTGCTCAGCGACAGCGTCGTCACCGGGTGGGGGACCGTCGACGGCCGCCTGGTCTACGTCTACTCGCAGGACTTCTCCGTCTTCGGCGGAAGTCTGGGGGAGGTTCACGCCGAGAAGATCTGCAAGGTCATGGACATGGCGGTGCGCAACGGCGCTCCCGTCGTCGGTCTGAACGACTCGGGCGGCGCCCGCATCCAGGAAGGCGTCGTATCGCTCGGTGGGTATGCCGACATCTTCTTACGCAACACCCTGGCCTCGGGTGTCATCCCGCAGATCAGCGCCATCATGGGGCCGTGCGCCGGCGGCGCCGTGTACTCGCCGGCCCTCAACGACTTCATCTTCATGGTGCGCAATTCGTCCTACATGTTCGTCACCGGCCCGGACGTGGTCCGGTCGGTGACTCACGAAGAAGTCGATTTCGAGGAGCTGGGGGGAGCCGAGGTTCATGCCACGGTTTCCGGGGTCTGCCACCGCGTGGCCGAGAGCGAGGCCGACTGCCTCTACCTGATCCGCCTGCTGCTGTCGTATGTGCCGCAGAACAACATGGAGGACCCGCCCTTCGTGCCGACGAGCGACGATCGGCTGCGGACCGACGACGCCCTCAATGCCATCATCCCCGACGACCCCAGTAAGCCGTACGAGATGCGCGACATCATCCGCTCGGTGGTCGACGACGGCACGTTCTATGAAATCCACGAGCTGTATGCGCCCAATATCGTCGTCGGTTTCGCCCGCCTGGGCGGGCACAGCGTCGGCATCGTCGCCAATCAGCCGGCCGTCCTGGCGGGGGTGCTCGATATCAACGCCTCCGACAAGGCGGCTCGCTTCGTGCGCTTGTGCGACTCGTTCAACGTGCCGCTGGTGACCTTCGTCGACGTCCCCGGGTTCATGCCCGGCACGGCCCAGGAGCACGGCGGGATCATCCGCCACGGCGCCAAACTGCTGTACGCCTACTGCGAGGCGACCGTGCCCAAGATCACGCTGATCACACGCAAGGCTTACGGCGGGGCCTACGATGTCATGTCGTCCAAGCACATTCGCGGCGACCTGAACTTCGCCTGGCCGACGGCGGAGCTGGCGGTGATGGGCCCGGACGGCGCCGTCAGCATCATCTTCCGCCGCGAACTGGCGGAAGCGAGCGACCCCGAGAAGCGCAAGGCCGAGCTGGTGGCCGAGTACCGCCAGAAGTTCGCCAACCCTTACGTGGCCGCCGAGCGCGGCTACCTGGACGACGTCATCGAGCCGCGCCTCACCCGCCCCAGGCTGATCAACGCCCTGGAAATGCTCAGCAACAAGCGCGACGCCAACCCGGCCAAGAAGCACGGAAACATCCCGTTGTAGTTTCGCCCCCTGGCAGCGCTTCCCTGCCCCACCCCCTTCCCCCCTCCCCGCGATGGCGGGGCCTCCGATCCTCGGCTTCGGGCGAGGAGGGGGACTGGATCTCGAAGGGACGGGGGCGGCTAAGCCGCCCCCGTCCCTTCGCAATTCCTCCCTCCCCCTGCCTCGCACCGCAACCCCGGGGCCGACGAGATGCAGGGGGAGGGCAAGGGTGGGGGTCCGGCGGCACCATCATCTGGAGACCCCTGGGGGAGATCGGGCGACTCAGCGCCTTCTCATGTAGAATCGCCACGCGAAGGGCATAGGTCCGATGTTCCAGAAGATCCTGATCGCCAACCGAGGCGAGATCGCCGTCCGCATCATCCGCGCCTGCCGCGAGCTCGGGGTGCAGACGGTGGCGGTCTATTCCGAAGCCGACCGCTCGGCGCTGCACGTCCGTCTCGCCGACGAGGCCTACGCCATCGGCCCGTCGCCGGCGCGTGAGTCGTACCTGCGGGGGGACCGCATCATCGACGTCGCCCGCAAGAGCAAGGCAGGCGCCATCCACCCCGGCTACGGCTTCCTGGCCGAGCGCGAGGATTTCGCCCGCGCCGTCGAGGACGCCGGACTGAGCTTCATCGGGCCGCGGCCGAGCGCCATCGCCGCCATGGGCGACAAGGCCGTCGCCCGCGCCACGGTGGCGGCGGCCGGCATCCCGGTCGTCCCCGGCACGGAGGGCGAGGGCAACCTCTCCGACGACGATATCATCCGCATCGCCCCGACGATCGGGTTCCCCCTGTTGATCAAGGCCACCGCCGGGGGCGGCGGGAAGGGGATGCGCGAAGTCATGTCGGCCGACGAGCTGCCCGGCTT
>Ga0209109_10000603_pt1 | contig 19501 bp, 18 predicted proteins | sample Rifsed10ft2_FD_184004 | JGI IMG/M metagenome (GOLD analysis project Ga0209109, IMG submission 184004) | Soil microbial communities from Rifle, Colorado, USA - sediment 10ft 2 (version 2) | ecosystem: Environmental > Terrestrial > Deep subsurface > Rock core/Sediment | place: Rifle, Colorado... | reverse complement strand
CATCCGCGGCCTCTCTCGAAGTGGTGCAGACAGACGCCACCCGGCCCATCCGGTCCGGCGTCCGTGCCGCCCCGGCTGTGGTAAAGGCGATCTACCTGACGTCGTGGAGTGCCGCCACCCCCAGCCGGCTGGCTCAGGCCGTGGACCTCATCACCCGGACGGAGCTGAACGCGGTCGTCATTGACATCAAGGACTACAGCGGCAAGGTCGTCTTCGAGACCGCAAACCCCGGCGTCGCCGCGGTCGGCTCGGTCGAGCGGAGACTGGACCTGGCCGTCCTTGTCCGGCGCCTCCACGAGAACGGCATCTACGTCATCGTGCGGATCGCCGTCTTCCAGGACCAGCACCTGATCAAGGTGAGGCCGGAGTTGGCCGTCCGGAATCCCGCGGGCCGGGTCTGGCGCGACCGGAAGGGCCTAGGTTGGGTTGATCCGGCGTCGCAAGAGGTCTGGACATACATCGTCGAGGTGGCGCGCGCGGCCGCGGACGCCGGCGTGGACGAGCTGAATTTCGACTACATCCGCTTTCCCTCGGACGGCAACCTGTCCGGCATCCGGTATCCGGTGTTCAAGGCGGGGACGCAGACCCGGCGGGAGGTGCTGCAGCAGTTCTTCGCCTACCTGACAGCGGAGCTGCGCGACGCCGGCCCGGTCCTGTCGGCCGACCTGTTTGGCCTGGCGACCGTGCGGGAGGACGACCTCGGCATCGGACAGGTGCTGGAGGACGCGCTGCTACACTTCGACGTCGTCGCGCCCATGGTCTATCCATCGCATTACGCCCGGGGTTTTCTCGGGTATGGGAACCCTGCGGCGCATCCCTACGAAGTCATCGTGTATTCTCTCAACCGAGCGGTCCTGCGCCGGCAGCGCCTGGCCAAGACCCTTGCGGCTCTTTCGGCAGAAAGCGAGCGGGGCGGGACGCATCCCCTCGGGCAGATCAGGCCCTGGCTCCAGGCGTTCGACCTGGGCGCGCCCTACCCACCCAGTGCCGTCCGGAGGGAGATGCAGGCGGTTTTGGATGCCGGACTCCGCTCCGGCTGGCTCCTGTGGAGTCCCTCAAACCGGTACCAGGCGGCCGTCTTCCAGAGAGAGTAGCGCGGTCTCTTAGTCCAGGTCGGATTCGTCTCCAGAGCCGCTCAGGATCCATGAATGTCGTCCGAGGGGTGGCTGGCGCCATCACCTCCCCGTCCATTGATGATCCCCCGGACCCCAGCTTCCTGATCATCGACGCCACGGAGCCGAAGGACCGCCCCTACCCCAAGCGACGGCGGGTGTCGCAGGAGGTGATGGATCGGATGTCGCTAACCAGGTGCATCACGCCGGAGGTACTGGCGCGGCTGCGCTGGGAGGGATCCGATGCACGTGATCTGTTTCACCTGTCCCAACTGCGGGAACGAGTCTTACATCACCGATGAGTTTGCCGGACAGGGATACGATTGGTTCTGACCGCGGGGCCAGCACGTCTGAAAGAGCACGAGTCCCTGCTGCGCAGCGCACGCCCGGTCGCGAACAGCCGAAGGGGCCGGCATCGCGCGGCGCGGCCATGCAGCGTCCGCGGCGCCCGAATGGGTGCTCATGACCCGAATCGCGGCGTCACCGTCTCGGCGAAGGCGCGCAGCAGGCGGCGCTGCTCCTCGGGTGGCGTGACGGCGCCGCCGTGGGTGCCCCGACCGGGCAGTAGGATGGCCACCTCGTCCACACCCGCCGCCTCAAGCCGCGCCACCGCTTGCGCGCAGTCCTCCGCGCTTCCGAGTAGCGCGAGCTTGCGCGCCAGGTCGTCTGTGACATCCGCCGCCGCCTCGGCCGCGCCGCCTTCCCAGTAGCGGGCCTTGATGCGGGCGATGAGCGTCTGATCAGGCTCGATGGCCCGCAGGACCTCAGGCGGAGCCCCTCCGACGATGTGCGCGATCGCCGGCCGGATGGCGTCCACGGCCTCGTGGATCCCCCGCCCCGGGACCCACGTCGCCCAGCTGATAATCTGAAACCCATCCAGACTACGTCCTGCCCGCTCCGCACCCATTCGGACGTGACGCAGGGCGTACTGCAACCCCTCCGGCGAGACGAGCGCACCGATCACTACCCCATCCGCCACCGCCCCTGCGGCTTCGAGCACCCGCGGCCCGCGGCCGGCAAAGAGAACCGGCAGGGGATACCGTGCCTGGAAATCCAGCGCCGCACCCTGCACCCGCACCGTGCGGCCGTCAAACTGTACGGTCTCCCCGGCCAGCAGCCGACGGATGACGGTGGCGGCTTCAGCGAGACGCAGGGCTGGTTCGTGCTGTTGAATCCCCAGCGGCGTGAGCAGTTCGCCCCGGTTCCCGGCCCCCAGCACCAGCCGGAACCGGCCGCGGGCAATTTCGCTGACCGTGGCCGCCCCCCGCGCGATCACCGCAGGATGCCGCGTATAGGGATTCACGACCGCCGCCCCCAGGGTGAGCCGGCGGGTCGCCCCCGCGCAGACGGCAAGCACGCTGAAGACCTCTCGGAAGAACGTCTGATCCGGGTACCACGCGCCGTGAAATCCCAGGGATTCGGCGAACTGTATCGTCGCCACCGTCGTGGCGACGTCATCGGCCGGCCGGGCGGAGAAACTGAATCTCATGCCATGGTCCCTTCCACTAGGTAAGTGCGCAGCCGACCGGCACTGAGTCCGGCTAGGCCCAAGCGCTCCGCTGTCCGCCCCTGGGCCCAGAAGTCCACGCCGCGGACGACGGAGGCCAGCGTGATCACCGCGTCGGAGATTGGCGTGGGCACATCTACCAGCCGCCCCACAGATGCTATGAGCACAATGCCGTACGGCACGTCCTCATCGACGTACCGCCAGTGAATCCGATCCCGGATGCCCATGGGTTCGCCCGGTTGGCGATAGACCTCTGGGCTGCCGCCAAACTCTCGGTACACCGCATCCAGCGGCAGCGCGTCCACGCCAAGGGCGCGGAGGACCGCCACGCGCTCCGCATCGTGAGCGTCCATCGCAGCTACGATCCGCGCCGTCATGCCTTCGTTCATCAAGGAGAGCGCGCCGTCCGTGCGTTCGATCGCCGCGTAGTTGAGGAGCATCGGCAGGGGGTGGACGATGAGGTTCGGGTGGTGCAGGGCGACGTCCAGCACATGGATGGCCGGATGCAGCGGGATCCCCGCCGGCACACGGGCCAGCAACTCAACCGTGCGGCATGCCGGAAACGCGGCGGCGCGCAGCCGTGTGCGCATCCGCACCTGCACCACGCCAGGGCCGACCAAGCGCGCCGAGCACGGCGGCGTCGCCGTCTCACCTAGGAGGATGTCTGGACGATGCCGCCACGCACGGGCGAACAGGAGTGAACCGGCCAGGCCGGAGAAGATCAGCACGGCCTGTCCGGATTGCAGGTGCGGGGCAAGCGAGGCGGCGACGGCTTCGTGGCCGGCCGACTGCACGCAGACGAAGATCACGTCCGCCCCGGCGGTGGCTTCAAACGTCCCTTCTACTCGAACTGGACCGCCCCTCGCGGTCACATCCCCCTGCAGCTCGATGCGCTGCGCCATGCGCAGCTCCTGGCGCCGCTCCGCGCTGCGGGTGAGCAGGACGGTGTCCACACCCTGGGCCGCGAGCAGCGCTGTGGCCGCGCAACCGATGGCGCCGCCGCCGACTACGACCGCGCGCACCGTGCCCCTGCCCGGCCGGCGGGCGGTGTCACCGCTCCGCCCCCACCCAGACAGTCTCGAAGACCCGCAGGAAGTTGAGCCCGAGCACCTTCCTGATGCGCGCCGGCGCGTAGCCTCTGGCCGCCATCGCCGCGGTGAGCGCCGGCAGATTGGCGCGCGAGGTCAGTTCACCGACGTAGCGGTACTTAGGACCCGCACCTAGTCCCGGGATGCGCGCGTGCAGGATGCCGACCTCCAGCTCGTTTCGGCCCTCTCCGATGTCCAGGCCGATGGCCACGTGGTCCTCGCCGACCAGACCACAAAGGTAATCAACGTGGGACAGCATCTGTTCGATCGTCGTCCCGGTTGTGCCACCCTTGGGCACGATGATGTCAGAGTACGCGGACACCCCGATGACCCCGCCCGTGGCGGCCACGGCACGGATCATCGCGTCGCTGGCGTTGCGCCGCGTGTCGCACAGGGCCCGAGCGTTGGTGTGGGACAGGATGACCGGTTTCGTGGCCGCCTCCGCGGCCTCCAACACGGTGCGGTCGCTGGCGTGCGAGAGGTCCACGACGATCCCCACGCGGCACATCTCCCTGACGAGGTCCTGTCCGAACCGGCTCAGTCCCCCGTCTGTGGCCTCCCCACACCCGTCTCCGGCCAAGCTGCGGTGCTGGTAGGTCAGCTGCATCACGCGCAGGCCCATCCGCTGCAGCATCTCCACGAGCGAGAAATCCCCTTCCACGGCCGCCGAAGACTGGGCGCTCAGCACGAACGCGATCAGCCCCGCCGCCTTGGCCGCGCGGATGTCCTCGCTGCGCAGCGCGATCCGCGCCCGCCCGTTGCTCGCGACGGCGCGGCGGTGCCAGGAAGCCAGTCCTCTGGCGGCCTCGGTGAAGTCGTCCTCGATCCAGACCGCGTCGACGACGGGCGCCGTCACACCACCCTCGCGCAGCACATCGAGATAGACGGGCTTCTCATCATAGGTCAGGCGGTACATGAGGTGGGTGGGATCCCGGCCGTCAATGATGATGGCCTCCCGGTGCAGCGCGGTGGCCTCCGCGGTCAGAGTTGTCATGGCAGGACGCTCCTTCTCACTGGAGTTGGACAATCTGCTCGGCGAACGCCGCCATGTGCTCGACGGTTTCTGCGACGTCGCGGGCGCTGAACGAGAGGAGGAAGGTGGACACGCCAGCCCCGCCGTACTCCTGCAGCCGTTCGATGACCTGCTCGGGTTCGCCAGCGACGCGCTTGCTGCTGGGATGACCGTGCAGGGACCGCGCGGTCTCCCGGCCGGGGCGCGTCAGTTCCACGGTCAGCGACAGACCGATCTCCAGGCGGCCAGGATCTCTGTCGTGCCGGCGCGCGGTCTCCTCCAGCTGCCGGCGTCCGGCGGCCACTTCCTCCACGGTGAGCGCGGCCGGCACCCATCCGTCGCCCACGCGCGCGGCGCGGCGGATGGCCGCCTCAGAGTTGCCCCCAATCCAGATGGGCGGGGGCGTCTGTGGCTTGGGGTAGACCTTGGCCCGCGCCAGCGTGCGGTACGTGCCGCTGAAGGTGACCTCATCGTCGCGCCACAGCGCGCGGATGATCCGGATGTACTCATCGGTGATCCTGCCACGCGCCGGATAGGCGTCGCTGCCCAGGGACAGGAACTCGTCTTCGTAGCGCCCGGCTCCCACGCCCAGAATGACGCGGCCCGGCGCGAAGCCGTCCACGGTAGCGACCTGCTTCGCAACTAGCACCGGGTCGCGCAGCGGCAGGATGACCGTGGCCACCCCCAGGCGGAGGCGGGAGGTGAGCGCGGCGAGACGGCCCATCACCATCAGCGGCTCGTAGAAGTCGGGCTGGGACAGCGGCCGCAACTCATCCGGCGTCGCCAGATGGTCATGCAGCCAGACGGAATCGTACCCCAGCGCCTCCGCCGTCTTCGCGATGGCGTCGATGTGCTCGGGACGCGCCAGGTCGGGATCGCAGATGACGCCCGCGCAGTTGGGGAGTTTGATCCCGAACTTCATCTCGCTCACGCCCGTCCGCCCGGCTGCGGCACCGCGGCCTCCGAGTGGAGGAAGCAGGCGACGGCATGGCCGGGCGCCAGTTCCACGAGCAGGGGCTCGCGCTGCCGGCAGACGTTCATGGCATGCGGGCAGCGCGCGGCGAACCGGCACGAGGGCGTGGTGGCCGCCGATCCGTTCCCGGCCGGGAGCAGCACCCGCGGGCGCCGCGGTCCCGCCACCACCAGCGTCGGCACGGCGGACATGAGCGCCTGCGTGTACGGGTGCAGCGGCGTGCGCATCACCGCGTCGGTGCCGCCGATCTCCACCAGCTTCCCCTGGTAGAGGATGGCCACGCGGTCGGCAATGTAGCGAACGGTGGACAGATCGTGCGAGATGTAGAGGATCGTCAGGTCCAACTCATCGCGGAGCCGCCGGAGCAGCCGCAGGATGCCGGCCCGCACCGAGACATCGAGCATCGACACCGGCTCGTCGGCCACCAGCAGGCTCGGCTCCAGCACGATAGCCCGGGCGATGGCCACGCGCTGCCGCTGCCCCCCGCTGAGCTGGTGGGGGTACCGGTTCAGGAACGCGTCGGGCGGACGCAGCTCCGCCTGCGCCAGCGCCCGCCGCACCCGCTCCAGGCGGTCGGCGCGCGCGCCGATCCCGTGGATCTCCAGCGGTTCTTCCACCCACCAGCGGATCAGGTGCTGCGGGTTGATGCTCTCGTACGGATCCTGGAAGATCATCTGCACGCGGCGGTGGAACTCCCGGCGGCCCGCCCCGCGCAGCCCGGCGAGGTCCTCTCCGTTGAACAGCACGCGTCCGTTGGTGGGCGTCTGCAGGGCGGCCATCAGTTCCGCGATCGTGCTCTTGCCCGAGCCGCTCTCCCCCGCCAGGCCGAGGATCTCGCCCTCCCGCACGGCAAACGAGACGCGGTCGAGGGCCTGCACGATCCGTGCCCCCGGCGCGGTCCCGGCCTCCGTGGACCCGCGCACCTGGAAGATCCTGGTCACCGCGTCGAACACGACGATGGGATTCATGGCGTCCCGGCGAAGGCGCGGGCCCAGGCGTCGCCTGTGGCCATGGTCTGACGCATGCGTGGGGCGTCGGCGGCGAAGTGGCAGGCGGCGAGATGCCCCGGCGCCACCGCCTCGAGGGGCGGTTCGGCCAGGTGGCAGCGATCGTCGGCGAACGGGCAGCGTTCCGCAAACCGGCAGCCACGGGGCGGGGCCACCAGGTTCGGCGGCGCTCCGGGGATGGAGATCAGTTCACTCTGCTCGGCGGCAGGTTTCGGCGAGGCCCGCAGCAGCCCCATCGTGTATGGATGCGACGGGCTGCCGAAGACCTGCGCCAGCGGTCCGAACTCCACGATCTTGCCCGCGTACATCACCGCCACGGCGTCGCACAGTTCCGCGACCACCGGCACGTCGTGCGTAATATAGAGGAAGGCCAGGCCCAGGTCCGCCCGCAGCTGCTCCAGCAGGTTCAGAATGCGGTCCTGCACCAGCACGTCGAGCGCGGTGGTGGGTTCGTCGGCGATGAGCAGGGCCGGCCGCAGCGCAATGGCCATCGCGATCGCCACGCGCTGCCGCATCCCCCCGCTGAACTGGTGCGGGTAGTCGTACAGCCGGCGGCGTTCGATCCCGACGCGCTCGAACAGGTCCTCTGCGCGGCGCCACGCTGCCGCGGCGTCGACGTGCTCGTGGATGCGGATCGTCTCCACGAGTTGATCTCCCACCCGCAGCACCGGGTTCAGGGCATTCATGGCACTCTGCGGCACCATGGCGATCCGCCGCCAGCGGACCCGGCGCATCTCCGAGGCGGACAGCCTCGTCAGATCGACGCCCTCCAGCAGCACGCGGCCGCGCTCGATGAAGCCATTTGGCGGCAGGATGCGCAGCAGCGCGCGGGTGACGGTGGTCTTGCCGCACCCCGATTCCCCGACCAGCCCGACCGACTGTCCCGCCGCGATGGAAAGGCTCACGCCGTCCACCGCCCGCACCAGCCCGGCGCGGGTGCGGTAGGAGACCACGAGATCCTCGATCTGCAGCAGCATCAGACCTCACCCCGCAGCCGGGGGTTGGCGTACTCCTCGACGCTGCGTCCCACCAGGAACGTGGCGACGACGAGCAGGATGATGCTGAACCCCGGCGGCAGCACCCACCACCAGGCGCGCTGCATGGCCCCGGTGGTGAACGCCAGGTTCAGCATGCTGCCCCAGCTGATCACCAGTGGGTCACCCAGGCCGAGGAAGCTCACGCTGGACTCGGTGATGATCGCCCACCCCACACCGATCGCCATGTAGAGCATCGCCAGCGGCAGGATGTTGGGCGTGATGTGATGGTAGATGATGCGCCACGGTCCCGCCCCGGCCACGCGCGCCGCCTTGATGTAGGGCCGCTCCCTCAGGGAGAGCACCTGGGCGCGGATGACGCGTGCCGACGAGCGCCAGTACAGCAGGGCGATGGCGATGATGACGTTCGCGAGTGACGGCTTCAGTAGCGAGACGAGAATGATCACGAACGGCACGAAGGGCACGGCGTAAGCGAAGTCGACCACGCGCATCAGCAGGTCGTCCACCCACCCGCCGAAGTAGCCGGCGATGACCGCCACACTGGTGCCAACCACGGTGGTCATCAGCGCGGCCAGGAAGCCGACCAACAGCGCCGCGCGGCTGCCTACCACTACCTGGCTGTAGATGTCCCGACCGAGGTCGGTCGTGCCCAGCCAGTGTGCGCGCGAAGGCGGGTCGAGCCGGGCGATAGTCCCGTTGGGTCGGCGGTTGATCGCCCATGGGTCGTCCGTCATCAGCACCGGCGCCAGCAGCGCCACCAGCACGAAGAGCACAATCACGGTGATCCCCACCGCCGTGGACAGATCCCGGAAGAGGATCCGCCGGAGGATGCCCAGGCGCGTCCGCCATGATGGGCCCGTCGCCGCGGCCAGCGTCAAACCTTCACTGAGGTTGCGGCTCACTGCAGCCTCACGCGCGGATCGAGGTAGCCGTAGACCATGTCCGCCATCAGGTTCATCAAGCCCACGCCCACAGCCAGCAGCAGGAACATCGCCTGCGCCACTGGGTAGTCCCGCCGTTGGGTGGCCATGACGATCTCCCGGCCCAGTCCCGGCCAGGAGAACGTGTACTCCACCACGATCTGTCCGCCCAGGGCGAGGCCCAGGAAGACGGCAGCGGAGGTGACCACGGGCAGCAGCGCGTTGCGCAGTACGTGGCGGAACATCACGCGCGCCTCGGACATCCCCCGCGCGCGGGCGAACTCCACGTACTCCTCGCCAAAGTTCTCCAGCATGGCGTTCCGCACCAGCAGCATCGGCAGCCCCATGTAGTAGAGGGTGGAGACGACCGCCGGCAGCAGCAGGTGCCACAGGAAGTCGAGACTGACGTACTTCTGGAACAGGTTCGTGGCCGCGTAGCCCGCGGTGCGGATCCCGGCGTGCGGGAACCAATCCAGGCGGTACGAGAACACCATCAGGAACAGCATCCCCGTCCAAAATACCGGCGCGGCGCGGAACACCAGCGGCACGAGCGAGCCCACACTATCCACCGGCGTACCATGCTTCCAGGCGAGTACGACGCCCCCCAGGATGCCAAACAGGTAGGTGAGGAAGAACGTCGCCAGCGCCAGGAGCAGGGTGTTGATGATCATGTCGCCGACGATCTCCACTACCGGGCTGTTGTAGTAGAACGACCAGCCGAAATCGCCGCGCACCGCGCGTGCCAGGTAGGTCAGGTATTGCTCATGCAGGGGCCGGTCCAGCCCGAACCGGTGCAGGATCTCGGCGCGCAGGCTGGCCGGAAACGTGGGATCGACGAGGGTGCTCGTCGGGTCGCCAGGGATGAGGCGGAACATGAGGAAGACGATCGTCGCGACGAGCCACATCGTCAGAGCGAGCTGCAGGATGCGCCGAAGCAGATATCGGACCCGCACGCGTCTCCCCTCTGCCGTGTGTGATCCGCGCCGGCCCGCCCGCCAGCCCCACAAGCCCGGCTAGCGAGGCGGCAGCGCCAACGCGACGGCCTGTGCGGCGTGCAGCGCGACGGCGAGCGGATCGATGACCGGGACCCGCAGCGTGCGCTGCAGTTCTTCAGTGATCCCCAGCGTGGGCAGGGTCATGGAGCCGAGGTACAGCACGTCGGCGCCGTCCTCCTGCACGGCGGCGGTGGCTTCCCGGCGCAGGGCCTGCCGGCCGCGCTCCAGATCGGCGACGATCTGCCGCACCGGGGTCGCCATAGAGCGGATGGAGACCACCTCCGGCCGGTCCTTCATCTCCGCCACCATCTGTTTCGCTGCGGCCACCGCGTGTTCGTCCACGGTGACGATGCTCAACCGCCGTCCAAGGAGGCGGGCCAGGAACAGCGACACCTCTCCCGGCCCGACGATGGGGACGCGCGCCGCCGCCCGCAGTTCGCGTAATCCCGGATCCAGCGCCCCGCCGGAGATGATGACATCGCAGATGTCGGGGCCCACCGCACCCAGGGCCGCGCGGGCCGCCCGGCCGGCGGCGTCGAAGTCCGCGGCCTGATCCAGGAACTCCGGTGTGTTGCTCAGCGTCAGCATGTCGATGGTAAACCCCGGCGCGAGCAGCGGCCGCATCACCGCCAGCCGCCGCTCGCGCTCCTGAGGATCATAGCCAGACGTCGGAACGAAATAGCTCAGGTGCGGCATGACATCTCTATGGATGCAGCAGCCGGCCCTGGGCGTCCCAGGTGTATCCCGCCTGCTGCAGCATCTGCCGCGCCAGCGCCAGATCGAACCTGTAGTCTGTCTTCAGCCACTGCTCCCACGCCGGGTTGTGCCAGAACTTGTTCACCAGCGCGATCATGCCAGTGCCCGGCTGGCCGAACCCGCCCAGTGCCGCTTCCACGATCGTCTTCCAGTCATAGGTGTGCTTGATCGCGTCGCGGAACTTCGGGTTGTTGAACGGCGGCCGGCGCAGGTTGAAGCCCATGTAGAATACCCCGAAGTCCGGCAGCGAGACCAGCTTCACGTTGCTCGCCCGCTTCGCCTCCTCGATCTGCAGCGAAGTGATGCTGCGGTCGGGGATGTCCACCTCGCCCTTGACGATGGCCTGGAACACAGCATCGGCACTGGCGTACTTCACCGCCAGGAACGCCCCGGCCTGTGGGGGATGGAAGTGCCGCGCATACCGCCGCAGTAGCAGCTCCTCGCCGCGCCGCCAGTGGCCGAACTGATAAGGTCCGCTGCCGATGGGGTTCGGGTTGTTCCACTTCGCCGGCGTCTCCACCCGTTCCCGGCTCACCACATCCTGCCAGATGTGCTTTGGCAGGATAGGGATCTGGGTGAAGGTCACCATGAGCAGCGGCGGGTACGGGTAGTGCAGCACGAAGCGGATGACGCGGTCGTTGACGGCGCGCACGCTCCTGATGGGCTCCAGGGCCCCGCTGAAGTACGGGGCCGTCCCATTCTGCCGGATGAACTCGAAGCTGAATACCACGTCCTCCACGGTGACGGGCCGGCCGTCGTGGAAGGTCATCCCCTGGCGCAGGGTGACGTCGACCTGGGTGTCGGTGACCTTTCGCCAGGACTCCGCCGCCCAGGGAATCGGCTGGCCGTCCTTGTCGACGCGCGCCAGGAAGTCGTAGACCAGCCGCAGGGACTCGACCGCGCTAGTGATGCTGAGCGGGTTGGTGCCGTCAATGTCGGTCGCCCAGCCCATGCGGAAGGTCTTGTCGCTCCCAATCGGTTTCGCCTCCAGCACCGTCCAGGGGTTCCACAGCCCGCGCCCCACCATGGGCACCATGCCGGTGAAACGCCTGGTGTTGTACGCGAACATCTCCTGGCGGTGGAACAACGTGATCTCCGGTGCATCCTTGGCCAGGATTTCCTGAGCCTTGTACACCAGGGCCTGGCGTTGCTTGAGGTCCACCGTCTTGCGCTGGGACTCGACGATGCGGTCGTATTCCGGATTCGCGTAGCCGAAGTAGTTCGGCCCGTTGTCGAAGATGCCCTTGCTGTGGAACGGCCCGTACAGCAGGGCGTCGGGATCGAGCCGCTCCGGCCGTCCGACGTATCCGGAGACGAAGGCATCGAAGTCAAACGGCTCCCTGGAATGGCGTGCGGTCAGTGACGCAAAGTCCGCAAACGGCCGAACCTCCACGTCAATCCCCAGCTGCTTCCAGGCGTTGGCCGCTAGCAACGTGCTCTCCCAACGCAGTGGGTCGTAGGTCACCGCCGGGGCGACGAGCAGCACCTTCACGGGCGAGCGGCTGGCGGGCGCGGGCGCCCCGATCGCCCCTCCCGAGACGGCAAGCACCAGTGCCGCGGCCAGCAGGATCGCCATCCCGCGGGCCCATACCCTCGTGTCATGCCTCATATCTCTCACCTCCTGCTTGGTGTCGAAATTCGCTCCGATGACGCCAGGCCGTCGACCAGCCTGCGGACGTCGGGCTCGCGTTCCAGCGCGAGCACCCGCCGCGCAAAAGCCGCGGCGTCGTCTTCCGCATAGCGCTGTGTCGCCAGCGTCTGGAACTTGTCGACGAGCTCCGCCGTGGACAGGGGGCGGTCCGGTCCGCCGCGCGGATGATCGACCCGCGCCTCCGCCCGGCGGCCGTCCGTGGTGATCACCCGCACCGCGGCACCGAACTGCCGGGGAAACCGGCGCTCGTATTCCTCTGCTCGCGTGATCTTCACCCGTCCCGCCAGCGCGGTTACGGCCGGATCCCGGATGCCGTCCGGCGTGAAGCGGTGCGGCCGCAGCCCGCCATCCGCCAGCAGCGCCGCAGCGCAGAACGGCGTGCTGAACTGCGCGTCGGAGACGCTCGTCGGCGGAACGGCCGTGTGATAGGGATCGCCGAGCAGCGCGAACGTCGCGATCCGCACCTCGGCGATCTCAGCGGTGGGGATGCGCCCGTCCCCGACGGCCTCCCGCAACGCGTCCAGGACCGGATGGATGAACCGGCAGCAGGGATACGGTTTGAACTCGAGCTGTTCGATGAGGAAGCTCTCCCCCAACCGGTCGGTGAGGCTGCGCAGTCCGAACGGCGGCGCCGCCTCGCGTTCCCAGACCGGAAGGTCGCCGTCGAGGACGTGTGCCTGCGCGGTGACCCCGGCGCGAGCCAGCAGGGCCGCCCGCACCCCCGCCTCTGCCGCCCATCCCCAGGCCGACTTCAGCATCGGCCGATGGGTGGTGTGCTGCACGGACTTTCGCACGCGTACCAGCGGCGCGGTGGCGGCAGCGATGCCCAGGGCTGCGTGGATCTGAGACTCCCCGAGCCCGAGCAGCGATGCGGCCGCGGATGCGGCTCCGAAGGTCTGCAGCGTGGCGGTGTCCCAAATGCGCGTGAACCGCCCGCCCACAGGTGAGAGGCAGGCAACGAGCCGCGCGCAAACTTCATACCCGACAACGACGGCGGCCAGCATCGCCGCCCCCGGACTCTGTGAAGCCTCGGCCAGGGCAAGGACGGTCGGGATGACCGTCGCCCCGGGATGCCCGAGCAGCGTGTCGTCGAAATCAAGCGCATTGGTCGCCGTGCCATTGGCCAGCGCCGCCGCTGACGCAGGGACGCGGATCCCTCGCCGGCCGAGCACGGTGGCCTCCGGCGCGCCACCCGCACTCACCACCAAGTCCCCGATCCGCACGCCGATGTCGGTGACAGACCCGGCGACCGCGCACCCCACGGCGTCCAGCACGCAGCGGTTCGCCTGCTCGACGACCCCCGCACTGAGGCGTTCCAGGCGCGTGGTGGCGATGAACTGCACCAACGCTTCGGTGTCGGACGCATGCGTGCTCACCGGTCTACTGACTCCATGATCCTGCCGTGACGACCTGGCCGTCACCCTGATCGGGCGCGCCTAGCCGGCGGGAGAGTTCCTGGGCGTGCGCCTTCATGCCGGCCGTAAGCTCGTCCAGGACGCGCTGATCCTGCACCGTGGCGGGAAATGCTACGCTGACCGCGGCGGCGATGCGCCGTGTGTGGTCGTACACCGGTGCGGCGATCGCGGATGCCTCCTCGCTGCGCTCCCGCAGGTTGTACGCCACGCCGGCCTTGCGGACGGCGTCCAGTTCTTGCTTCAAGACAGCAGGATTGGTAATCGTGGAGCGCGTCAGAGCTGGCAGCGGGCCGGGGCCGAGCAGCCTGTCTACCTCGGTCTCGGAGAGACCGGACAGGAGGACCTTGCCCGTCGCCGTGGCGTGCAGAGGACGGCGATCGCCGACGCGTGCGCTGGCCTTCACGGCCTGCGTCCCCTCTACGGCGGCGATGTAGAGCACCTCCGATCGGTCCAGCACCCCGAGCGTGGCGGTGTGGCCCGTGGTGCCGGCGAGTCGGTGCAGCACTGCCGTGCCTTCACGGATGAGCGGATTCGTACCCAGGTAGGTGCCCGCCACCGTCAGGATCACCGGCCCGATGCGGTATCTGCGGGTGGCCTGATCCTGCTCGAGAAACCCGGCGTCGGCCAGCGTGCGCACTAGTTTGTGGGTCACGGATTTGGGGAAGCCACAATGATTGCTGAGTTCGGTCAGACCGAACTCTGGCCGCTGGTTGTCAAACGCGCGAAGGATGCGGAGCGCCTTCTGTACCGACCGGATGACAGGGTACACGGCGTTTCTCATATAGGAATATTGGTTCTCAATCAGATACTGATACCGTAGACTATCGGGCTAGTGGAGTCAAGTGGCCTGGGCCCGACACTCCCGGCCACGTACCTCGTGACAGCGGCGCTCCCGTGAGGTAGAATTAGGTCATCAACGAGAAATCAAGTTTCTTAATGAGCACCAAGCGTGGACTAGCACATAGCTGGACATCCTCAAATGGGTGACGTCGCAATTCTCGGGGCGGGTGCCGGGGGATGTGCCGCGGCGGCCGTGCTTGCCCGCCACGGCCTCGAGGTCACGCTATTCAGCCGCGCGCCAGAGCGACTGGAGGCGATCCGGGACCGCGGCGGGTTGGAGATCACCGGCGACCGGGGCGATGGGTTCGTTCCCATCGCCCACCTGACCTCTGACATCGCCGATGCGGGCCGAGCGGCGTTCCTATTGATCTTCACGGTCGCCAACGCCCACGCTGCTCTCTCCCGCCTGCTGGCCCCGCGCGTCCGCGTCGATCATGTCGTCCTCCTGGCGTCTGGATCGGCCGGCAGTCTGGAGGTCGCGCGCATCTGGCGTGAGGGCGGACTTACCCGGATGCCGCTGCTTGGTGAAACGGCCACCTTGCCCCAATCGGCTCGTATGATCGGCCCCGCCCGGGTCAAGATCCGCTTCCCGTGGACAGTGCGGACGGCAGCGTTTCCCGCGCGCAATAGCCCGGAACTGGTTGAACGGCTTGGCGACTTTGGCGCACTGCTGCGCACACTGCAGGCGAAGAACGTGCTGGACACCGGTCTGAACAATCCCAACTTCATCATCCATCCGGCGCCCATGGTCCTGAACTACGCCGCCATCGAGCGCGCCGACGGTGCCCTCTCATTGATGAATGAGGGCATGACGGAGGCCGTGCTGCGGGCGATGGACGCGCACGACCGCGAACGCATGGCGCTACAGGCAGCCGCAGGCCTAATGCCGATCTCGCTTGACGACCTCTATCGTGAGTTCGGGAGCAGCCCCGCAATCTACCGCAACCCTGGCGAGCCGATGGGCCTGCGGGATTGCATACACTTCCGCTACATCGATGAGGACATCCCCTACGGCAGCGTCTTCATGTCGTCGCTGGGCCGGCTGCTCGGGGTGCCCACGCCGATTAACGATGCGCTGAACACGCTCGCCTCCATCGCTCGCGGCGTCGATTACTGGGCATCCGGCCGGACGGTGGAACGCCTGGGGATCGCCGGGCTGCGCGGGGCCGCGCTCCAACGATACCTGGAAACAGGGGAGCGGTGAGCATCATGAGAGGAGGGACGCGGCGTGCGCATTGAGCGGGCCGTCGTCACCATGACGAAGATCCCCGTCCGGCGGGCGCACCGGATGGCGATCGGCACGACACTCGCGCAGGAGAACATTATCCTGCGCCTGTACACGGACGATGGACTGGAGGGGCTCGGCGAGGCCCCGCACATGGTTGAGGTGTCGCTGAAGGGTGAGTCGCCGGGCACGGTCATGCTCATGCTGCGCGACCGCCTGCTGCCCGCGGTGCGCGGGATGAACCCGTTTGAGATCGAGCGGATCCAGCAGGTCATGGAGCGGACCGTGCCCTGGAACTACCGGGCGAAGAGCGCTGTGAACCTCGCCCTCTACGACCTGGTAGGCAAAGCACTGGGCACACCCGCGCATACCCTCCTCGGCGGCCGAGTGCGAGACACTGTGCCGCTCTCGTGGTCCATCCCCATCACCGACGGTGACGCCGGCGCGGGCGAGGCCGCGGAGAAGATCGCGCAGGGCTGGGGCATCCTGAAACTAAAGCTCGGCCGGCCCGATCCAACGGAGGACGTCGAGATGGTCCGGGCGATCCGCGAAGCCGCCGGCCCGCAGGTGCGAATCCGGGTCGATGCCAACCAGGCCTACGATGTCAAGACCGCGATCCGCGTAGCGCAGCGCATTGAGAAGTACGACGTGGAGTTCTTCGAGCAACCGGTCGCCTGGTGGGATCTGGACGGCCTGGCGGAGGTCAGCCGGGCCACCGTCCTCCCCATCATGGCGGACGAGAGCGCCACGACCCTGTTCGGCGCCGTGGAGGTCGCCAGACGCCGCGCCGCCCAGATCTTCAGCATCTACGTGAGCAGCTCAGGCGGATTGCTCAACGCGAAGAAGATGGGCGATCTCGGCGCCATTCACGGGATCGCCGGGTATGTGGGCGGCGCCCTGGAAGGCCCCATCGGGGTGGCCGCGGGGCTGCACTTCGCCGGCAGCACTCCCTCGGTGACCTATGGTTGCGAGCTGTATGGCCAGTTCCTGCTAGAGGAGGACGTCGCCGCGGAGCCTCTCCACTTCCGCGACGGCGGCCTGGTGGTGCCGACTGGTCCGGGCCTCGGCGTCGCGCTCGACGAGGACAAACTGCGGCATCACACGCTGGAGACATTCGAGGTGAGATAGCCGATGACGATCCACCAGGTCGTGACGCACGGACGCTACGCGCCTTTCCCCGTTGAGGAGTACCGGCACCGCCTGGCACGCATGCGTGCGGTGATGGCCGAGGAGGCCATCGATGCCCTCCTGTTGACCGCCAAGGAAAACGTCGTGTACTTCAGCGGGATCCAGACGATCGGCTGGGAGTCGAAGCACCGCCCGCTGGGGCTGATCGTCCCTGCGGATAGCCGAGGACCGGTCCTGGTCGTGGCGGAGTCGTTGGAGTTCGTCGCCTATGAGTCGTCCTGTGTCGAGGACGTCAGGCTATGGGGCGGAGTGCGTGTCCCCACCGCGCCGAGCGATCCCATCCTTGCCATCCGGCAGGCCCTGCAGGAGTTGGGCCTGACCGCGGCGCGGATCGGCCTGGAGCTTGGTTACGGGATGCGGATGGGCATGAGCCAGGCTGACTTCGATGCGCTGCGCGCAGGCCTGCCGCGCATGCAGGCCGTCGATGCGTCAGGCGCCCTGTGGAAGGTGCGCATGATCAAATCGCGGGCGGAGATCGAGTGCATCCGGGGGGCGTGCGAGGCGACGTCGGAAGCTTTCCGCAGCGCCTTCACTGCCCTGCGGGAAGGGATGACCGAGCGCGAGCTGGCCGGGCTCATGTTTCGTGGGCTCGCGGGCTCGGACTACAAACCGGGGTTCGTCATGGTCCGATCCGGCCGGCTCAAGTACCGGATGATCAACGTGGAGGCGTTTGACAAACCGTTGGAGCGGGGAGACCTTGTGATCGTCGACGCGGGGGCGACCTACAAAGACTACTGGACGGACTTCATGCGCATGGCCTCTATCGGCGAACCAACCCTGGAGCAACGCACCTTCTTCGACTGCAACCTGGCTGCGCAGCAGTCCGGCGTCGCGGCCATCCGTCCGGGGAGGCCGCTCAAAGAGATCTTCAATGCCTGCGCCGGCGTCATCAAGGAGCGGGGACTGGCCCACCATGCTCCGATTGAGCGTGTCGGCCACGGGGTGGGACTGGACATGCACGAGCCCCCTTCCATCGCTTCCAACAGCGAGACGCTGATCGAGGAAGGTATGGTCCTCACAGTCGAGCCGATCTTCACGGATCAACCGGACGGCCGTATCGGGAACTTCGCTCTGGAAGACGTGGTCGTGGTGACGCCGACGGGACACGAAATCATCAGCAGGTTTCCGAAGGACCTCTGGATCGTGTCATAGGTCGCTGCATCCAGCACGAAACGGAGCCCACCCGCGGGCTCCGTTTCATCATTGTTGTTGTCGAGGCGTCCTCCTTAGCCGATGAGCAGCCGTCCATTCTCCACGATAACCCTGCCATCCAGTTCCACGGTCGGATTCGATACAAGACCGTCCAAGTGGAGCGAGCTCACCACTGTCCCTCCAATGACATGATTGTCGCCGAGGCCAACGTGTACAGATCCTCGATACTTCTTGTCCTCCGTCATCGACCCAATCAGCCGAGCCTGATCGTTTGTGCCAATGGCGAACTCAGCGATATTCCGTGCGTTCTCGTCTGCTGAGGCTAACAAAGCTTGCAGGCTCGCCGCGGACGCTCCTCCCGCGATGCCAATCACCCGGCCTGCTCGCACCTCCATCCGGATTGGTGCATCAAGGAGGCCGAGATTGTCCATGGTGTGCTCTACGACGACTGTCCCCTCCGCTGTCCCCTCAACGGGCGCGATGGCAGCCTCTCCATCGGGCATCGCCGCAAACGTACCTGGCCCAACGACGCGCCCGGTCAGCGCAATCGCCTCACGCCCTTGCAGGGACATCGACATATCCGTTCCTATGGCTGTCCTGACATGGGCGCGGCGAGCCTCCGACATCAGATGGGCCAACTCGCGGGTGTCACGGTCAATCCTGTCATAGTCAGCGAGCATCGTCCCACGTTACCCTTGATTGTCTTTCTTTGCTTTCTTTGGGAGTAGGTGCTCCCGACCACGGATCAGATCGCGCATCAAGTCGCTCAGAAGGGTCGTATGAGTCTTCCCTCGCGCGTAGTCAAGGATTCCCGCTCTTACGACGGAAACCGCATCACGAGATCGTTTGACCTTCCGTGCCAATTCCTCGTCCGAGAGCTGCAAGTTCTGCAGGACTGTGAGAAACTCCTCAGTTTCCCAATCCGGTTCTCTCGACGGCATCTGGGGCACCTCCGGAGGGTGACGGATCATTCCTGTTCTCGGCGGCACCTACGTACTTCCGGGTTGATGCTGCCAGATCCTCAGGTGACCCCCAATAGCACTATATAAGCACGGCACGCACGGACGGGCTTCCTCGGTGATCCCTTCGTAGACGGGAGAGAGAGAATTCTCCAGTCCTGGCGGGGGGTTCCGGCGACTGGAGGGGATTCGGGAGAACGCCCTAGACGCGTCCCGCACTCGTTTGCAACGAGGGGTCTACGTCCGTCCGGTCACTCTGGGGCCGTTGCGCCGTTTCGGTAGCAACCCGGTAGCAGTTTCTAGTGTGAGGGCGGGAAGGGGCTTCTGGAGCGGGCGATGGGATTTGAACCCGCGACCCTCGGCTTGGGAATTCGATCGGCGCTGTTCTTACCGGTTCCTCCCAGTGTCGGAGAGTGTCGGCCTGTCAGGGTTTTGGCCGCAATACTGGTTGCCTGTATCGCGGAATTCCCTTTAGTTTCGATCAGTGCATTTGCAAGATAATGGCAGCGTGCTAGGGAGCCAGGCCTTCACGCTGAGCCAACGCCAATGCGCCAAAGTCCCGGGCCCTGGTCCTCCTACTCCTGCTCAACCCTTCGCGTAGGGCCGACCCAGCGCCTCGGGCTTCGCCAGGCCCCACCGGGTTCGGAACCAGGGCGTGGAGATGACCACCAGAATCGGGATCGTGATGGCGAAGGGCACCGTCCTC
>Ga0209109_10000598_pt1 | contig 19576 bp, 13 predicted proteins | sample Rifsed10ft2_FD_184004 | JGI IMG/M metagenome (GOLD analysis project Ga0209109, IMG submission 184004) | Soil microbial communities from Rifle, Colorado, USA - sediment 10ft 2 (version 2) | ecosystem: Environmental > Terrestrial > Deep subsurface > Rock core/Sediment | place: Rifle, Colorado... | reverse complement strand
CGCTACCACACGCCGGTCAACGCCCACGTCATCTACTTCCTGGCCAGCATCCCGGTGATCTTCGCCTACAACCTGGTGCCGGGATGGGTCGGCCTGACCTTGGGCGTGACCTTCGCTTGCGGATATGTGTTCATCATCACCTGCCTGGCCGGCGCACTGCTGCCGTATCGTGCCAAGCAGGTGTACGACGCTTCGCCGGGCGCGAAGTATACGGTCAGCGGCTTTGTCGCCGCGCTCTTCGCTCTGCTCGGGGTTGTGGCCTTCCTGTGGACGACCTTCACCCTCGCCCCCTCGGCCTTCGCCTCCGTTCCGGCGGTTGCGTTCGTCGTGGAGCTGCTGGCCCTGTTCGGAGTGGTTCTCTTCCTCTATCCTATGCGGCAGCACCTGATGGGATGGCTGCGCGGCGAGAAGGCCCCTTGGCTTTCGGCCGTGGGTCTGCTCGGCGGCGGCTTCGGCGGCGCCATGGTCATCGCCTTCCTGCTGGCGCCGGAGCTCGGCATCCTGGGCAACTGGGACTTCTCGAACCTGCCCTCCAGCCTGTGGGCGCAGATCATCGCCTTCGGGATCCTGATCCTTTCGGGGGTCTGGTACCTGATCGTCAAGAACCGCCAGAAGGCGCGCGGCATCAACGTCGACTTCGCCTTCAAGGAGATCCCGCCCGAATAGTGCGCCGTTCATCCGGGGCGGAGGGCGCGACGGCGCCCTTCGCCCCACGGCCCTCGGTGTCTTATGCCCCATCGGACCCCCTCCCCCTTCCCCTCCCCCTGGATTGAGCCGGTGTTCGAGAATTCGGCATGCCTCCAGGGGCAGGGGTGGAACAATGAAGGGAGCGGGGGCGTGAAGCTCCCCCGCTCCCTTCAACAGAATCTCCCCCCTCTTCGCAGCGGTTGCATCGGGCAGGAGTTGGTTTCCCTGCGGAGCGGCCCACAGGGCTGCTCCGAGAGGGGGATGGGGGGTGAGGTCGAGGATCCGTCGGGAACTGGCCTCCGCGTTCACCCCGTCATCGTCGCAAGGAGAATCCCGTGAAAGACCAAGCACGTGCCGTCGTCGTCGGAGGCGGCATCATGGGCGTCAGCGTCGCCTACCACCTGGCCCGCATGGGGTGGAAGGACGTCGTCCTGATCGAGAAAGGTGAGCTGGCCACCGGCGAGTCGGCGTTCGCCGCCGGGCTGGTCACCCAGTTCCATACTTCGCCAACGCTGATGCAGATCCGCAAGTACAGTATCGAGCTCTTCAGCGAGTTGAAGTTGTTCAACCATGTCGGCAGTCTGCGCCTGGCGTCTTCGCCGGCGCAGTTCAAGGAGCTGCAGCGCAATATCAGCCAGGCCAAGGCCATCGGCCTGGAAGTCGAGATGATCACGGCGGCCGAGGCCGTCCGCCTTTTCCCGGCGATGACCGAGAAGGAGCTGTACGGGGCCATCTACTTGCCGCGCGACGGCCATCTCGACCCGTACGGCGCCACCACCGGCCTGGCCCAGCACGCCCGGCAGCTCGGTGTCACCATCGCCACCGGCACGCGCCTGACCGGCATCCGCCTCTCACCGCATGGCGAAGTCACTCACGCCGTCACCGACCAGGGCCTCATCCGGACCGAGGTCATCATCAACGCCGCCGGTTTGTGGGGGCCGCAAGTGGCGGCCTTCGCCGGCGTCCATATCCCGACCACCCCCGTCGATCACCAGCACATCGCGCTGAAAGCCGTGCCGGGCAGCGAACTGCCGCACGAAACCCCGTGCGTGCGCGACCCGGACAATCTGATCTACTTGCGCGAAGAGAGCGGCGGTCTGGTGATTGGCGGTTATGAACTCAATCCCAACTCGCGCTGGATCGACGGGGTCCCGTGGGAGCATGGCGGCCAGTCCTTGGCGCCGGACTTCGAGCGCTTCGACCCGATCCTGGAGGGCGCCATTCGGCGTATCCCCTTCCTGGACAAAGCCGAAGTCGTCTCGCTCGTCTGTCACCCGGGCGCCTACACGCCCGACTCGCGCCCGATCCTCGGACCGGTGCCGGGAGCGCGCGGCCTGTGGATGGCGGCCGGACTGTCGCTCAACGGATTCGGCGGCGCCGGCGGTATGGGCAAGATGCTGGCCGAGTGGATCATCGAAGGCGAACCCTCGCTCGACTTGTTCTCCTTCCACGGCTGGCGCTTCGGCCGCAGCTACGCCGATCCGTTCTACGCCGCCGAGCGCACCCGCGAAGGCGTCAAGTACTACTACTACTTGCGCTTCCCCAACGACGAAAACGAATGGGCCCGGCCGCGGCGCGTCAGCCCGGTCCACTACCGACTGCAGGAGATGGGCGCCGTCTTCGGTGAGAAGAACGGCTGGGAGCGGGTCAACTACATCCAGCCCGGCTATACCTGGCGCCGCGCCGGCGCCGATCAGCGCGCCGCCGAGTGGCAGTGGAGCCGCCCGCCGTTCTTCGAGCGTCTGCGACAGGAACACACCGCCGTCCGCGAGCGGGCCGGGCTGTTCGACATGTCGTCCTTCGGCAAGGTCGATCTGCGCGGGCCGGGGGCGCTGCCGCTGGTGCAGCGGCTGGCCGACAATAACCTGGACGTCCCCGTCGGCAAGGTGGTCTATACCCAGTTCCTCAACACGCGCGGCGGGGTCGTAGCCGACGTGACGATCACTCGCCTGGAAAGCGATGCCTTCCGCATGGTCACCGGCTCGGCCTTCATCGGCCACGACCTGGGCTGGATCCAGATGCATCTCGATCCGGCGGACGGCGCCGTCGACGTCCGCGAGGTCACCGAGGATCTGGCGTGCCTCGGCCTGTGGGGGCCGCAGGCGAGGCTGGTGCTCAGCTCGATCTCCGACTCGGATCTGTCGAATGACGCCAACCCCTATATGACGGCCCGTCCGATTCATCTGGCCGGCTTCGATGTCCTGGCGCAGCGCGTGACCTACGTCGGCGAGCTTGGCTGGGAGCTTTACGTTCCCCGCGAGCGAGCGCTGGCGGTGTGGGACGCGCTGGTCGGCGCCGGGGCTGGCCACGGGCTGGAAGTCGGGGGCTACAAGGTGCTCGATTGCCTGCGCCTCGAAAAGGGATACCGCTACCTTGGGATGGACGTGACGGTGCTCGAGAACCCTTATGAAGCCGGGCTCGGTTTCTGCGTGCGCCTCAACAAGGGCGCTTTTATCGGCCGCCAGGCCCTGGTCCAGGCCAAGCAGGCCGGCCCGTCCCGCAAGCTGTGCACCGTCACGATCGGCGATGAGGAGTTCATCCCGCTCTACGGCGGCGAGGCCGTGCTGATGGACGGCGAAGTCGTCGGACGGCTGCGCAGCGCCGGATACGGGTTCACCGTGCGCCGCAATATCGCCTATACCTACCTGCCGGTCGAGCGGACCCAACCCGGCTCGCCGATCGAGGTCGAGGTGTTCGGCCAGAGGCTGGCGGGTCAGGTGTCGCCCGATGTGCTGCACGATCCGGAAGGAAAGAGGCTGATCGGATGAGTCTGTCATTGCGAGGCGCCCTGGGCCCCTCGGCTCGGCTCGGGGCAGGCTCCGTCGAAGGGCGCCGTGGCAATCTCCCCAATGAGGAGATTGCCACGCCGTCCCTCGGCAAGCTCGGGACGGCTCGCAATGACCAAGCACTCACCACTGACCACTAACCACTATGACTCTCACCATCGAGCAAGTCGTCTCATTGATCCCGTCCTGGCAGGGACGGCCCGTGACGGTCAGCCCGATGACCGGCGGCCTGACCAATACCAACTTCCGCGTCGACGTCGACGGGACGCCGTACTTCGTGCGCATCCCCGGCGCCGGCACGGAGCTGCTGGCGGTCGACCGGGTCAACGAGATTCACAACGCGCGGGCGGCGGCCGAGGCCGGGGTCGCCCCGCCCCTGCTCCACGTCCTGCCCGACGACAACATCACGGTCTTCGGCTTCATCGACGGACGGACGATGTCGATCGAAAGTCTGCAGGCGAGCGGCATGCCCGGCCGGATTGCCGCGTCGCTGCAGCGGCTGCACGCCGGCCCCCGCTTCCATCAGGACTTCGACATGTTCCGCCTGATCGAGTTCTATTTGGAGACCGCCGAACGCTACGCCGTGCGCATCCCGGACGACTACCGCGGCTATCTGGGGACGGTCGCCCGGATCGAGCAGGCCGTGCAGCATCGTGCGCTGCCCACCGTCCCCTGCCACAACGACCTGCTGGCCGAGAACTACATCGATGACGGACGGCAGTTGTGGCTGATCGACTTCGAATACAGCGGCAACAACGACCCGTGCTTCGAATTGGGCAATACGTGCCAGGAACTCCAGTACGGCGAGGCCCAGGTGGTCGAACTGTGCTCGGCGTATTTCGGCCAGGCGACCGCCTCGCTCCTGGCCCGCATGCGACTGTTCGCCCTGATGTCCGACGTCGGTTGGACGCTGTGGGGCGCGATCCAGGTGAGGGTCTCGACGCTCGACTACGACTTTTGGGGCTACGCCATGGGGAGGTGGAACCGGGCGTTGGGGATCCTGAACGGTCCGCAGTTGGACGAATGGTTGGAGCAGGCGTAGCCGCATCGATGGTGCACGCCGGCTAAAGCCGGCGTGCACGCAGGCTGAAGCCTGCGGCTACCGAGACTCCTTCGCCTGATGAAACCCACCACCATCGAAGAAGTGATCGTCGCCATCCCCGAATGGCATGGCCGGTCGGTCCACGCCGAGCCCGTCCACGGTGGATTGACCAACCGGGCCTTCTGCGTCCATGTCGACGGGACCCCGCACTTCGTCTCGATCCCCGGCGCCCAGAGCGATCGGCTGGCCATCCCGCGGGGCGCCGAGATCGATAACACGCGCGCCGCCTCCGAAACCGGCATTGCGCCGCGCGTCCTCTACCAGCTGCCCGAATCGGGCGTCCTGGTGACGGAATTCCTCCAGGGGCGGACGCTGGCCAAGGCCGACATGCACGCCGCCGGCATGCTGGAGCGGTTGGCGGAGGCAGTCCGCCGCCTCCACACGGCTCGCCCCTTCGCCAACGACTTCGATCTGTTCCGGCTGATGCACGCCTACACCACGGTGCTCGAGGCGGACGGCTTGTCGTTTCCGCCGGGCTTCGAGGGCCTTCGGCCGCGCCTGAAGGAGATGGAGGCCGCCGCCGACGCCCATCGTCTGCCGCCGGCGCCGTGCAGCAACGACCTCGTCCCGGAAAACCTGATCGATGACGGCGGTCGGCTGTGGATCGTCGACTACGGATATAGCGGTAACAACGATCCGTGCTCGGAGCTTGGCAACGCGTGCTGCGAGGCCGGCGCCAACCAAGCAGAAATGGAGAGTCTGTGCGCCGCGTATTTCGGCGCGGCCGAGCCTCGCCTGCTGGCCCGCATGCATCTGTACGCCATCATGTCCGATGTCGCCTGGAGTCTGTGGTCGGTGATCCAGGAGCACATTTCGGATCTCCCGGTCGATTTCCAGAGTTACGGCAGCCAGCGGTGGGAAAGGGCCTTGGCCCTCCTCCACGGACTGGATCTCGAGCGGTGGATCGGGGAGGCCTGAGAGGCGGCCGGCGGGTCGAGATATCGGCGAGGCCCTCGGGAAGGATGAGACTGTGTTTCAATCCCTCGACTTCGTCTACCTGCCGGCAGGGGATTTCGAAACCGTTCTGCGTCACTACGTCGAGGACCTGGGCGGCGAGCTGATCTGGCGCGTGCGCGGCATGGGGACCATCGTGGCCCATGTCCGGCTGTCGCCCGAGCCGCCGGGGCTGCTGTTGGCGGAGCACCTGGACGATCAACCCCCGATCCTGGTCTATCGGGTCGAGAATCTGCGCAGTGCGATGCGCAAGCTCAGGTCCAAGGGCGTGGAAGGTACTTCGTTTGAAATCCCGCACGGGCCGATCTTCCGCTTCGACGCGGCCGGAGGCCAGCGATTGGCTGTCTACCAACTCACCCGTCCGGAGGCCAGCACAGTATGGGCAGGACGGCTCGATCCTTGAGGCCATAGTCACGCGGGGCCATTGAAACATGGAGAGCTTGTTGTGAAACTCGGGCTCCAGATCGTCCGCTTCGATTGGCCAGGCGGTCCTGCCTCCATCCGTACGCGCCTGGCCGACATCGCCGGCGCGGCCGAGGACGCCGGTTTCTCCAGCCTGTGGGTCATGGACCACTTCTTCCAGATCCCCTGGATCGGAGCGGCCGACGAACCGATGCTGGAGGCCTACACCACTCTGGGTTTTCTGGCGGCTGTCACCCGGCGGATCCAGTTGGGCGTCCTCGTCGCCGGGATCGTCTACCGTCATCCGGGGATCCTGATCAAGACCGCCACAACCCTCGACGTGCTGTCCGGCGGTCGCTCGTATTTCGGCATCGGCGCCGCCTGGTACGAGCGCGAGGCGCGCGGGCTGGGGGTTCCTTTCCCGCCGCTGCGCCTCCGCTTCGAGCAATTGGAGGAGACGCTGCAGATTCTCCAGAGCATGTGGGGCGGCAAGACCGCCGCCTACGATGGAGAACACTTGCACCTGGCGGAGCCGCTGTCGCAGCCCGCCCCGCTGGCGCGACCCCACCCTTCGATCTTGATCGGCGGCGGCGGAGAGAAGAAGACGCTGCGCTTGGTGGCGCAGTACGCCGATGCCTGCAACCTCTTCGCCGGATCGGGGACCGGCGAAATCCGCCACAAGCTGGAGGTCCTGCGCCGTCACTGCCACGATCTCGGCCGGGACTACGACACGATCGAGCGCACCGCCCTCGGCCAGCTGCGTCGCGGTCGTCAGGCTGTTCCGGATCTGATCGCCGCCTGCCGCTCGCTGGCCCAGGCCGGCATCCAGCACTACATCTTCTCGCTCATGGAGCCGGACGACATGAGCTTGCTGGAGACGATTGGGCGCGATGTCGTCCCGGCCATTGCCGATCTCTGACCGTCACGCCAGTCCTCCGCTCGGGGTCGAACCGGCCGTTTCCCGCTTCGCCCTTTCGAATAAGACGATCCCTCTCCAATTTGCCGCTTTGGCGGGATACCGAATGTCCAAGAAAAGCGCGATGTGGGTCACCTCCGGCGGCCCGGCCGGGGGCAGGCGGGCCTTACCCTCCTATAATGAAATCGATCCAAATCCTCTCCGAGGAACGCCATGGTCTTGGCGGCGGACATCGATCGCGACCGACAGGCGGACGAACTCGAAGCCCTGACCGAGGTCGCCAAGGCGCTCGTTGCGCCGCTCGATTTCCCCGAGCTCCTCGAATCCGTCATGCACACCATCGGCCGGGTTCTCGAGCCGGCCGATCTGGGGGCCGTCATGTTGTGGGACCAGCCCAGCGGGCTGTTCCGCGCGGCAGCCGGCTTCGGCTACGACCTGCCGGTGCTGAAGGAAATCGGCCTGCGCGCCGGAGAAGCCATCACCGGGAAGGTCTTCGACGCCGGGGTTGCCCGGCTGTTGGCAGCGCCCGACGACGTCGCCGAAGCCATGGCCGACCTGCGGCCGTTCAATCGCCGGATCCTGACACGCGCGATCGGCGCTGCGCCCACGCCTCGCTCGGCCGTGGCGGCGCCGATCACCGTCGGCGACTTGCGCTACGGCGTTCTGATTCTCGAGTCTCTGCATGCCGCCACACCGTTCACCCCGGCCAGCCTGCCGTTTGTCCAGTCGCTGGCCGACTTGCTGGCGTTGGCCATCGACCGCGAGCGCTGGGTGCAGCGAGCCGATGCCGTGCGCGAAGCCCGCCGCGCCGAGCGCACCCGCTCGGAGGTCCTGGCGACGTTGTCCCACGAGCTGCGCATGCCGCTTTCGACGATCAAGGGCTATGCCACCGCCCTCCTGCTGGAGGAGTTGTCGTGGACCGATGCCAAGCAGCGCGAATTCCTCCAGCTCATCGAGGTCGCCTGCGACGATATGGAAGTCATGGTGCGCGATATCCTTGATTCGTCCTTGATCGACGTCGACCAGTTGCGCCTGGAGCGGCGCCCGGTGGCGCTGCCGGCGCTGGCCCACGAGGTCGCTGACGAGCTGCAGCTACGCAGCCGGCGGCACCGGCTGATGGTCGATTTCTCACCTGGGTTCCCCGTCGTGCCGGCCGACCCGCACTGGATCCGGCAGGTCCTGCGCAATATCCTGGACAACGCCGTCAAGTACTCGCCCGAGGGAGGCTTGATCGTCGTGCGGGGCGAGGCCCGGCGCGCCGACGTCGTCGTCAGCATCGCCGACCAGGGGGTCGGCATCTCCTCCGAGGATCTCATTCCGCTCTTCGAGCGCTATTTCCGCGTCCGCTCGATCTCGGGGCCGCACGTCCCCGGCACCGGCCTGGGCCTGCCGATCGCCCGGGCCATCGTCGAGGCCCATGGCGGACGCATTTGGGTCGAAAGCCAGATCGGCGAGGGGACGACGATCCTGTTCTCGTTGCCGCGGTCGCTGTCCCAGGAGGAAGCCGCATGATCGGGGAGGTCAAGGCGCCGCGCGTCCTGGTCGTCGACGACGACCCGCGATTGATCCGGCTGGTGCGCGAAGTGTTGACCGCCGCCGGTTATAGCGTCGTCAGCCGGGCGGCCGGAGGCCAGGCGGTGCAGGCGGCGGCCGTCGAGCAGCCCGATCTGATCCTGCTCGACATCGTGATGAAGGACTTCGACGGCTACCAGGTCTGCCGCCGCGTGCGCGAGTTCTCCAACGTGCCGATCATCATGCTGACGGCGCGCATCTCCGAAACCGACCTGCTGGCGGCGTTCGAGGCCGGCGCCGACGACTACATCACCAAACCCTTCAGCTCGAAAGAGCTGCTGGCGCGGGTGCGCGCCGTCCTCAAGCGCAGCCGGGCGGGGGCGGCGCCGACGGGGGAGGCCTGTGTCGTCTGCGGCGATGTCACCATCGATCTGGCGCGGCATCGCGTCACCGCCGGAGAGCACTTGGTCTACTTGACCGCCACCGAATACAGCCTGCTGGTTCAGCTGGCCAGTCACCGCGATCAGGTTCTGCTGCACGAACAGCTGCTCACCGAAGTCTGGGGTCCGCAATATCGCGCCGAGGTCGACTACTTGCGCTCCTACATCCATCACCTGCGCAAGAAGCTGGAAGGCGATCCGGCCAACCCGACGTTGATCGTTACGGTGCAGGGCGTCGGCTACATGCTGGCCAGTCCCGCCGCCGTCCCCGCCGGATGAGCCCGATGACCCAGCCTTCCTACAGCCTGCTCGACACGACTCGCCGCCAGTTCGACCAGGTCGCCGGGCAGCTCGGCCTCGATCAGCCCACGCGCGATTTCTTGCGAACCCCTGTCCGCCAGATCCGTTTCACCGTCCCGGTGCGTATGGACGACGGGCAGGTGCGCGTATTCCACGCCTCGCGCGTCCAGCACAACGATGCCCGCGGCCCGTGCCGCGGCGGCCTGCGCTTCCACCCGCAAGAATCCTCCGAGAACATCCAGGCGCTGGCGATGCTGATGACCTGGGCCTGCGCGGTGGTCGACCTGCCGCTGGGGGGCAGCATGGGCGGCGTGGCCTGCGACCCGCACGATCTGAGTCCGTTGGAACAGGAGCGGCTGTGCCGCGGCTGGGTGCGCCGGGTGGGCCCCAACCTCGGGCCGGCCTGGGACGTTCCCGGGCCGGATCTGATGACCGGCACCCGCCACATGCTGTGGATGCTCGACGAATACGAGACGCTCCACGCAACCCACAGCCCGGGGGTCGTCACCGGCAAGCCGGTCGGCCTCGGTGGCTCGCTCGGGCGCGAGGAGGCGACCGGCTACGGGGTCATGATCACCGTGCGCGAGGCACTGCGCGATCTCAAACTCGATCCTGGCGAAACTCGGGCAAGCTTCCAGGGATTCGGCAACGTGGCGCAGCACGCCATCGCCCTCTATCAGCGGCTCGGCGGCCGCGTGCATTGCGTCTCGTGCTGGGATCACCAGGACCGGGTGAGCTACGCCTACCGCAAGCCGGAGGGCATCGATCTGGAGGAACTGCGTTCGACCGCCAATGTGTACGGCGAGATCGACCGGCGCCGCGCGCAGAACCTCGGCTATGAAGCGCTCCCCGGGGATGCCTGGCTCGAGCAGGAAGTCGAAATCCTCGTTCCGGCTGCCCTCGAAAACCAGGTCACCGCCGACTCGGTCGCTCGAATCGGGCCGCAAGTGAAGATCCTGGCCGAAGGCGCCAACGGACCGACGACCCCGGATGGCGCCGCCGCTTTGCGGCAACGTGGTTTGCTCGTAATCCCGGACATCCTGGCGAACGCCGGGGGACTGATCTGTAGCTATTTCGAGCAGGTCCAGGGCAACATGAATTTCTTCTGGCGCCGTGACGATGTGCTGGGCAAGCTCGACGTACAGATGACGGAGGCCTATCTGGCTGTGCGCCAGCGCACGTCCACCGCCGCGCCCGATCTGCGCGACGCCGCCCACACGATCGCCGTCGCCCGCGTGGCCCAGGCCTGCCAGGAACGCGGCTGGGTGTGACCCAAGAGGCATGAGCGTGGCAGCACCTACCGGGGTACCGACCTCCTTCGCCGCCTTCGGCCGTAATTTCCTCGATCCGGCGACGCCGCTGATGCAGATCGGCCGCGGCGAATTGGGCGGCAAAGCGCGCGGCCTGGCCCACATCCGCGGCGAGCTCAGTCGACACCTGGGCGACGGCCCGTTTCGCGAGATCCCGCTCGACATCCCATCGCTGGTCGTCCTGGGCACCGACGTTTTCGACGCCTTCCTGCAGGAGAACGACCTGCGCGGGATCGCCGCTTCCGACGAGCCCGACGAGCGCATCGCCGGCGCCTTCCTGCGGGCCGACCTGCCGTTCAACGTGCTCGGCGATCTGCGGGCGCTTGTCAATCAGGTCGACACGCCGCTGGCCGTCCGCTCCTCCAGCCTGCTGGAAGATGCGCTGCGCGCCCCGTTCGCCGGGGTCTATGGCACGAAGATGCTTCCCAACGGCCAGTACGATCCAGATCTGCGCTTCCGCCAGCTCGCCGAAGCCGTCAAGTTCGTCTATGCCTCGACCTTCGCGCATAGCGCCAAGGACTATCGGGCGGCCATCGGCCGGAACGACCAGGACGAGAAGATGGCGGTCATCATCCAGGAGCTCGTCGGGCGGCGTCACCATCTGCGCTTCTACCCGGAGGTCTCGGGCGTCGCCCGAACGTTCAATTACTATCCGATGGAACCGTCGGTTCCAGCGGACGGGGTGGTCAGCCTGGCCCTCGGACTCGGCAAGACCATTGTCGACGGCGGACAATGCTGGGCCTACTCCCCGGCCTACCCCAAAGTCGAGCCGCCGTTCGGGTCGGTCGAGAAGCTGCTCAAAGGAACGCAGACGCGTTTCTGGGCCGTGAATCTGGGCGATCCGGCGGCCCACGAGCCGGATCTGGAGACCGAGTACATGGTCCATGAGGACCTGCCCGTCGCCGAGCGCGACGGGACATTGCGTCACATCGCCTCCACCTACAGCCCTCTGTCGGGACGCCTCTCGGCCGGGGTCGGCTTCGATGGCCCGCGCGCCCTGACGTTCTCGCCCCTGCTCGTGCATGAGGAGATCCCTCTCAACCAGCTGCTGGTGGAACTGATGCAGGCTTGCCAGGCGGCCCTCGGTTCCCCGGTCGAGATCGAGTTCGCCATGACTCTCGATCCGGCTCGCTTCGGCCTGCTCCAGGTGCGCGCCATGGAAGGCCCGCAGGGAGAGACCCAGGTCGACCCGGCCGATCTGGAAGGGGAGGGCATCCTGGTGGCCTCCGAGTCGACCCTCGGCAACGGGAGTCTCGACTCGCTGCAGGATATCGTCTACACCCGCCCCGAGACGTTCGAACTGACCCACACGCAGGACATCGTCCCGGAGCTGGAGGTGCTGAACCGCCGCCTGCTGCGTGCCCGACGACCCTACCTGCTGATCGTCCACGGCCGGTTGGGCACGACCGACCCGTGGTTGGGAATCCCCGTGCCATGGGGGAAGATCAGCGGGGCGCGGGTCGTCGTCGAGACGACCCAGGCCAACGTGCGCGTCGAGCTCAGCCAGGGGTCGCATTTCTTCCACAACATCGTGAGCCTGGGCGTGAAGTATTTCAACCTGCCGATCACCAGTCGACATGCCGTCGATTGGGCTTGGCTCGACCGTCAGCCGATCGAGGAAGAGACGGCCTACCTGCGCCACATCCGCCTGCTGCAGCCCCTGACGGTCCGTCTCGACGGCCGCCACGGCCGCGGCCTGATCCGCAAACCGGTGGAGCCATGACCTCCGACGCCTCCAAGTCTGTCGAACGGCTGCTCCACGATCTGCGCGAGCGCGCCAAGGAGCTGAACTGCCTGTACGAGGTACAGGAGATTCTCGGCACGCCGGGGATCACCATCGAGGAGATTTGTCGCCGTGTGATCGAAGCCCTCCCACCGGGATGGCAGTATCCGGACATCTGCCAGGCGGAGATCGTCTACGGTGAGCGCGCCTACCGTTCCGCCGGATTCCGCGAGTCCCCCTGGCTGCAGGGGGCGCCGATCATCGTCCAGGACCGGCCCGTCGGCCGGGTGACCGTCTTCTACACCGCCGAGCGTCCCGACGCCGACGAAGGCCCTTTCCTCAAGGAAGAGCGCCGCTTGATCGATACGATCGCCGAGCAGCTCGGCTTCTACTTGCTGCACGAACAGCTCAAGCACGTCTTCCATGAACAGCAGCAGGCCAACGGCAACCGCCGCGCCGAGTGGGCCGTTATCCTCGACCTGCTGCGCCGAACCGACCCGGCCCTGCTGACGCGCATCACGCGCAAGATGGTCAACGAGCTCGGTTGGAACGGCATCGGCGAGGTCGACCAGATCCTGGCCCGCGGCCACCCGGCCGATACCCCAGGCCAGGCCGGTGACGAGAATCGTCCATCGACCTCCCGTCCGACCGGAGATCTGCTTGATCTAAGCGACGAGATCTTCGCGCTCGCCAGCCGCCATCTATCGAGCCACACCATCCTCGACCGCATCGAGAAGTGGAGCCGCGAGGACCGCGTGCGTTTCCTGGTCGACGTCCTGGTCAACCCGGCCTCCTCCTTGGCCGAGATCGGGGCTGCGCTGGAACGCTTCCGCCTGCTCTCCGGTCAGGGGATCGAGCTGACGGCGCCGCGCGACCGGTGGTTTCGCATCGGCCTGATCCGCCGCATCCTGAGCGACGAACCGCGTTTCGTCGAGAATGCGCGGCAGCAGATCGCCATCGAGGAGTTCTGGGACCTCATGCGGCGTGTGATTTATCCGGTGGCGAGCCATGGCCGATTGGGCGGCAAAGGGGCCGGGCTGTACCTGGCGGCGCAGATCCTGCGGCACGCCGCCGCCCGCGACGAGCGGCTGGGGACCATCCGCACGCCCAGGACTTGGTACGTCTCCTCGGACACCGTCTTTCACTTCATGAGCTACAACGACTTGGAAGACATCGTCGAAGTCAAGTACCGCGACCTCGGCCAGGTGCGGCAGGAATTTCCTTACATCACGCACGTCTTCAAGAACTCGCCCCTGCCGCCCGAGATCGTCAAGGGGCTGGCGCTGGCCATCGACGACTTCGGCGATGTGCCGCTCATTGTCCGCTCTTCCAGTCTGCTCGAGGACCGCGGCGGCGCGGCCTTTGCCGGCAAGTACAAGAGCCTGTTCATCGCCAACCGCGGCACCAAGGCCGCCCGGCTGGCGGCCCTGGGCGATGCCATCACCGAGGTCTTTGCTTCCATGTTCGGCCCGGACCCCATCGAGTACCGCCTCGAGCACGGCCTGGTCGATCACCACGAAGAGATGGGGATCCTCATCCAGGAAGTCGTGGGCACGCGGGTCGGCCCGTACTATCTTCCGGCTTTCGCCGGCGTCGCCTTCAGCCACAACGAGTTCCCCTGGTCGGGCCGCATTCGCCGCGAGGATGGATTGGTGCGTCTGGTGCCGGGGCTGGGGACGCGGGCGGTCGATCGCCTGAGCGATGACTATCCGGTGCTGGTCGCACCCGGCCAACCGCGCTTGCGCGCCAACACCACCCCCGATGAAGTGGCGCATTACTCCCCGAAGAAGGTGGATCTGATCAATCTCGAAACCCGCACCTTCGAGACGGTCGAGGTCCACGACCTGCTGGCGCGGCACGGCCGCAACCTGCCGCTGGCGACCCGCCTGGTGTCGCTGCTCGAAGGGGATCTGGTTCGGCCGCCCGAAGCCGATCTCGACTTCAGCCGCAAGGACCTGGTGGTCACCTTCGACGGTCTGCTCTACCAGACGCCCTTCCTGGAGCAGGTCCAGACGATGCTCCATACACTGCAACAGGCGCTCGGCTATCCGGTCGATATCGAGTTCGCCCACGATGGCACGCATCTCTATCTGCTGCAGTGCCGTCCCCAGAGCCAGGGCGGCGAGAGCCTGGCGCCCGCTATCCCGCGGCACCTCTCCCCTCAGAAGGTGCTCTTCACCGCCAACCGCTACGTCTCCAACGCCAGCCTGGTCGATCTCACGCACATCGTCTACGTCGACCCGCAGCCCTATGAAGAACTGGCGCGGCTGGACGACCTGGCGGCCGTCGGGCGGGCCATCGGCGCGCTCAACCAGATTCTGCCGCGGCGTCGCTTCCTCCTGATGGGACCCGGCCGCTGGGGCAGCCGGGGCGACATCCGCCTGGGCGTGCACGTGACGTATTCCGACATCAGTAACGCTGCGATGTTGATTGAAATCGCCCGGGCACAGCAAGGAAACGCTCCCGAGCCTTCCTTCGGCACGCACTTTTTCCAGGATCTGGTCGAGGCGGGGATTCGCTACCTGCCTCTTTATCCGGATCAGCCCGGGATGGTTTTCAACGGATCGTTCCTGACGTCGCAGCCCAATCATCTGGCCGAGCTGGTGCCGCAATTCGCTTCCCTGGCGGAGGTTCTGCACGTCGTCGACGTCCCGGCCGCCACCGGTGGGGAAACCGTTCACGTGCTGATGAACGCCGATATCGAAGAAGCGATCGCGTTTCTGAGCCCTCCCACACCTCGGCCCACCCCCGAGGCCTAGCGCAACACCGTCTGATGCCTCTCGGATCGCGCACGTCCCCAACGTAGAACCCGCTCCCCAGCGCCAAGCGAGCACCTATGTCGGACCCCGCGGGGTCTGCCCTCATAGCCCCGTGAGGAAGGCCCTGCCTTTCCTCGATTGAGGCGTCACTGCTTTTTCATGCGGTTTTTAGATGCTCGCCGTCCTCCTGCATGAGATCGCCACACCGCCGTGCTACGGTGAGAGCGACAGCGCCATCGAAGCGCTGGGCCGACCTCGCCTTGACCGATGTCCACAATAGGAGATGGAACATGTCCGTTATTCAAGATGTGATCGCCATGGTGCAAGAGAAGGACGCCGGTCAGCCGGAGTTCCACCAGGCCGTCAAAGAAGTCATGACGACCCTGGAGCCCACCGTGGCCAAGCACCCCGAGTTCGTCAAGGCCAAGATCTACGAGCGCATCGTCATCCCGGACCGGGCCATCCTGTTCCGCGTCCCGTGGGTCGACGACCGGGGCGAGGTCCAGGTCAACCGCGGCTTCCGCGTCCAGTTCAACAACGCTATCGGGCCCTACAAGGGCGGGCTGCGCCTGCACCCTTCGGTCAACCTGGGGATCATCAAGTTCCTCGGCTTCGAGCAGGTCTTCAAGAACTCGCTGACGACTCTGCCGATGGGCGGCGGCAAGGGCGGCTCGGACTTCAACCCCAAAGGCAAGTCCGACGCCGAGGTGATGCGCTTCTGCCAGGCCTTCATGCGCGAGCTCTACCGCCATATCGGCCCGGACACCGACGTCCCCGCCGGCGACATCGGGGTCGGCGGACGCGAGATCGGCTACCTGTACGGCTACTACCAGAAGATCGTCAACGAGCACACTTGCGTCCTGACCGGCAAGGGCCTGGAATACGGCGGCAGCCTGATTCGGCCGGAGGCCACCGGCTACGGCGCCGTCTACTTCGCCGCCGAGATGTTGGCCGTCAAGGGCCAGGACCTCAAGAGCAAGGTGGCCGCCGTCAGCGGCTCCGGCAACGTCGCCCAGTACACCATCGAGAAGATCAACCAGCTGGGCGGCAAGGCGATTACGATCTCCGATTCGGACGGCACGATCATCGACGAGGCCGGCATCGACTCCAAGAAACTGGCCTTCGCCATGGAGCTGAAGAACGTCCGGCGCGGCCGCATCAAGGAGTACGCCGACGCCTTCAAGGGCGTCACCTACCTGGAAGGCAAGAGCGTCTGGGACGTCGTCCGCGACCAGAGCCTGCACATCGACCTGGCCTTCCCCTCCGCCACGGAGAACGAGATCAGCGGGAAGCACGCCGAAGCGTTGATCAAGAACGGCTGCAAGGTCGTCTCCGAAGGGGCCAACATGCCGTCATCGCTGGACGCCATCAAGGTCTACCAGGGTGACGGCGTACTCTACGGGCCGGCCAAGGCGGCCAACGCCGGTGGCGTGGCTACCTCCGGACTGGAGATGTCGCAGAACAGCATGCGCCTCACCTGGACGAGCGAGGAAGTCGACGCCCGCCTGCACCAGATCATGAAGAGCATCCATCGAGCCTGCCTGGAGGCGGCGCAGACCTACGGTCGGCCGGGGGACTACCTGATGGGCGCCAACATCGCCGGCTTCGTCAAGGTCGCCAACGCGATGCTGGCCTACGGGATCGTCTGAGGGCTGAGCTTCCCGGAAACTCGCAGCTTCCGGAAGCTTATCCGGCCAGGACCCGACCTCCGAGGTCTGACGTGGACGAGGCTCGCCCGTCTTCGCCGATCCCGGAGGTCGGCCGTTCTCGGGGGAATGTCGTGGAACTTGATCCGGCCCTTGCCGACCAGATGGTGAGTCAGGCCGTCGCCGAATGCGCCGAACGGCACTTCGCCGGCGACGAACGCCGGACGCGCCTGGCGCTGCTGCGGGGCCAATGCGAACACTGCGAATGCGTACGCCAGGCCCTCGTCCAGAACGTCGCGGCTTACCTCGGTGAGGTTGGCGGATCGGTCAAGGCCGTCTACGCTTTCGACCCCCCGGCCTCCGAAGGCGGAGCGACGTCGATCCCGCTGCCGGCGGCGGCGGAGCCAGGCCCGCCCGAACACCACGGGATTCACATCGTGGTGTGGGTCGATCGCAAGAGCCAGGCCTTGCGTTCCCTGGCCGCCACGCTGGAGACCGCGCTGGCCGCCAGCCAGCGTAAGCTGGGTTGCCCCGTGGCCACCAACGACTGCTATCGCCTCGACATGGAGATCGTCGACGACCGAGAAGTGGCCGAGCAGCGCGGCTTCGGCCTGCTGATCGATCACCGCAACCTCGAGGCCCGCCCGGTCTGGGAGCGGACGGAAACGCCCCCGCCGGCCGCCGCGCCCGGTGAGGTTCGCGGCCGCTTCGCCCCGCCGGAGCCGTTCGACCCCGAGTTGATGCCCGAGGCGCGCCTGATCGAGCACGCCCTCGGCATTGAGCGCCTATCGCCTGAGGATCGCGCGCCGCTGGAGCACCACCTCACCGAACTCAAGGTGACGCTCATTCGACGCATCATCAGCGATCAGCTCGACTACATCAACATCGCCAAGCAGTGGCTGACCGTCGCCGACCTGAAAGAGATCCACCGTCACCGCATCGGTTTCGGCCGAATCGGCGGCAAGTCGGCCGGGATGTTGCTGGCCGGGAGCATCCTAGGCCAGGTGGCCAGTGACCGAGTGAAGGCATGCGTCCAGGTCCCCGAGTCGTTCTTCCTCGGATCGGACTTGATGTATATCTTCATGGCGATGAACGGGCTGATGCACTGGAATGACCAGAAGTACAAGCCGGAGGAACAGATTCGCGAAGACTATCCGGCGATTCTGAAGGACTTCGGGGACGGGGAGTTCCCTCCGGAGATCCTGACTGAACTGGGCGCCCTGCTCGAGCAGATCGGGCCTTATCCAGTCATCGTGCGCTCCTCCAGCCAGCTGGAAGACAGTTTGGGGACGAGCTTCGCCGGCAAGTACGACAGCCACTTCTGCCCGAACCACGCCGCCACCGAGCAAAACTTGGCCGACCTGACGCGGGCCATTGCCCTGACCTACGCCAGCACCTTTCGGCCTGACGCGCTGCTCTACCGACGGGCGAAGGGGTTGCAGGACTATGACGAGCGCATGGCGGTGCTGTTGCAGGTGGTGCAGGGGGAACGGTGGGGCCGCTACTACCTGCCCTTTGGCGCCGGCGTCGGTTTCAGCCGGAACCTCTACCGCTGGGCGCCCCGCATCCGCCGTGAGGACGGCTTCGCCCGGCTGGTGTGGGGCCTGGGGACACGCGCCGTCGAACGCGTCGGCAACGATTACCCGCGCCTGGTGGCGCTCAGCCACCCGACGCTGCTGCCGGACGACTCGGCTCAGGCGATCCGTTACTACTCCCAGCACTACGTGGACCTGATCGATCTCGAGGAGAACTGCCTGAAGACTCTACCCGTCGAGCAGGTCCTGGCGCCGCTCTATCCGTCGCTGGCCTTGCTCGTCCAGCGCGAAGAAGACGGCTTCTTCACCACTCCGCGCCGCCGCCTCGACAAGGCCGACGTGCCGCGTCTGGCCGTGACCTTCGATGGACTGCTGGCCAGGACCGCCTTCCCCGCGGTCCTGACGGAACTCCTGCGCCTGCTCGAGCAGCACTGGCACTCACCCGTCGACGTCGAGTTCACGTTGCATCCGGCCGAGTCGGCTCCGTCCGACGGGGGCGCCCGGCCTGTGCCGGCAGTGGGGATCTCTCTGCTTCAGTGCCGACCCCTTCCCAGCCTGGAGACCACCTACGACGTGCGTTGGCCGGCGCACCTGGCGCCGGGCGACACCGTCTTCGCTTCGCGTTTTCTCGTCCCCAAGGGATATCTGCCTGGCATTCGCCATGTGGTTTTCGTCGAACCCGAGAAGTTCTTCGCCCTGTCCCCGCGCGTGCGCACCGAGGTCGGCCGGGCCGTCAGCCGCCTCAACTCGCTGTTGCCTCCCAAGACCTTCTTGTGCGTCGGGCCGGGCCGCTGGGGGACGGAGAACTCCGACCTGGGCGTGTACGTCGGTTATGCCGACATCTGCCATGCCGCAGCGCTGGTCGAACTCTCCGGCGACGAGATCGGTCCGGCGCCGGAGCCGTCCTTCGGGACCCACTTCTTCCACGATCTGACCGAGGCGCGAATCTATTCGGTCGCCGTACGGCTCGACGTCGAGGGTTCGCTCTTCAACCACGATTTCTTCTACGGGACTCCCAGCTGTCTGGCGGACTGGTTGTCCACGAGCCCCGAGGTGGCTGGCGCCCTTCGGCTGATCGAGGTGGATGCTTGCCGCCCCGGCCATCACCTTGACGTCCTTATGGACGATGAGAGGGGCGAGACTTTGGCTTACCTGATACCGGACGGGTAATCCCCTCGGTCGCGTCCCTGGTGATGAAAACACGGCGGCGGCCGCTGACGGCCGCCGCCTCGTGGATTCTCCTTGAGCGCAACTCTCACTCGGCCGTGCCATTCAGGCTGAACAGGCCGGGCGACGACCGTCCATAGAGCTGCAGCGACAGGTCGTCCCCGCGAAAGACAAAACGCAGCGTCCAGGCATCGATGCGTCCGATCTCGTCGTAGTCGACGATGAAGGTGTCGTCCTCCGTCCATTCTCCACGGGCCCCGCCCAGCACGCCCTCACGAACCGGCCCAATGTGCAGGATCCCATCCAGGCCGACCGGGATCGTGCGCGCGCCCGGCTC
>Ga0209109_10000596_pt1 | contig 19634 bp, 16 predicted proteins | sample Rifsed10ft2_FD_184004 | JGI IMG/M metagenome (GOLD analysis project Ga0209109, IMG submission 184004) | Soil microbial communities from Rifle, Colorado, USA - sediment 10ft 2 (version 2) | ecosystem: Environmental > Terrestrial > Deep subsurface > Rock core/Sediment | place: Rifle, Colorado... | reverse complement strand
CTCCTCCGCCTGGTCTGAATACTCCCGCAGGCACTCCTCTAGCGAGCTCTGGTGAGTTTGGATCCGCTGGAGACAGCGGTCCAGAATTTCGACGTCCATCCTAGGCGCCATCCTTGTCCAAGTTCTGATTCAGCTCCTTCAGCGCCCGATGCAGCAATACCCGCACCGCACCCGGGCTGCGCCCCATCCAACTGGCAACCGTTTCCGTAGGGAGTTCGAGCACGACTCTCAGCCTAATCACCTCTCGGTAGTCCTCCGAGAGCTGGCCCAGGGCTTGGGCGATCCCCAGGAGCTCTTCCTGTTGATCGCGATCTCCACCGGAGTCATCGCCAGCACTCGCGGACTCGCCCTCAGGCTCCAACCTTGAACGATGGCGGTAGTGATCGGCCAGCAGATTCTTCGCCACCTGGTATAGGTAGGCGGAGAATGGGTGGCCCCGGTCCTCATAGCGGTCCAGCGCTTCATAGGTTCGCAAAAAGACAGTCTCACAGAGATCCTCCGCGTCCCGCTCGCCGTCGACCCGCATCCGGATGAAACGATAGATCGGATCCAGGTAGCGTTCATACAGTTGACCGAACGCCTCAACCTGCCCGCCTTTTGCCCGGGCGATCAGATCGGAGTCGCTGGGTGACGGTTTTTCGTAATCACCCATGAGAACGAATTAGGCCTGGCATTGTTACAGGCGGCTCGGCATTCCTAACGGCAGTGGGACTTCGGTCATGGGACAGCCCTGTAACAGTAAAGCATTTCCCCGGTTCTCCTAATAGGACCGCAACGCCATGCGCAGACGGGGTCATTGGCGCCGGTCCAAGATAATCGGTTTCGCCGAACGGGCATTCTAAGCGCTACTGAGACAGCAGAGAGCAGAAACCTGACCAACCTAAAATGTTATCGCTGACCGGAAAACAGCTGGGTGCGTACCAGATCGGCGGGCGGATCGACGGCCGCCCAGGACCGGATGCCGCACGTCCATCGGTTTCGCAGGTTTTCCAAGCGACCCCTTCGGCCGGCGGAGAGGCCGTCGCGATCAAGGTGTTCTCGGCGAACCTGCTCTCGCCGGAGTCCCGAGCCCGCCTGCGCGATTCGCTGCGGGTGGTCTCCCAGCTTCGCCACTCCGGTGCCGCCCCCATCCTTGGCTCCGGGGTCGTCGAGGGGCAGCCCTACATTGTGATGCCCTACTTCACCGCGGGCAGCCTGGCTGACCGGTATGAAAGAGGGCTCGCCAGTTCGCTTAACCCCAGCGAGCTGTTGAATGAGCTCTCCGCCGTGCTGGATGCGGCCCACCAACGAGGGATCGTTCACGGCGCGCTAAGGCCTTCCAGCCTCCTATTTGACCCCGAGACCGGCAGTATTCGACTGGTAGGGTTGGGCGAGTCAGTCATCTTCTCCGCCGAGAGAGCGCAAACTGGCGCTGACGGCGCAATCTACGCCGCCCCGGAGGTAACCGCGGGGCTGGACCCAACCCCGGGCGCGGATCAGTACTCGTTCGGGGTCGTGGCTGCAGAGATGTTGACCGGTCTGCCCGCCGAGCATGCGCTCGGGTATCTGAGGGCCCGGTCGGTCGGCCGGCCTTACGAGAACCGGAACTTGCGGACTCCGCTGACTGCCCAAACCCTGTTGGCCCTCTCGAAAGCGACGGCCGCCGCCCCGGGACAGCGCTTCGCGACCGTCGGCGAGGCCAATCGCAGTTTGCAGATCGCATTGGGCAAACTGGCTCCAGTGATCGCGCCCGAGCCAGCTGACCTCCCCGAGGCGCCTCGAATTCGACCTCGCCGGCGGCGGGCCGCAGCAGCGGTTTTTGTGGTCCTGCTGCTCGCCTTGGTCGGCATCGTTCCGGCGCTGGCTGCCGGTCTGATCGAGTTGCCCGCCTGGGCGGGCGGAGGGAGCATCGAGGCAACCAATGGCCAACTCTCCTCCGATAGCTCGATCCTGCTTCCGCCGGACGAGCTTCAGCCGGCGGCACTAGGCGATACGAGCGAGGGGTCCGGCGGCGAAATGGCAACTCCGTCCGTCGGGGATGCAGCTCAACCCCTGACGGGAGGCGATTCGACCTTGGCAGATCCGAATCTCACCGCCACTCCCGACTCTGGCTTTCAACTTCCCGGCCCCACCCCAACCCCACCCGCGCCGAGCCCGACGAACTCGCCGGCTCCCACCTCGGCGCCGACGGATACTCCACCTCCGACTTCAGCGCCGACACCGACTCCTGCAGTGCCGACGCCGAATGTCAAGAAATGCAAAGACGATCCGACCCATCCGAACTACTGCACTCCGACCCCCTCTCCATGAGGGAGAGCGGGAGTCCATCCGTCAACTCACAAGCTGGAGGGAACTAGGATGAGAAACTCACAACTGTTCACGGCGATACTAGCTCTATCAATGGCACTGACTCCGGTCTCGGCCCTCGCGGCCGGTGAACTGGAGCTGCTCGTCGACGTCTCCGTCATCTGCGATGTGGCCACCTTTCAGGCCGGCGTCGTCGACGGGGTCAGCGCCTCCTACACCTTCGATTGGGACTTTGGCGATACGGAGACTTTGACCCTGGTAAGCCCAACCGCCAACCTTGATCCTGTCGAGCACACCTATCCGGCGGCCGCCGAGTACGGCTGGTCGCTTTCGGTAATGGATGCCGAGGGGGGCACCGGCGAGGCGAATGGGACCGTCCTGATCGAGGGTCCGATGGTTACCCTCACCAGTGATCCGTTCCCTCCCCTCGTCACGCTGGAGGGTGGGTCGGCTAGCGTCGACTTCATGGCAACGGTGGAGGGAGGACAGGAGCCGTACAGCTACACCTGGGATCTGGACGGCGACGGCAAGTCGGATCCGGAGAGTGAACCAGGAAAGGCGTCCTTCACTTACATCGAAGCCGGGAAGTTTCAGGCCAGCGTTATCGTGACGGATGACTGCGGTCTGGCGGCCGAGGACACTCTGCCCGTGGTCGTGACCGACCCCGAGGCTGAGGCCTGCCATCCGATGGCTCAACGGATCGCGGATGCGGTCAATACCCTCTTCCCCAACCAGGCCGAAACGCTTTACACCTGCGAAGACATCTTCGCCATCTTCCAAGGCTCGCCCAGCGGATCTCAGGTCGGATTCGGACGGCTCTGGCATGCGTACAAGCTGACCCAAACGATGGAAGAGCTGACCTGGGAGGAGATCCGCGACTGGCATCTGGCCGGGAACGGATGGGGCCTCCTGGTACAGCTTGATCGGTTCGCAGATACGCTCGAGGAATTAGAGCTGCGGGACTTGGTTGATCGGGTGCTCAGCGGCGAGTCAAGCGTCGGCGACATTCGACATGCCGTGGCCGCGGTCGTTCGGTATGAGGCGGACTTTGAAGACGCGTTAGCCAGGCTGGCAGAGGGATCAAGTCCGGGCGAGCTGGGCCGGCTGTATCGAACCGCCCAAGACCTGGGAGTTGAGCCCAGCGCGCTGGATCAATATCTGACTGACGGCGCCACCTTGCAGGAACTGAACCATGCCTCGCGGCTGGCCTCCCGCACAGGGAGCGACTGGCAGCAGGTGTTGGAGGCTCACGCCGCCGGCGAAAGCTGGGGCGAGATCAACCGAGCCGAGCACTCGGCCAATAGCGAAGGTATTTCGAACTCCGAGACCAGCCCGAAGGAAGTGCGCGACCAGTCGCGGGAAGAGGCCCAAGGGGAACGCGACGCGAACCGTGACCAGAAGATGGCCGAGCGCCTGGCCAAGCAGTACGGCGTACCCGTGTCCCAAGTGTGGGCCCTCTTGAATGGCTCTTGCACTGGGGATTGGGGGTGCGTCCGGTCTGCCCTGCGCCAGAGCTCCAACGGCAAGTAGGGGCTAACCCAGGAGTCTGAGCGGAGCCAGGCGAGACATACATCAGCATGGCCGGCCTCAACGGAGCCCGACTCGGGCCCTATCAGATCCTTGAGCAAATAGGCCGCGGCGGAATGGCCGCGGTCTATCGCGCCCATGACACGGCTCGAGACCGTTTCGTGGCGCTCAAGGTCGTCGCACCCCATCTCACCAACGACCCGAATTTCGAGCAGCGGTTCCGCCGCGAGGCGCGGCTGCTCATGCAGCTCAAGCACCCCAACATCATTCCGGTCGAAGACGCGGGGGAAGCAGAGGACTACGCCTACCTGGTCATGCCGTTCCTGCAGGTCGGCACCCTGACCGATTGGTTGCTGGGGGGTCCGACCAGCATACGGCACGGCGCCCGCCTCATGGGTCAAATCGCGGGCGCCCTGCAGTACGCTCACGATCGGGGCATCGTCCACCGGGATGTCAAGCCCTCCAACATCCTGCTGGATGACCATGGCAACGCGCTGTTATCGGATTTCGGATTGGCGCGGATCGAGGAGCCTGGCGCCAGCCTGACCGGATCGATGATGGTGGGGACGCCGGCCTTCATGTCCCCCGAACAGGTGCAGGGCGAGAAGGCCAGCCCGCTTTCGGACCAGTATTCCCTGGGCGTGATCCTCTACCTGCTAACCACCGGACAGCTTCCATTTGACGGGGAGGTTCCGATCGCGGTGGCGCTGAAGCAGGTCAATGAACCGATGCCGCTCGTTCGGGCGGTCAGCCCCCATGTCCCCGAATCCGTCGAGCGAGTCATCCTCAAGGCGACCGCCAAGCTGCCGAGCGACCGATTCGAGTCGGTTGCCGAGATGAATGGAGCCTTCCAGGCTGCGGTGGCCCATGCCCTTGATCCCTCCTCCACGCCGGCACCCTTGATCACCCTGCCGGACTCGGTCCAACGTACGCTGTCGCTAGGCGAGAAGGGTGGGCGGCCCCGGACCTTCCGGCTGCGCTGGGCCGCGGTCGCCGGATTAGCCCTCCTACTGGCGCTGGCCTACCCGGTCTTGGCCTCGGGCCGCGGCTCGCTGCTGAAGCTCTTCTCACCGGCCTCCGATGGAACCCCGGCAAGCGCCGCCGAACTCAGTGAGGAGCAGCTGCGCCTGTTCAGCGGGACCATCGAGGCCATGTCGACCGAATTGGCCGGGTCGCGGGCCGATCTGATGGAGGCGGAGCAGGTCCAGACCGCGGTGATGGCCACCCTGATCGCCTCCGGCGACTTCGGCCAGAGTGCTCCCGGCCCAACTTCCACCGATCAGACTGGAACGGCCTCGCCAACCAGTGATGCGGGCGTACGGGTTCTGACTCCGCTTTCGCTATCCACCCCGGGTCCGACCGCGACGCCCACCGCCTCGCCCGCCGGCCCGACCCCGACACCCGCCCTCGCTTCCCCGGGCCCGACGGCGACGAATACTTCCGGCCCGACTTCGACCCCGGCTCCCAGCAACACGCCGACCGATGTTCCCCCAATCGATCCCTGCGCAGGGCTCATTTCGGCCGGATTCCTGGTGAACGGGAGCGAAGTAAGTTGGGAGATTGTAAACGGAGGCTTGTCGGGTGTCTCCGTCTCCCGGATCCTGCTCGATTGGCCCGCCTCCAACCTCGAACTCAAGAAAGTCCGGCTGGCCGGGAGCCAGATCTGGAACGAAGGGGACAATTCTCCACCAACCGACATCCAGTCGGGTTGGAAAGGGAACCGTTCGCTGTCGCCGGGGGCGGCCAAGGAACTCAGCTTCGAATTCGGGGTCGCCGCAGCCTCTTCCGGTTACGACCTGCTCGTCGAATTCGACTCCGACTCCGGCTGCCAGATCAATACCGGCGGCTGAGCTTCGCCGGGCGCGCCACGGACGTCGTGGCTCAAATCCCTCAAAAACGAAGTGTCTCGTGGGTCCAGACCCGTCAGGGAGCCTGAATTTGGTCTGGGGGGAGGGTGCCCGTTCCTACTCTTGCCAGGACCGCAAGAGCGAGAGCAGGTAAGTCACGTCCTCTCGTGATAGGCTGCGGGCGAACCCGTCCATCGCCGTGCCCCGCCGTCCTTCCAGAATGAAATCGATCAGCGCCTCGTCCGTGCTGGCTTGGACGAAGGCATTCTCGTGTAAGTTCTTGCCGAGCCCTCCCAGCCCGGTCGCACCGTGACAGGCCGAGCAGTTGACCAGGAAGAGCTCGGCCCCGATCTCCTCCGGAGGCAGGAACTCCAGCAGGGCCGCTTGGGCTTGGCCCCAGTCCTTCTCGTTCACAGCATGCAGGATGGCCCGGATGGACTGGGCCTGGGTCGGATCGGCCTGTTCGAGCGCTAATTCCAGATGGAAAAGGCCATCGGCTTGATCGAATTGCTGCACGGCGAAGAGCGCGCTTCGCAGATGCCGCTTTAGGGAAATCTGAGGCATGACCTCGACGCCCTCCCGCCAGGCGGCGATGAGAGCCACGACATCTTCGATCTGGGCTGGGGACAGGACCGTGCCCCAGGTGGGCATACCCTGCGCCGGCCGGCCGTGGGAGATGGTGCTCCGATACCATGCGTCATCGAAATCTCTGAGTGTCGCAGGATCGTTCAGACGCGGGGCGCGCTCGGTCCCCACCCCGTTTTCGCCGTGGCAGATGAAGCAGGTTTCGGCGAAGATCGTGGCCCCCCGCACGGGATCCGGTTCAACTGCCACGGGCAGGGTCTCAGGCGCCGTGGGCTCCCACCCTCGGATGGAGGCTACGACCTGAGAGACCTGCTCGTCGGTCAGTGGGCCGCCGAAGGCCTGGCCCCAGGCGGGCATGACAGTGCCGGGAACGCCTGTCCTGATCAGACTGAATAAGACATCGTCGGGCGTCATTCGAAGGAGCTCTTTTGAGTTGAGGGCCGGGCCGACCTCGCCCTGCCCCTCTTCACCATGGCAGGCGTCGCAATGCTCTTTGTAGAGTGCGGCCCCTAGGGCCTTGGCCTGTTCGCGATCGGCCGCCTCGACCTCGACGATTCGAGTCGGCTCGCCAAGCAGATAGACTTGAAAGACGACGCCGATGGCAATGGTTAGGACCAATCCGGCCACGACGTAGCGCGTGTAATTCTCTGCCGCTCGCACTCAGCCGCCTCAGCCGGGGTAGAAAACCTGGGCCGGATCGAAGCGATCCCGGACGGTCCGCTGCCCGGTGTCCACCACCAGCTGCCCCTCTTCAACCCGCAGGGAAAACAGATCTAACGGCCGGGGAGCCGGGCCGCCGACCACCTCGCCTTTGCGATTGAAGAGCGAGCTATGGCACGGGCAATGGAAGAGGCCCTCGGCCTCCCGCCAGGGGACCGTGCACCCCAGGTGGGTGCAGCGCTGCCATAAGGCTAGGAAACCTCCATCTTCCAGCCGGGAGATGTACACCCGCCCCCGCAGGATGTAGCTCACCTGACCCGCCTCGAATTCTTCGATGGTCCCGGCGATGACCGCGCCCCCGAACCCGCCGGGCGCCAGGCGCGGGCGGAAGAATTGCAGCAGGGCTACGCCAGCCTGACCGAACAGTCCCAACAAGGAAACCCCCCAACCCCAAACTAGGAATTGGCGGCGGTTGATGGTCTGTCTGCGGTTTGACTTCATCGTCATCGAGATCTCCAACTCAACTGGAGTTCGAACTCACAGTCCGTCCCACGGGTTGTAGCCACCCGGCATTTGCCACGGCAGGTACAGCTTGAAGCCCGGTCCCCGGAATAGAAAACCGCTGAGCGTGAATACTGCCGCTGCGGTCAGCATCACTGTGAACATGACGAGGCAGAGTTCATGCAGACCGCCTCCCGCGGCCCGGACGATTACGACGGGCAGCGCCACCAGGACGGTCAGGATCAGTGCCGGAAGCAATCCTTGTGCCAGCCATTGGGGCGCGCTAGTGCGCAGCAACTCGCGAAGGCTGAAGGCGTTGTCGAGCAGGATGTAACCGACCACGCTCACCACTGTGTAGGCTGCCGTCCCGCCGGCGATGCGCCTTCCCCTCGGACTTGAAAACCACACTCCGACTCCTTCCGGCGCTATGTCGATGTATGGGAGCGCAATGAGGAACAGGATGAGTGCGCCGGGGATCAAAACGCCTGCCAGCAGCGGGTGCATGTGCTCGAGCAGTTCTTGTAGGCCGACGAAGTACCAGGGGGCCTTGGCCGGATCGGTTGTCACCAAAGGATTAGCAATTGCCTCTAAGGGTGCCTGCTTGACGAGCGAGAAGAGGAAGATCACGAGGGTTGACCCGAGCAGGAGCAACAGCTCCCATAGCAGGACTACCGGGAAGGCGAAGACCGTGTCCTCCGGTCCCTTCCCGACCATCGGGCCCTCGCCCGGCATGAGTTCAGCCAGGGCGTAGGTCTTCTTTGAGCCCCGGGGAAAGATCTTATCGGTCATGGATCGTTCCGTTCAGCCCTTCTCGCCCGACTGGTTGATGGCGAGACCCCCGTCCTTGCGGACCCGCCAGACGTGAAGCGAGGCAAGCAGGGTGATGGCCAGCGGGAGCAGCGCCACGTGCAGGGTGTAAAACCGAATGAGAGCCTCCTGGCCGACTTCGCTGCCGCCGAGCAGCATCTGGCGGGTGGCCTCCCCCACCAGCGGCGCGTATCCGGCGATGTTCGTCCCCACCGTAATCGCCCAGTAGGCGAGCTGGTCCCAAGGGAGCAGATAGCCGGTAAAGCTCGCCCCGAGGGTCAGCAGCAGCAACGCCACGCCGACCAACCAGTTGAACTCCCGCGGCGGCTTATAGGCTCCGGTGTAGAAGACCCGCGCCAGATGTAGGATGACGATGAGCACCATCGCGTGCCCCGACCAGCGGTGCATATTGCGGGTGAATTGTCCAAGCGGGACCGACAACTGGAGCTGTTTCATCGTTGGGTAGGCGCGCTCGACGGAGGGGATGTAGTAGAACATTAGCAGCGCGCCGGTAAACACGAGTACCCCGAAAAGGATGACGGCCAGGATGCCCAGCCCAAACGAGTAAGACCAGCGCAGGCTCCTCCGGCTCACCTTGACCGGATGGAGATGGAAGAAGAGGTTGCTGGTCATCGCCAGCGATCGGTCGAGCGGATTGTCCGGCCAGCCGTGGCGGAAAAAGGATCGCCACACCCGCGACCCAAAAATCCGCTCCGCCCAGGGGTTCCGAGTCATTGGTTCCCTCCGTCCCTCACCCCCCAGGCCTGGTCCCACGACCGAGGCCTGGGGGATGAGTCGCGCTTACCACTTGAACTGGTTTCTGCCGCGACCCAACGCTACTCCGTCGGCAGAGTCTGGGCGTACGCCAGGAGGTTTGCCAGGTCCTCGAGCGTGTAGCCTAGCGCCAGGCCGGCCGGCATCGGGACTCCTGGGTGACCGAAGGCATCCTTATGCAGAAACTCCCAGGGATTCTCAACGGCGACGGTTCCCACATACTCCGGCTCCTCAACGGAGCCGAAGTTCATTTCAGTCCCATCCAGCCCATGGCAAGCCGCGCACGTTCTCTCGAATTTCACCTTGCCGCGGGCCGGGTCGCCGTTCACTGTTCCATCCGAGTTAACGTACGGCGAACTGTCGAAGGTCTCCTGCCCCAGGAAGGCCACCAGGGCTTCCAGCTGAAACTCATTCAGATAGGGCGAGAAGTCGTGGTCCACATTCCGGTCACCCGTCAACCAGGCCATGAGCTCCTCCACCGGCCGGTTGGCCGCGGACAAGACCCCGGGGAAGCCGGTTGAGTGCGACCCGGATCCATAGGCACCCTCGGCCCCCTTGTAGTCCCACCCGTGACACTCCTTGCAGCGCCAGGTGTCTTCCCCGGAGCGGGTGTTCGTTGTCTGGGTCGCCCACAGCGGCTGATCGCCCTCGGGCACCTCGACCGCGATGGCCTCCCACCACTTGTCATATAGGGGGCCGCCGCCGCTAACGGCCGCGGTCGTGGGAAAGGTCTGGGCATAGGCAAGTACGTTGGCGAAATCCTCATTGGTCCATTCGTTGCTGATCCCGGACGGCATGGGCCAACCCGGCTGACCGAAACGGATCTTGTGCAAGAACTCCCACGGATTGTCCGCCGCGACATGGCCGAGGAACTCCGGCTCCTCCAGATTGCCGAAGTTAATGGCGTTGCCCTCGGGACCGTGGCAGTAGGTGCAGACCTCGTCAAAGCGGTCCTGACCGGCGCTCGCCACCCCCGTTGAAGAACCGTCGGGGTTGACCAGATCCGCCTCATCGATCAAGCTCTGAGTGATGAACAGGCCGAGATCGGTCAGCGCCTGGTCATCCATCACATCGGAGAAATCGTGGTCGGGACTTGTGCTTCCCTTGAGGATGGCCACCACCTCGACCGTGGGGAGCTCCCGGACCCCGAAGACGCCCGGGAACCCGGTGAAGTGCGATCCCGAACCGTAGGCGCCCTCGGCGCCCTGGTAATCCCAGCCGTGGCATTCCTTGCAGCGCCAGGTGTCGGCGCCGCTGCGGGTGTTCGTCGTCTGGGTCGCCCACAGCGGATGGTCGGTCTTCGGCCCCTGGGCCACTCCTTCTTCGTGCTCGGCCATCTCTCCTTCACTCGCCAGCACGACCCACCACGTGTCGTACAGCAGCCCGCCTCGAATTGGATCGCCGGCCGGCTCAGGGGGTGAAGTCGGCCCGGCCTCAGTGAGCTCCGGGACCGCGGTCGGGGCAGCCTCCTGCGGGCCACAGCCGACAAGGACGAGGGCCAGCAACAGGCCGGTGTTCAAGTTCCATAAAGGTATCCCTCTAGCATTCATCCTATTTTCTCCTCTCCACAGCGATCAGGCGTCGCTGCTTTGAACCGCGTAGGTCAACTCTTCCGTGAAGCGGAAGGATTCCATGCGCACGGCCTCCGTCGGGCAGCGCGCTGCGCACAGCCCGCAGCGGATGCAGCGGGTTGGATCCAGCAGCATCGCAGTGCGTGCCTCCCGCTGTCCGACGAGGGTTGCCAGCGGCTCATCGCCGCCGAGGTCGCGTACCGGCACCAGCTTCAGGCAGTCTGTGGGGCACACGTCCACACAGCCATTGCATAGGATGCACAGATCTCCGTCGAAAACCGGGTTCAGGGAGCAGATCAGGCAGCGCTCGCCCTGCTCGCGGGCAGTCGCCTCGTCGTAGGCCAGCTCGACCTGCGTCACGCCGATTCGGCGTTCGATCGGCAGCAGTGGAGGAGGTTGGCGAGCGTGGCGCAAGAAGCCGCGCACCGGACCCAGCGCGGGATACGCGTGGCGAGCAATCGGGGTGGAGAAACCACGGCGGATCAGCCGAGGCGGTTCCCCCTGCAGGTAGGCATGAATGCCCCGGGCGGCCTTCTGCCCGTCGGCCACCGCGTTGATGATCAACCGTGGGCCGAACGCAATGTCTCCCCCTGCGAATACGCCTGAGGCCGAGGTGGCGAGGGTAACCGGATCGACCTGCAGCGTCCCGAGAGCTGTGGCCCGCAGGCCGTCCTCGGGTCGTATCCAATCCAGCGCTCCGGTCTGGCCGATGGAGACGATCACGCTGTCGCAGGGCCACACCCGCTCTGTGTTTGGGAGCAGCTGGGGGTTGAACCGACCGTGCTCATCGAAGGCATGCGAAACCGTCAGCGTCTCCAACCCGCGCGCTCGCCCATCGCCGACGATGCGCTTAGGCGCCAGGTGGTTATGAATGCGGATCCCCTCGGCCTCGGTTTCGGCCACTTCCAGAGGATCGGCCAGCATCTCGCTCCGGTCTTCCACCACAAGGCAGTCGACCTGCTGTGTTGTTCCCAAGCGGCGGGCGGCGCGTGCCACGTCAAGGGCGACCTCTAGGTCGCCTCCCGACTGGGCAGGCTGGCCGAGGCGGGCGGCCGTGCGGGCCACATCCATAGCAACGTTGCCTCCCCCGATGACCAGGATCCGCCGACCGAGGTCGAGCTTATAACCGTGCAGATTGACGTTGATGAGAAAGTCAACGGCCCGCAGGACACCGTCAAGTTCCTCTCCTTCGATATGGAGACGGCGGCTCTGGTAGGTTCCGATTCCCAGGAAGACGGCATCGAAGTCCGAGCGCAAGTCCGCCATTTGGAACTCGCGGCCGAGAGCCTGCCCCAGCTTGAGCTGAGGCCCGAGGGCCAAGATGGCCTGGATCTCGAGGTCGATGATCTCCCGCGGCAGCCGGTACTCGGGCACTCCCAGCCGCAGCATGCCGCCGGGTACGGGCGCGGCCTCGAAGATGGTGACTTCGTGCCCCAGGAGCGCCAGATCGTGGGCGCACGAGAGGCCGGCCGGTCCCGAACCCACAATGGCAATCCGCTTCCCGGTGCGCGAGCTGCGCTTACGCCCCGCCACCAGTCCGCTGCGGCTGGTAGGGAAGGTGGTGTTCCCTAAATCGAAGGCGTTGGTGGGGCCGACATAACCCGGCCAGGCGGGAGGCAGACGCGTATCACCGGCCTCGCCCAGGTACACTCCAAATCGGTCGTTGACGAATCGCTTCAGGGCGCGGATCGCGATCGGGGCGTCGATCTTGCCGCGCCGGCACGCCGCTTCGCATGGTGCACCGCACACCCAGCCGCAGGTGGAGGCGAATGGGTTCGTTTCCCGGGCGATCAGGTAGGCTCGCTCGTACTCCCCGCCCGCGATGGCCGTGACATAGGCCCGGCCGTCCGTACGCACGGGGCAGGCCGACTGACAGGCGACCGCCTCCTGATAGAAGGACAGGTCCGGGACGCGGACGCGGTAAGGGGGCTCCGTCACGGGGTCACCATCGACAACGATATAGGCCGGCGGTGTAGATTGGGTCTGGCCGAAGTCTGGGAAGGGTGGAGGTCGAGCGGCGGAAAGGGCTACTCGAACCGGTAGCCGAAACCCCGCTCGGTCAGAATATGTCGAGGATCGCCGGGATCGGCCTCGATCTTCTTGCGCAGGGCCCAGATGTAGTGCTTGACGTGCTCCATCTCGCCTGCGAACCCGGGCCCCCATACTTGCTCGAGCAGCGCCTCGGCCGGTACGGTCCGATTCGAATGGCGTGCCAGAACCTCCAAGAGCCGGTATTCTCTCGGGGTGAGGTCTAGAGGGCTGCCGGCCACGGTCACCCGGCGGTCGTCGAAGTCGATTCGCAAGTCCCCGGTGCTGAGGGCGTGGCTGACCGGCTTTGCGGAGGCCCGCGCCAATACGGCCCCGATGCGGGCGGTGAGCTCGGCGAAGGAGAAAGGTTTCGTCACGAAGTCGTCTACCCCGAGGCGGAAACCGCGCAGCTTGTCGATTTCATCCCCCTTGGCAGTCAAAAGGATGATGGGGACCTGGGATCGGGCTCGGAGGCGCTCGCACACTTCCCAGCCGGCCATCGCCGGCATCATGACGTCCAGGACTACCAGATCAGGCGAGGCCTGTGAAGCGATGTTCAAACCCGCTGACCCGTCCAAAGCCTTCGCGACGGAATACCCCGACCCTTCGAGATGCTCGCCGAGCAAGTCTAAGAGCGTGGCGTCATCGTCGATGAGCAGGATTCTCCGGCCCTGGACCGTCATCCGGCCACCGGCAGGCTGAAGGAGAATACGGCTCCTCCGTCGGCGGCGTTCTCCGCCCACACCCGCCCACCCATCGCCGCTACGAGCCGCTGGCAAACGTATAGCCCCAGCCCGTAGCCGTAGGCCGCCTGGGCATCGCTGCCATCGGCACGGTAAAACTTGTGGAAAATGCGCTGCAAATCATCGGGCGGTACGCCGGGCCCCCAGTCTCGGACGGAGAGTACAACCTCCCGCTCGTCGGCCCGCACATCCACCGCGACGGGCTTCTCGCTCGGCGAGTACTTGACCGCGTTGTCCAGCAGATTGGCGAGCACCTCCACGACCCGATCGCGGTCGGCGAACGCCATGGGTAGCCCCGGCTTGGTTGGAAGCTTGAAGGCCCGGTCGGCGGCGCCGGCCTGGACCTGCTGAACCACCTGGGCGATAACGGGCAAGAGCGAGAACGGTTCGGCCAGTAGATCGAGCTCGCCCGCCTCAATCCGCGCCGCGTTAAGCACATCACGCACGAGCCGATCCAACCGTCCGACCTGCTGGGCCACCACGTTCCGCATGCGGTTGCAGGTGGCATTGAAGACCTTGCAGCTCGCCTCCATGTGCGAGAGCGCCCCCAGCATGTTCGTGAGTGGGGTGCGCAGCTGGTGGGAGACCAGGGATACGAATTCCGACCGCATGCGGTCAAGCTTCTCGAGCTCGGCATTGGCGCGGGCCAGCTCGCCGACCTTGGCAGTGAGCTCCCGGGTCCGCTCAGCGACCTCTTGGTTGAGGCTCGCGTTCAGGCGCTGAATCTCCTGTTCACGCCGCTTGCGCTCGCCGATGTCGCGCAGGATTACTGAGATCCCGAACGGCCTGCCCTGCTCGTCCGTCAGCTGAGTTGCGGTGAGCTCCACCAACACCTCGCGCCCGAGGGCATTCTGGCAGGCAGTCTCATGCCCACGCACGAAGCCTACCTTGGTCACCTCGCCGACCAGCCACTGGACCTCGATCCGTGCTGCCTCGGTGCCGCTGAGCAGTTCGACGAGCGTCTTTCCTCGAGCCTGCTCTTCCGAATATCCGAGGATCAACTCGGCCCCCCGGTTCCACGACTCGATCGCCCCACCAGGATCGAGGCCGAGGATGGCGTCGGCTGAGGCGGCCGAGATCGCCGCGAGCCGGCGTTCGCTCGCCCGCGCTTGCCGCTCGAGGTGCTCTCGGTCCTCGAGCCAGCCCCGGACTCGGCCGATGGCCATGTAGACGGCCAGCGGGCCAATCAGGCCATAGAAGATGATTTCAACCCCGTAATGGGAGGCGTGGGAAACCCGATCGTGGACCCAGGCGGCGGGGCCCAACTGGTACAGGGTCGAGACCAGGGCGAGGCCAAGCGGAAGCAGCCAGCGAAGGCGGTCCACCCGCTGGCGGAGAAGTGCGCTTGCTCCGTTCATTCTCATGGTCCTTTCGGCTTGGCCCGCGATTCGGGGTCTAAAGGAGGGACTGCCCTGGATTCATCAGACCAAGGGGAGCTAGCGCTGGTCGATTGGGACGAAATCCCGTTTCCCTTCACCTAAGTAGACTTGGCGCGGCCGGGCGATCTTCTGCTCCGGATCCTCCAGCATCTCCTGCCATTGGGCAAGCCAGCCGACAGTCCGGCCGATGGCGAACATGACCGGAAACATGTCGGTCGGAATTCCTAACGCCTGGTAGATGATGCCCGAGTAGAAATCCACGTTGGGATACAACTTGCGGGAGACGAAGAAATCGTCCTCCAAGGCGATCCTTTCCAACTCGAGTGCGATGTCAATCAGCGGGCTCCGTCCGGTCACCCCGAAGACCTGTTCGGCAATCTCCTTGATGATCTTGGCCCGCGGATCGTAGTTCTTGTACACCCGGTGCCCAAAACCCATCAGACGGAACTCGCCCTGCTTCACCCGCTGAATGTACTCAGGCACCAGCTGCTGGTCGCCGATCTCCTGGAGCATCTTCACTACGGCCGCGTTCGCGCCGCCGTGCAGCGGGCCGGACAAAGCCGCCGCCGCACCAGCCAAGCAGCTGTAGGGATCCGCCTGGCTGGAGCCGATGACCCGCATCGTGCTGGTGCTGCAGTTCTGCTCGTGGTCGGCGTGCAAGATGAACAACACGTCGAGGGCGTGCTCAAGCACTGGATCAGGCTTGTACTTGGCTTCGGACATCTTGTACATCATGCTGAGGAAGTTGCCGGTGTAGCTCAGGTCGTTATCCGGGTAGACATACGGCTGCCCCCTGCTGTGGCGGAAGGAGTAGGCGGCGATGGTGGGCACTTTGGCGATGAGACGCCTGATTTGGTGGAGCCGGATGGCCCGGTTACTGACGTCGCGCGCCTCAGGGTAGAACGTCGAAAGCGCCGCCACGGAGCTGACAAACATGCCCATCGGGTGGGCGTCGTAGCGGAAGGCCTCCATGAGCGATTTCAAGTTTTCATGCAGGAAGGTGTGATGGGTGATTTCGTGCGCCCATTCATCCAGCTGCTGCTGGGTAGGCAGCTCCCCGAAAAGGACGAGGTAGGCGACCTCGAGGAAGCCGCATTTCTCGGCCAGCTGCTCAATGGGGTATCCACGATACCAAAGAATGCCTCGCTCGCCGTCGATGTAGGTGATCGTGCTCTTGGTGGAGGCCGTGTTCTTGAAGGCCGGGTCGTAACTCATCAGCCCGAAATCGTCGTCGTCGACTTTGATTCCACGCAGTGACATGGCGGAGATCGCGCCGTGTTCGATCGGAACGTCGTAGTCTCTATTTGTTCGGTGATCGCGGATGGTCAGTTGCTTGTTGTCAGCGCTCGCCTCACGTTCAGCGCCCCCGGGTCGAAGGCTGGTAGCCATTGGGACGAATCCTCCTTACTCGGAGGGCCCACGAGCGGCATTTATCGTCGGTGGACCCAGGCCGAGCTTCCGAAGCGGCCGGCGATAGTGATGTTGGGCTCAAACGACCGACCGGGCTAGAGCAGAGGGTCCCGTATTGGGGGTGACATCCATCCCCTAGGGTTCCGGTTACGACCTGCTCGTCGAATTCGACTCCGACTCCGACTGCCAGATCAATACCGGCGGCTGAGCTGACCTGTGAGAATGGAGACCGTCAGCGACTGCAAGGCGGATCTACGGTGACGCCTCGAGCACAAAGTTGTCGAATCGCGCTTGAACCCCGCGACCTAGACCGATCAGGCCAACAGCCCCGGTGTCGGACCACGGGGTGACCACCCGCTGGCCCGGATCGGCATCCCCGCCGGTCAGCGTGTCTAAGGACCGCTGATTGAGGCCTATTTCCATAAGCCGGCCGCCTTGGGTCACTGTGACCTCCAACTCATTCATCCGTCCGGCTTGGAGAAAACCGGCTTGACCGCTGGAGATCTCGCGCCAAGGGTCGAGCAGGTCCGGCTCGTGCAGGTACACCCGCCAGCCGTTCTCGAAGACATTGAACCCGAGAGCAAGCAAGTAATCTTCTCGATCGAGCAGGCCGTCCACGTTTTGATCCACCAGGCGCAGGATCACACCGAACTCGCGGTCCGACAGCCCATCTTCGAAGGTGAAAGCTACCTTCAAGTGGTAATCGGAGAGGCTGCGGCCGCAGGATTCGCACACCACCATGCAACCGACCGGCTGGTCGAAGTTAGCCAGATCATTGGCGCACTCCTCGTAGGGGCCAAGGAACAGGGCTCCATCGCGCACAGAGGCGCCGCTGCCGAGCTCAAAAGCGTTCGTTTCTCCTTCAAAGCTCTCCGTCATGCTCGGTACCGGCTCCGCGCCGTCGGCTGGGGCGGTGGCGCCGCTCGCCTCAGCAGTAGCCTCGGCCCGGGCTTCCTGCAGCTCGGCCTCGAGCTTGGCGATCCGGGCCTCGGGATCCTGCGAACCGGGCAGGTTGCAGGCCGTGGCGACGCTAGCCAGCCCCACCAGGGCGGACACGACGCGGCCCGCGATCTTTCGTTTCTCGTTTCTCATGGCGACTCCCTCCAGTTTGAGCGGTCCGGTCCTTGAGCCGAAGCATACTCCGCATGTAATTGGCCCGTCACCAGTCCTGGGGTCCTGGTCCTAGGCTCGGAGGCTGGCGTCACGGCGGAAAGTAGAATAGCAGCCCATGCCTGAGCCCCAGGGCGGTTGGGGCAGCCTCTGGCCGCTCGATCCTCAAGTCCGATTCCTCAACCACGGATCCTTTGGCGCCTGCCCGCGTCACGTGCTCGATTACCAAGCTCAACTCCGCCAGCAACTCGAGCGGCAACCGGTCGAATTCCTGGGCCGAAAACTGCCTGGGCTGCTGGACGAGGCCCGCCGAGGCCTGGCTGCCTTCCTCGGCTGCGCGCCTGCGGATTTGGTTTTCGTCCGCAACGCCACAGCGGGCGTGAATGCCGTCCTCCGGTCGCTGCCGCTCAAATCCCAGGACGAGCTCGTGGTGACTGACCACGCCTATCCGGCCTGCCGCAACGCCCTGGACTTTGCCGCGCAGCGCTCAGGGGCCCGGGTGAGGGTGGCCTCCGTCCCTTTTCCGCTCGAGTCTGACGACCAGGTCGTGCAGGCAATCACCAATTGCGTTAGCTCCAAGACCCGCCTGGTGATGACCGATCACATCACGAGCCCCACCGCCCTGGTTTTTCCCGTGGAGCGGCTGCTTCGGGAGCTCGACGGGGTGGAGGTGCTGGTCGACGGGGCTCACGCCCCGGGGATGGTTGAGATCAATCTGCAGCGGCTGAGGCCGACCTACTACGCGGGGACCTGTCACAAGTGGTTGTGTGCGCCCAAGGGATCCGGATTCCTGTATGTCCAGCAGGACCGGCAGGCGCAGATCCGCCCCACCTCGATCAGCCACGGCGCCACGCTGCAAGGCGATCGATCGCGGTTTCAGGCCGAGTTCGACTGGACCGGCACCGATGACCCGACCGCCATCCTGAGCGTACCGGAGGCGATCCGCTATCTACACTCGTTGTTGCCGGGCGGCTGGCCCGAGCTGATGGCGCGCAATCATGGCCTGGCCCTCGACGCTCGCCGGCGACTCTGCACCGCCCTCTCGATCCCGCCGCCCTGCCCTGACTCGATGATCGGATCGATGGCCACCGTTCCGATGGCCAGCCGTTCCCCCCGTTCTCGGGGGTCGGCATTCGATGTCGAATCTTTGCAGCAGGAACTCCTGGGCCGGTTCAAGATCGAGGTCCCCGTCGACTCCTGGACCATCCCTTCAATGCGCTTGCTGCGCCTCTCCGCCCAGCTCTACAACCGCGCCGAAGAGTACGACCTGCTCGCCGAGGCACTGAAGGCCCTCCTCTGATCCGGCTTGTGTTTCAAGTTTCCAGCCCCCGTCGCAGAGTTGGGGCCACACCGTTGAATTGGCTCTTGACATTTGACAGCAGTTGGGTTATTTTACTGATTGGTTAATTAGCTAATTGGTATAATACGAGGCCGTGGCCCCGGAGACCGATACTCTCAGCACCACCTTCGCCGCCCTGGCCGATCCCACCCGGCGGGCGATCCTGGCTCGGCTCGCTGAGGGAGAGCTATCGGTCACCGAGCTGGCCGAGCCCTTTAAGATGACCCTGCCGGCGGTTTCCAAGCACCTCAAGGTGCTGGAACGGGCGGGGTTGATCGAGCGCCGCCGCCAGGCTCAGTGGCGACCTGCCCGGCTCGACGCGGGGCCACTCAAGGACGTTTCGCATTGGGTCGAGGAATACCGGCAGTTCTGGGAGCAGCGGTTCGATCGCCTGGACGCTTACCTGCGAAAGGTCCAGGCGGAGGCAAAGGCCCAAGAAACCAAAAAGCCCAAGGAGAAGAAGGATGGCCGTAAGAGATAGCTTGCCGGAGTTCAATCATGAGCAACCCAGCTAATCCACCCCAAGCCGGACGCCGCGAGTGGATCGGGCTTAGCGTTCTCTCCCTCGCCTGCGTGCTCTACGCTATGGACCTCACGGTGTTGCACCTGGCAGTGCCGAGCCTGAGCGCCGCCCTCCAGCCGAGCAGCGCCCAACTGCTCTGGATCATCGACATTTACGGGTTCCTGGTGGCCGGCTCGCTGATCACGATGGGCAACCTGGGCGATCGGATTGGCCGCCGAAGGGTGCTGCTCATCGGCGCGGCTGCCTTCGGAAGTTTTTCGCTCTTGGCTGCGTTTTCGAACAGCGCCGGGATGCTCATCGCCAGCCGGGCCTTGATGGGGATCGCCGGAGCGACCCTGGCTCCCTCGACTCTCTCGCTGATCTTCAACATGTTCCGCGACCCCAGGCAGCGCTCGGTCGCCATCGGGGTCTGGATCACCAGCTTCTCGGCCGGCAGCGCGATCGGTCCGGTCCTCGGCGGCGTGCTGCTCGAGTACTTCTGGTGGGGCTCGGTGTTCCTGCTGGCGTTGCCGGTGATGGCACTGCTGCTCGTGCTCGGACCTCG